>Ga0163144_10028694_pt1 | contig 10717 bp, 8 predicted proteins | sample OliLak19BULKMAT1_FD_123175 | JGI IMG/M metagenome (GOLD analysis project Ga0163144, IMG submission 123175) | Freshwater microbial mat bacterial communities from Lake Vanda, McMurdo Dry Valleys, Antarctica - Oligotrophic Lake LV.19.BULKMAT1 | ecosystem: Environmental > Aquatic > Freshwater > Lake... | reverse complement strand
TACCTTCGACGGAGAGTGGCGCCGCTTCGCCTACGGGCACCACCCCGGATTAGGTTGGTTCAAACTCTTAGACAGTCCAAATATCGGATTTTTGCTACGGCACGCCGAATGGCTCCGTCACTCGAAGTGGCTACCTGAGTCTGAATTTACGATCGGCAGACGGCAACTAGGCTTGCCGGAGGTATCGACATGACCCGAATTTTACCGGAGTCTGTCCGTGAGATGGAGCCTCACGAAATCCTTATTCCAGGCGACGTCTTCTTAGTGCGAACTTACTCCCAGGAAAGTCTCGGATGGTGCCCATTCGCCTTTTTTGGCGAGGGCCGAACATACGCCGAATTTAAGGCTGCCTGCCCGACTTCGATCTTGGGCGTGTTAAAACCTCAGCGTAAGTTCAAAATGTGGCTAGACACAACCAGTCGCCGAATTTGGCGCTCACTTAATGTATTGCCGGAAGACGAAATACTTGAACCCCGGCGCGTCTCGGACTACAGCATTTTTACGCAAATTGAGCGCAAAGTTTACGTTCCGTCCGAGCCAGAACTGCTCCAGTATTTGCTCCCAATAGCCGACTTGCACACTTGGCGAGGACCCGAAAGATTCCGATGGAACGCATCATGGAACCTGCTGGGTCGTCGGATAGCTTTTGGGCAGCACCCCGAATTGGGCTGGTTTGTGTTGAGCACGCCGGAGCGTGCAACGGCTCTCTACACTCTCCAAATCGGTGAATGGTTCCGCCCGGCGGGTTGGCACGATGCTCGCGATTTCACGATCGGCAAGGCCGAGCTTCGAGCATTAGACTCGTGGACATTAGACCCGGGCGACGTGACTGATTGAGGGTCGTCTTTTCGACAAGTAGTCGAAATCACACTGAGTCTCGGCCTGAGACTAAACTGACGTGGCACGGGCCCTGCAAAATACTCGAATTATGCAGCTTAACCTTTGGCTTAACCGCCGTCACGCGAAAAACCGCCCCTCCACTACTACGCTAGACCATGTTTTGGCGACCGTCTTGGCGGTAAGGTAATGAAGCCCCGTAAGAAGGCTCAGGACGTCCTAGACTCGCTCACGGACAAGGAGTTGGCCTTTATCGCCACCGCCGTGGACGACGTTACACACGACCTCCTAACGATGTTAGGCATCTATTTTGACCCCTTGCTGGACCCGGACCGTTCCGAGTTAAGCGTGATTTTGGCTTATGCCATGATCGGAGGACTCTCGGTAGGGCAACTCTCCGCAATCGTCAAGGATCCGAACACGCTGGCAGGTGCCGATGTCGTGGCCCAACGTTATGCCGATGTTTTTGCGGAAAATTCTCGTAGGATTATGACGGAGCGTTTGACGACTCTCCAGTCCAGTATTTCCAAGCTCGAAAACAAGCAGCAGAATGTCGACGAATTTCTGGCAGAAATCGACACCAAATTGAACGCAATCGAAGGCGATCTTTCCGAGAATCTTCTGGGTGACCTTTTCAAGCTCCCGATGCCTCCCAAGGATCAACTCAACTGATTTCAAACAGTTAGCAGATAAACTGGGCCAAGTTCGGGCAACTCTGGAAGCATCTGGAAGCTCTCTGTAGAGCCTTTTAGTTAATGATGTCGATAACTTGGCTCAAAAAAGGGTCGATCTTCCAGAATTTCAAAAAGGGAGAGACATATATTAGGCGCATAGATCAGATCGGACTCTAGGGGATCACCTTAGATGATCGATCACACCGCTTCTATAGAGCTTATGTATGTATGTATTATTAAATTTATATATATTTATATATAAGTCTTTATTCTTATTGAACCTTTTGCCCTACAGTGATCTTCCAGAACCCTTCCAGACCGTAAGCTTGTTAACGTAATCATTGACCTTTTAGACTTGCTGCAATGCGTTAGGCGTCAATGGCCTGACCTAGGCGCAGGCCGCGGTCCAAAATTCAGCCGAATCGTGAACAGAAATTCGAGCCCGCGAACGCAGGTGAGCACCTCGCCTAAACCTCATCGAAAACGTGACCAAAAACGTGACCAAAAACGTGACCCAAAACTCATCGAAAACGTGACCGAAAACTCGGCTGAGATTTCCTAACGCTTGCTAGCCCAAACTTCGGCACACTTCCTGCAATCGCATTAATTCGAGATATGAGCTGGGCACATTCTAAAATCGAACGAATTGGCGACTGGAGATTGTTGTGGCGGCAACTGGACGCGGCGAAAGTGAAACTCCGCCAGAAGTCTTGGGACAACTGCAAACATTACACGCCGGACGAGGTCAGAGCATTTGCTCAGGCTCGAGGTGTCGGCGTGTCAGACGCGTTGCCGCAACCCAGGTTTGAGCCTCTCGAGGTCAGAGGCGCGCCGCTCCCCGTCATGACTTGCGTGTCCCTTGAGGATGAGTTTTTGACACCTTTTGACCGTGACTCGCCGTCCGTCGTACCTTACGTGTCCCTCGAAGACGAGCCGTTAGATGATATCTAAGCCGAAAAAGAAACGGAACTCTCGCGACAAGGGCCAAAGAGGAGAACGGGAATTAGCCGAAAAACTTCGAGTCGCGCTTCCTCAGTACGCAGATCAGATTCGTCGCAGCGTGCAGTCACGCGGAGCGGAAGAGTCTGACATCGCTGGAGTGCCCGGTTTTTGGGTTGAAAATCAGTATGCCGACAAGCCCGATCCGATCAAGAAACTGCTGCAAGCCGAGCGCGACGTATTAGCAGCGAAGTCTGACTTGATTCCGATCGCCGTCACTCGCAAGACTCGAGGCAAGGAGACGAACGTGACCATGCGATATGGCAACCTCGTTCTCGTCGCCGAGAGTCTCAGAGTCCCCCCAACCCTGACGGCACTCATGCCCGTAACCGTGGGGCTGGAGTGGTTCTTGCCCTTATTGTCTGCATACGTGGCCCAATTCTAATGCCTGTCCCAGTGCTACACGTGTCCCAATTCTTGCGGAAGAGAAGCTGGCTCTTTTGGCCGAGGGTGCCGAGCTAAGTGCCGATCTCAAGTCAAGGGTAAGTCCGCTACGTCACTACAAATTGTCCCGAGACTAGACTCGAATTGGCCGATCTTTTGCAGTATCTTGACATCGTGATTGACGCCGAAACTTTGCCCCCTGTCTCAAACTCGGTCGACTCTGACAAAGTCTCGTCACCGACCCTACTCGTGCGCGGCGACGTTAAGCGGACGTACGAAGACGTGCCTCTCGCCAAGCTGAATGCGATCACTGGCAAGTCCGGCGACGGCAAAACGGGTTTAGTCAAGGCACTAAAACTGGCCTTCTCCGGAGAGGACGACGAGACTGGAGCACTGCCTTCCGCGTTGCTCGCACTGGCCGTAGACAAGACGCAAGGAATTACCTGTGAGATCGCAGGCCCTAAAGCCACTGCGAAGTGGCGCCTACGTGTCGAGGACGGTCAAGCGAAAAAGCCGAGCGCGCCCGAATTCACCGGGGAGTACACGATCTTCAACGATCCAGCGGCTAGATATAGCATCTTTCCGGTGCAGGCAGTACGGGACTTTTTCAACAATGTCAAGGACAAGAAGCGAATCCGAGAGTCACTGTTGTCGTGGTTCGGGTCTGGCCTGACCGAGCTTCCGACGCCGACACTGTTTGAGCCGCTCGATGTCGACAACTGGCAGTCAGCGCTCGAGACCTGTAAGGGAGCAAACGTCGACGAAACTTTGTCGGCTCTGACAGAACATTTCCGAACACTTTCGGGGTCGTTGAATCGTGAAGTCTCGCTGCTCGAGAAAACATTGGCGATCAAGCGCAAAACTTTGGGCATGTCGGCCTCGGGCGTCGAACAACTACCTAAATTAGAAAAGGACTTGATTCAGGCCCTCGAATACTCGAAGTATTCAAAATGGACTACAGAACAGGCCGCCATCAAATTGGATCTGGCCGAGCTGGACGCTAAGCTAGACACTCGGAAATTGGTCGGTGGCGACCTCGCCCATGATTATGCCAACGCTATTGAGCAGCTTGACGCCAATTTTGACTCAACTCAACTCGCGCATAGCGCGGCAAATCAAGACTATTTAACTACTGTCCGCAAAGCTGCCTTTTCGCAAGAGGTCAGGAATCTGTATCTGTCGAGACTCGAATCGGGCAAGACCAAATGCCCGTTCTCGCCCTACGATTTAGGTTCAATTGATACCGTGAGAGCTTACGCAGAGGAATGGGCTCGACGTGCCTCGACCAAGGAAGTTGAGGAAGTTTCAGCTAAAGAGGCGCTAAAGATGGCGGCGGAGTCACTGGCTTCGGCGACAACTACTCGAGATCGTGTCCGTCACGAGCGCGAAGTCCGAATGGTCGAGTTTAACCGCGAGAATGAAGGTATGGCTCGGCTTAGAGTGACACTCGGTTTGACCTTGGCAGGTCTGGCGCAGCAGAAGATCGCGGAGGTCGCCGAGCCCGTTGGCCTGAAAAGTGCTCTATCTTTGGTCGCCTACACGACCTCTCTCGAGGTCAAGATCGCAACCCTGACCAAGTCACTGTCTAGCAAGAAAGAAGTTGATCAAGATGGACAGAATATCTACGCAAAAACAAAGCAGTACGACTCGCTCAAACGTCTCGAGGGCAAGGCGGAAGAGATCCAGAAAGAAATCATGGGCACGGTTGCTGAGCGGGCTTCGGCAGAACTCACAAAATGTTGCTTCGGTAATCGTCGAGTTTTTGTCGATCCCGTCTCTTGCGAATTGATGATCTATGATCGAAATTCTGACGGGTCTGAGGCCGAGCCCCACCCGTTCAAGGCTATGTCAGGTGTTCAGCAGCGAGCCTTGAAATTTTCGGTAGCTAGATTCTTGGGCCGTGGGACGCCGCTGCGGATCGCTCTTTTCGGCGACGCGGACACTGCCGGCTTTGGCGAACAAGACTGGCTCGACTTTTACACCGCTTGCGACGAGGCTCAGGCGTGCGGAGATTTTGACATGGTTTGCGTCGAGTCTAACTTTCCCAATTTCGTGCCGAAGAATGGTAAATGGAATACGCTTGTGAATGGCACTGTAATGCCGAACGGAAACGTGAAATGATTAGACCTTATTACGAATTTCTGGCCGGCAGCGAGGTCGACTGGCAATCCATCGAGACTCAGATGGGACAAGCGTCGGGCACGACAGACTATTGCCTGTGGGACTACGTCAGATATGTACAGGATTGGGTGACAGGACTCGTAACGCTAGACTCAGAATCCGGCTTGTGGGCGATGCCGGTGCCGCCATTGCCGACGGTCGAGAATGTGAGGCGCTGGAACGACCTCTACGACAAGTATGACATCGACCAAAAGGGAGTTGCTTAGCGATAGTGCTCATAATAGGAGATACGATCCATAATATGAACCGTCAAGAGGATCCCACATACCGTCAGGATGCCGGTAACGGCAGCGTAAATGACGCCGAAAAAGCCGAGACCGGAATCCAGTGCCCACGTTACAGCGACAAGGCAGGCGGATATCGACATGCACACAAAGATGCCCTTAATGATAAAATTAAACAACTTTCTCACCAGATCCACTATGTCCATACTCCAACTCTACAGCCGCTCTTCGGCGCCGTCAAGAGTCGGGAGTCTTTCCCTTAGATCCTACTGTGAGACGAATTGCTTAGAGACGCCCCTGAAATTGAAGCATGGTGTGCGGCGAGATGCCGTAACCGCTTTTATAAAAACGCATGAAACACTCGGTTTCAGGGGCGTCTCTAAGCAATTCTTCGATGTTTTCGGCGCTTGACGGGCCAGGCCCCAGAAACATCGAAAAATTGCTTAGAGACGCCCCTGAAATTGGAGCATGGTGTGCGGCGAGATGCCGTAACCGCTCGAGTTTGTAAGAACGCATGAAACACTCGGTTTCGGGGGCGTCTCTAAGCAATTTTTCGATGTTTCTGGGGGCCTGGCCCGTCAGGCCCGACCTAAAAGTCACCGTTTCGACCTCGTCACGCACTATTTATGTGTATGTCGAAAACATCTATCTCTCCCAAGACTTCTGCCCTCTCCAAGACCCGCGCCTCGGCCCAAAAAACTGCCAAGGTTGACTCTGCCGCAGCCGAGTATTGGCAGAGCCTTTTTGAGCCGACTGGCGAGTACGGTAATCTTCTCACCCGAGAAATTACCAAGCGAGTCTCTGCCGGACTAAACAAGTCGGCCTCGACCGAACCTGGCCTTAGAGTCGCCAAGCTTCAGAATCTCGCCGCGGTAGACACCGACAATGGCGCCTGCGTAGAGGGACTCGCTTACCTCTCGAACAAGAAAATTGTTGCCTTCGTGATCGATGTCGACTCAGCCGGTAATATCATCGGCTTTAACTCTAAGTAATTCGGCCCTTCACGAAACGAGAACAAACATGACTAACAAAGACTTTTTAGACGGCCTCTTCGGGGAGACCTCCGGCCTGAATTCCATTGGCGATCGACTCGTAGCGGAAGCTGACGAACGCGAAGACCGTCGTATGACGGTGGCAGTCATGAATGATGCCCTCAGTGGCAAACGCCACAAGATTGCGGCAATCTCGACCGAAGTTCGACGAGCTGCTCGTCAATCACTGCTCGACTCGAACCTGCCAATCGTAACCGCGTTTGACGCGTACTGCATTGTTAAGGACGCGAGCAAGGCGCTAAAGAGCGACTTAGGTCTCAAGAAAGTCTCGCACGTCCTATATGACCGTTGGATGCAAGACCCGAACAGTGTCATCACTGTCGGCGAACTGGTCGAATATCGCGATCGTTATGAGGACCTGTTTCCGAAGTCTGCCACCAAGAAAGTTTTCGACAATGACATCTTGGCTAAGGCCGGTTTTCAGACCCTCACAAATCTTCCCCTGTTGAATCGCATCGCTTCGCAGGTTACGAGCCAAGACTCATATGAATCGCTCGTCGACGAGTGGGACCTCGCTGGCGACCGACCCGAGCAAATTCGAGCGCGCGCCTACGTGCGATCGATGGCCGAGTTCAAATTGTCAGACGGCGCGTTCGAGACCGAGCAAGTTTCACCTCAGCAAGCTATCGACCGCGCTGTTGCGCGTTTTGCCCAGATGGTCGACGACGAGGCGGACACCGATCTCGGTTGGGGCCAAGAAGACGAAATCCCAGCCTCAAGTGATTCACTCGCGCCTAACGAGATTGAACTTCCGCACGACGAAAATACAGAAGAAATGGCCGAGATTGAATCTCCCGTTTCGGGCGAGACTCTCGTCGTTGAACTCGGCACTTTGGGCGTTGACGGTATGGAACCTGACGCAGACGAAGATCTCGACCAGGGCGACGTCAGCGGCGACAGACTTCCTCAATGGGAAGATGCAACAAAGATGACCGCCGGATTGCGCAAGAAACTCGTCTGGAAAAATACTCCAGGTAAAACTGCGCAAATGGATCCCTCTATCGAAGGCGACGACTATAACTACGAAACAGGTAGCGCAATGGGCGCCTCTGCTGAAGACGAATCGGACGCCTCCCTTGAGGACCTCATCGAAGCCGCGGTCATGCTCGGAGTTCCCGAAGCGTTGGCTAAGACTATCGCCAAGAAGAATCGTGAAGAGATGCTGCACCGATTGAAAGTTCACGGCCTCGACGAAACGGCAAAAGAAATTCAATGGCGCGCACTGCACAAAAATGCGCAAGTTATGGCACTCGAACCAGAGGCGCCCATGGCCGACTCCAGTGACAACTTCGGCGGGGACTTCGCCAGCACTGAACCTGACATGGGACCTGGCGACTTGGAAATGAACGACGGACTCGACGCCGCAGAAGGTGCGGACACGATCACGATGATCACCGATCCAACCTCGGGCGAAGAGCTTCAATTGACGCTATCCAAGGTAGAGGATGCCGCGGAGGCAGATGCCGAGATGGACGAGAGTGTAGATTCAGACCTCATGACTATGGACGACTCGATCGACGAAGACTCAACCCCGGACGAAACTGTTCCGGGCGCCAGCACTGCACCAAAGGCTGCCTCGGCGCAAGTGACTGCGATCTGCGCGTCAATGGGACTTACACCTCGCGCGATTGAAGCCGAGCTTTTGGACGGAGAGTCACTCGGGTGCGGGCGATACGCAGTGCGTATCGGCAATGACGACAAACTCGAAATTTTACGCCTCGAAGCGGACACGTCGTTGAAACTTTTGCGCTCGGCCGCGGTTGTCGAAATGGACGAAGTTATCACCCAGTTCATGGCACTTTCGGCGTCGCAATTCATTCCGAAACCTGTCAAATCGGCACCGAAAAAGGTTGCCAGGGTCGCAAAGAAGGCGGACTACATCTTTACGACCGACGTGCCGGCGAAGGCGCCCATCAATGCGAAACGCATTATGGCGTCGATTTGGAAACTTGTTCCGGACGCGGAAGGCGAGATGACCTCTGACGGTCGATTGGCCGTTCTTATGCGTCAAGTCGACGAGCGCGAACTCAACCGCGTCAACAAGATCGTTTCGGACGTTTACGGTGTGCGAAATGTTGAAGCTGAATTGATCGCAGGATCAGTTAGAACTTCGCAGCTCGCTCCTCAGCAGATGGACCCGACGAAGCAGAACCAGACGACCAACATGTTGGCGCCAGGACAGATGCCGAGCGACAATCTAGCTCCGGAAACTCCAGAGGACTCACCTTTTAATGGTGCGCCTCCCGTTCCCGGGACCGTCGCAGGTCAGCCGCAATTGCCGCAGATGACTCCGATGCAAACACTGCAAACGGGCCAACAGGCACAAAATGATTTCGTGCAACGCCACACCGATCCGTTCGCCAAAACGAGCGAAGATTGCGACGAGCCAACGATGTGCGAACAGTGCGGCTCGGACGCGTGTGACTGCCCGGCGAACGTAGATAAAGTTGCGCAGATGGACGAACCGATGGGCGAACCGATGGGCATGGACGAACCGATGAGCGCACCGATGGACGATATGGGCATGGACGATATGGGCATGGACGATATGGGCATGGACGACATGGGTATGGACGACATGGGTATGGGCGACTCGATGGGCATGGACGATTCGATAGGCATAGACGATCCGATGGATCTCGGTCTCGACAGGGGTATGGGCGGCGAGGGACAGCTTGAGCCGCAAGACGCTCAGGCAGTTGCCGCGGCGATGCAGTATTTCCGAGACACCGGCCTTATGCCTCTCGAGGCTTTGAAAAAGTTCGAGACGGAATATGAGGGGCTCCTCGACAAGTACGACAATCGAATGATGACAGACGCTGCGGTAATCAAGGCCATGACGGAAGCTTTTGATAAAGACGCCGTAATTCCAATGAAACAGGCGTCCAAAAAAGGCGGCAAAGTTGCGTTCCCGGAGCCCAAGAAGAAGGAAAAGGCCAAGGCTCCCGCAACCGTGAAGTTTGAAGAGTCCGCTCTCAACAAGATCAAGCCCAACAGCGGAGCGCACAAAGATCTGAAGGGTACGAAGTCAAAATTCAAGCCTCAAATGTCAACGCTGGACACCATCAAACACAAAGCGCCTAAGAAGGCGCCAGGTAATGGTGTTAAGGCGAAAGACGTGTTTGAAGGGACAGACGGTAATGATTCGATGACTTTTGGCAAGGCCAAGTCAAAGAGCGTCAAGGCTCAATCGAAGAACGTCAAGGCCAAGTCAAAGAGCGTCAAGGCTTCCGCGGACCAGGTCGGACTCTACATTACGCTCGAAGACGAATTTTACGTCAACAAAGGTACACCGGCGACCTTGAAGCCTGTTGCAAAACACGCCTCACTCACGGATGCACTTGCGGACGCCGAGCGTCGAGCCTTGGGTACAAATTTGGATATCTTCATCTCGGACGGTTCTGGCGGATTCGACAGCGCACTCTAATTGGTCTGAAATACGATAAAGGAAATACATGAAATTTTCAGACGACAAGTTCCTGCAACGCTCAATCGAGCGCCATACCGCAAAGCCACGTCCGACACTTGACCCTGACTTGTTGCCATCGTTGCGAGGCATCCTGGGATCGAAGCTAGAGTCAGCCCGAGACCTCGGGGTTGAGTCTATGCAGACCGACTACGAACCCGTCTCGTTCCTGCATCCAGAAACGCATCGACACGTGTACGGCTGGCTCGTAGCAGTCGACAACGAAGGTAATGCTCGAGTTGAAATTGGCGACGGTGAGTACGCAATTGTGCCGCCTAACGAGATCAAACGTAGTGGCAGCGTCAAAGCTGATGTTGAGCTTCGAGAAGCCTTGAGGCGCGCAATTGGGCCCGTGTCCGATTCACGTCTGCAAGTTAGAGCTGACTTTCAAGAAAATGTGGCTCCCTCCCGCGTCAACGATACTACGCAAGTAGTCAATCTCGCTTATCATACGCGTTCAGGTGTGCCAACACAGGCCGAGGTGCAGAGTTACGTTGAGTATTTTTATCCTCGCGCATCCATCCTGGACATTGATGCATCTTTTCCGGGACGAGTTTGCATCGCGGTAGAGATCGAGGCGGAGCTGGACTCTGACGACGTGACCGACGGCGACGTTATCGAAGTGTTGGACCCTGCCGAAGTGCTGAACGAAGACGCAGACGCAGACGCAGACGTGACCGAGACCGAAAGGATTCTCGAAGGCGACGAAGGACTTCTATTGGAGGACTCGACGGGCGAAAATACGCCGTCCTGCAATGACAATTTAGGATCGAGCCTAGGCAGCGGGCTCGGATTGATGATTTCACCGGGGTCATCAGACCCTTTGCCTGTCGCACCGCCGGCCGTAAACGAAACTGATCTCGTTATCAACAACGGCAATGCGACGATTCAGATTTCAAC
>Ga0163144_10028692_pt1 | contig 10717 bp, 10 predicted proteins | sample OliLak19BULKMAT1_FD_123175 | JGI IMG/M metagenome (GOLD analysis project Ga0163144, IMG submission 123175) | Freshwater microbial mat bacterial communities from Lake Vanda, McMurdo Dry Valleys, Antarctica - Oligotrophic Lake LV.19.BULKMAT1 | ecosystem: Environmental > Aquatic > Freshwater >... | reverse complement strand
GATGGACTCGCTGCTGTTCGTCATCTCAGAGCCCCCGATGACTGTTGCGGGCCGAGGTACACCAGCGCGAGGCGGAGCAGCGACGATACGGTGTGCTGCTGCGCTTCGAGTTCCGATGCGGCAGCAGATGCCGATGCGGATGCGGCAGTGCCCGTAGCCTCAGCGACTGCTTGCGCCGCAACTCGTTCAGGCCATCCGAGGCCTACCAACGCGATCACGACGCTGTCGCTCACTGATCCGTTTGCCGTCGATCGAGTCGAGTGGGACTGCGCACTGACCGATACCTTGCCTGCAAGAGACACGACGATGAGTTTCGCGGTCTTCGGGCCGATGCCAGACACGCGTCGGAAGGCGGCGTCGTCTTCGCCGTTCACCGCAACGGCAACGTCATGCGGGCTCAGTTCACCGAGCACCCCGAGCGCGCTCTTCGGCCCGACACCGCTCACTCCGCGCAACAGATCGAAGATCGCGAGTGCATCGTCATCGGCGAATCCATAGAGGCTGAGGTCGTCCTCGCGAACGATGAGCACTGTGCGCAGGATCGCAACCGACCCGACGCTCAAGCTTCTCGCGTGGTTCGGTGTGACAGATATCGCGAATCCGACGCCCCCGACCTCAATGACCGCTGTAGTGCCCCCAGAGGCGAGCACCGTGCCCCGCACTGAAGAGATCAAGCGCGCCTCCCCTGGATCGGCACGGCAGCAGATCGGCGAGTTGACGTGGCCGTGGATACCTCCGCGGCGCGCCAAGCGCGCTGCGCGGGTGTGGGTTCGGACGGGTTGGAAGTCCCAGCAAGAATGGCAGTACTCCACGCCCCCGAGCCTGAACCCGACCAAGCATGGCACAGCGCCAAGGCGAGGGCGTCAGCAGCATCCGCTGGCTTTGGTACTTCGTTGAGGCCTAGAACCTTGGCAACCATGGTACCGACCTGTCTCTTCTCGGCAGCGCCGTAGCCGGTGATCGCCGCCTTGACCTCACTCGGAGTGTGCAAGCCAACCGCGAGTCCAGCCTCTGCCGCGAGGTGCAACGCAACGCCACTGACCTGAGCTGTGCCCATGACGGTGCGCAGGTTGTGTTGTGCGAAAACCCGCTCGACGGCAACGGCATGTGGCACAAACTCCTGCATGATCGAACGGATGCCCCGCGCCACCGCGAGGAGCCTGAGTTCGAGCGCCATACCGGGGCTCGTCTCGATCACGCCAACGTAGACGAGGCTCGCTGCCCGAGTCTGCGCCACGTCAACAATGCCAACACCGCAACGGGTGAGGCCAGGATCGATGCCGAGGACGCGCATCACAGTGGCCAGCCGAACGTCATGCTGTTTAGTCTTGCTCCAATTGCGCCTGAACCTCGTAGGACACGTCGTAATTCGAATATATGTTCTGAACATCATCGGAGTCCTCGAGCGCGTCGATGAGTTTCATAACCTTTCGAGCGGTGTCGGCGTCAACATCCACCGTCAGGTTTGGCACGAATTCCGCTTCTGATGAGTCGTAGTCGATACCGGCGGACTGCAGGGCCTCACGAGCCGCAAGCAGATGAGCGGTATCAGTGATGACCTCGAAGCCCTCGCCCCGGTCAAAGACCTCTTCGGCGCCGGCATCGAGCACGGCGAGCAGGATATCGTCCTCGCTCACACCTGGCGTCTTCGTGATGGAGATAACACCCTTGCGGGTGAAGTTGTATGCGACGCTTCCAGGGTCAGCCATGGTGCCTCCGTTGCGACTCATGAGCGTTCGCACGTCGGCAGCAGCGCGGTTGCGATTGTCCGTGAGGCACTCGACCAAGAGGGCGACGCCGTGGGGTCCGTAGCCCTCGTACATGATCGTCTGGTAATCAATCGATTCACCGGTCAGTCCAGCACCGCGCTTGACCGCGCGGTCGATGTTCTCGTTGGGAACCGATGTCTTCTTTGCCTTTTGGATGGCGTCCACCAGCGTGGGGTTTCCCGACAGGTCCGCCCCGCCGATCTTTGCTGCGACTTCGATGTTCTTGATGAGCTTGGCGAACGACTTTGCTCTGCGCTGGTCTTTGATTGCCTTCTGGTGCTTCGTGGTTGCCCACTTGGAATGGCCCGACATGGTGAACATTCTAGCCAGCGGTGCACTCCCCGCCTGTTCGGAGCTCAGTGCGTGGGCCCGAGACGGTCAGTCGAGCCGCACTCCTGCTGACCTCAGTTCGAGTTGCGCAAGCCGATGCATCACGGTCTCGTCGCCGCGTCGCCAGGCTGCCATCGCATCGGGGTCGACCTCGGCGATGACCGCCATCTTCTGGTTCGCGAGCGCCCTCAGCGCCAGCAGGTCGACCCCCGCCTTCGATGCCATAATCGCCTGCGCGTTGCCTGCGCGCCGCGCAAACCGTAGGCGCGGAATGAGCCAGACGAGCAAAATCATGGCGATCGGCAGGGCAGCAATCCCGATACCTAGTACGGTCGCAAGCTGGTTTACCGCGATTTGCTGATCAAGACCAGCTTGCTCAAGAGCAGCCCCTGCACCACTTGCTCCATCGAACGGTGCACGAATGCCACCTCCGATGACGGGAATCGAACCAAGGTTCTCGCCAACGTCAGTCATCGTCTGTCGAAACCCGGCACCGGCCTGTTGCATCTGAATGCCGAAAGCCGAGAGATTCGACACCAGTTGGTAGATCGTGATGCCGAACCACACCCACGCCGCGATCGACAGCGTCGCGATGGCATCGATGGTGATCTGACCGGTACGCCGTCCAGTGAAATCCGAATAGAGCTTCATGGCCCCACTATGCAGCACCGCGACACCTGCAGGAAACCCGCGGTGTGCAACTCAGGTGCGCTGGCAACAGGCCTAGGCGGTACTCACTTTGGCCAGGAAATACTCGTGGAACCGAGTTTCACCGGTGATTTCGGGGTGGAACGAGGTGCCGAGCAGGTTGTCCTGTTCGACCGCCACAACGTGCCCGTCGCCGAGCGACGCGAGAATCTGAACTCTAGGCCCGATTGACTCCACGACTGGCGCCCGAATGAACACTGCGCGCACCGGCGGCTCGCCGAGTACAGGAACCTCGAGTTCGGTCTCAAACGAGTCGACTTGGGATCCGAAGGCGTTCCGCCGCACTACGAGGTCGAAGCCGCCGAGGCTCTGCTGGCCATCGATGGCATCCGCAATCGTGTCTGCGAGCATAATAAGCCCTGCACAGGTGCCGTACACGGGGAGCCCCGACCGGATTGCGCTCGTGAGCGGCTCAGCCAACCCGAAGAGTCGAGAGAGCTTGTCGATGACGCTCGACTCGCCTCCCGGAATGATCAGTCCGTCGAGGTCATCGAGCTGATCGGCTCGCTTCACAGGGATACCGCCGACGTCCAGGTGACTGAGCACTGCAAGGTGCTCGCGAAAGTCACCCTGGAGGGCGAGTACTCCGATCGTGGGCCTCGCGGCGCTGCTTCCGACGATGAGCCGTCGCGCTGCTGTGCTACCAGCCACGCTCAGCGAGCCGGTGGGGCGCCGGGAGGTCGGAAACGTTGATTCCGACCATCGCCTCTCCGAGTCCGCGGGAGGCGTCAGCAATCACCTGTGGGTCCGTATAAAACGTGGTCGCCTTGACGATTGCCGCTGCGCGTTCGACGGGATTGCCCGACTTGAATACGCCGGAACCGACGAAGACGCCGTCCGCTCCGAGCTGCATCATGAGCGCGGCATCCGCCGGAGTTGCTACCCCACCCGCGGTGAACAGCACGACAGGCAGCTTGCCGCTGAGCGCGACCTCACGCACGAGCGCGTACGGCGCTTGCAGCTCTTTGGCCGCGACATACCATTCGTCTGGCGTTTTCGCCGAGAGCGCCCGGATCTCACCAAGAATCGTGCGGATGTGCTTGGTCGCCTCAGAAACGTCACCGGTGCCCGCCTCGCCCTTCGAGCGAATCATCGCCGCACCCTCATTGATGCGTCGAAGAGCCTCGCCTAAGTTGGTTGCGCCACACACGAAGGGCACGGAAAAGTTCCACTTATCGATGTGGTTGACGTAGTCGGCAGGACTCAACACCTCGGACTCGTCGATGTAGTCGACCCTGAGCGCTTCGAGGACCTGCGCCTCAACGAAGTGTCCAATTCTGGCCTTGGCCATCACCGGGATCGAGACCGCGGCAATGATGCCGTCAATCAGGTCCGGATCGCTCATGCGGGCAACCCCACCTTGTGAGCGGATATCTGCCGGCACGCGCTCGAGGGCCATGACGGCCACCGCGCCCGCGTCTTCGGCAATTTTGGCCTGATCGGCGTTCACGACGTCCATAATGACGCCGCCCTTGAGCATTTCTGCAAGTCCGCGCTTGACGCGGCTCGTGGCGAGTTCGGGGAGGTCGGTGCTGTCGTTGGAGCGGGCGCTGCCTGTGCTGTCGTTAGCGGTGCTGGTCGTGATACTCATGCGTTCAATTCTACCCCGACCAAGCATTTGCAATCTCCGTACGGACCTCGCCGAGCAGCCGCGGCAAGGCCTTCGTTTGCGCGATGATCGGGAAGAAGTTCGAGTCGAACTCCCACCGAGGAACCACGTGCTGATGCAAGTGGCCCGCAATGCCCGCACCGGCGATTTTCCCCTGATTCATGCCGATGTTGAAACCGTGAACAGATGCCGTGGCCCGGAGTACGATCATTGCGCGCTGGGTCAGGCTCGCAATCTCGGCCGTCTCGCCTATCGTCGCTTCGTCATATTCCGCAACATGCCGGTAGGGGCAGATCAGCAGATGCCCGCTGTTGTACGGATACAGATTCAGCAGAACGTAGGAATGCATGCCCCGAGCGACGATGAGCGCTTGCTCGTCACTGAGTCCGGGCGCGACACAGAACGGACACTCGGTGCTCTCGGTGTCCCCAACCGCTACAGTCCCGGTGGCCGCGTCGCGAGTGGCCTGGGTGACATAGGCGAGACGGTACGGCGCCCACAATCGCTGGAAGGCGTCTGGTGCTGCCGCGAAGTCGTCGGCTGATTCACCGTTCGAGAACTCGGTGCCGTCGTAGTCGCGGACGGTCACACCTGCACTCGGGTTTCGATCGCCGTCACGATTCTGGAAATTGCCTCGGCCACTGGAACGTTGTTCTCCTGAGTACCGTCCCGGAAGCGGAAGCTCACCGAACCGTTGGCGGCATCCTGCTCGCCCGCGATCAATTGGTACGGAACTTTCTGGAGCGTATGAGTGCGGATCTTCTTTTGCATGCGCTCATCGGATTCGTCGATCTCTGCTCGAACCCCGGCACGCTTCAGTTGCGCAACCACGTCGGCCAGGTAGTCGTTGTAGGCCTCAGCCACCGGGATCGCAACGACTTGCACTGGCGCCAACCACACCGGGAACGCGCCGGCGTAATGCTCCGTGAGCACTCCGAAGAACCGCTCGATCGAACCAAACAGCGCCCGATGGATCATCACCGGTCGTGGACGCGAACCATCAGCGGCGGTGTACTCGAGCTCAAAGCGCTCCGGAAGGTTGAAGTCGAGCTGCACCGTTGACATCTGCCACGTTCTTCCAATCGCGTCACGAGCTTGAACCGAGATCTTCGGCCCGTAGAACGCGGCCCCACCCGGATCTGGCACCAGCTCAAGGCCGGAATCGGTGGCCACTTCGCGCAGCGTCGATGTCGCTTCCTCCCACAGTGCGTCGTCGCCAACGTACTTCTCGGGGTCTTTCGTTGAGAGCTCGAGGTAAAAGTCAGTGAGGCCGTAATCGCGCAAGAGCGAGAGCACAAAGTTGAGGGTGCTCGTCAACTCATCCTTCATCCGTTCCTTCGTCGTGAAGATATGCGCATCATCCATCGTCAAACCGCGCACCCGGGTCAGACCGTGGATGACACCGGATTTTTCATTGCGGTAAACGGTGCCGAACTCGAACATTCGCATGGGCAGATCGCGATACGAACGTGCGCTCGACCGATAGACCAAAATGTGGAACGGACAGTTCATCGGCTTGAGGTAGTAGTCAGCCCCCTGGCGGGTGATCTCGCCTTCGTCGTTTCTGGCCTCGTCCAAGTGCATCGGCGGAAACATCCCGTCTGCGTACCAGGCAAGGTGGCCGGATGTCTCGAACAGATTCGCCTTCGTGATGTGCGGCGTGTAGACGAAGTCGTAGCCCTCTTCCTCGTGCCGCTTGCGAGAGTAGTTCTCCATCTCGCGCCTGATGATCCCGCCCTTGGGGTGGAACACGGCAAGCCCTGAACCGATCTCCTCGGGGAACGAGAAAAGATCAAGCTCAGCGCCGAGTTTGCGATGGTCGCGCTTCGCTGCCTCTTCAAGCCGTTCGAGGTGGGCGCGCAAATCGTCCTTGTTTGCCCAAGCTGTTCCGTAGATGCGCTGGAGTTGCTTGTTCTTCTCTGAGCCGCGCCAGTATGCGGCAGCAGTGCGCTGCAGCTTCCAACCGTTTCCGATCATGCGGGTGTTCGGAAGATGCGGACCTCGGCAGAGGTCCTTCCAGTACACCTCCCCCGTCGCGCCATCGACGTTGTCGTACATCGTGAGTTCGGCACCGCCAACTTCGACGCTCTCGCCGTCTTGTCCCTCGGCTGCGTGACCCTTGAGCCCGATGAGTTCGAGCTTGTATGGCTCATGGGCAAGCTCGGCGCGCGCTTCCGACTCGGTCACGACCCGGCGCTGAAAGCGCTGGCCTTGCCGGATGATTCGATCCATAGCCTTCTCGATGGCCTTCACGTCTTCCGGCTGAAACGGCTCGCCGACATCGAAGTCGTAGTAGAAGCCATCAGTGACGGGCGGGCCGATGCCGAGTTTCGCATCGGGGTGGAGCGATTGCACAGCCTGCGCCATAACGTGGGCGGTCGAATGCCTGAGGATGCTGAGACCGTCCGGCGAGTCGATGAGCACGGGCTCGACGGCCTCGTTCTCCCCAACAGCTGCAGCGAGATCCTTGAGTTCGCCGTTGACACGCATAGCGACGACGGCGCGGTCAGTGAAGAGGTCAAATCCGGTCTTGCTCACCAGACAACTTTAGCGGCGCGCTTGATTGCATCCGAGGCACCCGTCCCGGAGTCGGGCTGCGTCTCTTCGCATGGCGCCTCTACGGGGTGCCAAGCGTTTCAGCGCAGGATTGACGACGAACGGAGTGCGACCAGCCGTTCAGGTCCATTTTGGTTCCCGCGAATGCGACCTACCCGAACGCATCCCTGAGGGTCATCATCCACTCGAGCGTCGTCGGACTGTCGAATGCGACCGCCCATGCGATCAGCAATTGCAGAAACGCTACCGCGTTGAGAAGCACGACGTTGAGCCTCGACTTCGCGCTCGGAATGAGTGCAATTGCGAGCACAGTCATCAGGATGTAAGTGTTACCGACGGAGCCAGCGGGGACCAAGCCGGCGACCTCAGCTCCAACGATCCCGAGAAACACCAGTGCGGAAACAGGGATGAGGCGGAATCGTCCGACCAGTAACGCGCACAGCCAAGCACTGAGCACCGGTGCGATCAGCAGCCAGCCAGTCAGTCCACTGAATTGCGCAGGAAGTGCCGCAAAACGATCGGCCGCGCCCGCGAGCACTTGATCGCCAACGGCACCAATAGGCGTACTGAGGAACGCGACGTTGAGCAGCATGAGTGCACCAATGGATGCCGCGGTCGGATACACGATGACCAGAACGTTTGCCCAGCGAGCACCACGCTGATGGTTGCGGCGCAGTCTCAGGAACGGCGCGGTGATGAGAGCGGTCACCACGAAGAGAAAGCCCGTCAGGTCAGTGAGCGCCGCCATCATAAAACTCAGTCCGGCGCGAAACCCTGATTGCGTGTTTCCCCAAGTGAAGAAGCGCACCATATCGGCCGTGGCGAGTCCGAAAAACATGAGACCGAGAAATCCAGAAACGTTCTCGGTCGCTGTGTAGAGGAACAACGGGTTCGCGGCCAGGGCGATCATCAGGATGACTGAAGTGCTCCGGTGGAACTCTCGTTGCACCAGGATCTCAGCCAACTTCTGGAGGAAGATTCCACCTGCGAGAGCGCCCAAGACAGCGAGACCGAAGCGACCGCCTGGCACAAAGGTTGCCAGTAGCGTGCTGATCGGTGGGTAAATCTGGCCAAGCCAATCAGGATCGGCGCGGTCCCACTGAACCGCAGAGACCCGTTCCACGAGCGTGGCGTTCGGAGTGGCATCGATTGGCTGCCCGAACACGTACACGATGATGGCGGTCGCCAAGAGTGGAAGCGCAAACAGAAGCCGCAGCATCCAGCGGGCTAGTGGCATTCTCGGAAACGGGTCGAGATTTGTCCTGGGAAAGCGCTCACCGCGCTGTCGTGGTCGGAATGGGACGGCCTCTTCGCCCACCTCGGAAACCGTTGCGACGATGACCGCGTTGGTTGCGCCTTGAGTCACGGACGTGCCGATCGGGCGATGCTCATGGTGCGGAGCTCATTGGGACGTTACCCCAGTGCGGTCGACTCGCGTGGTGAGCCCGTGGTCGGTCTTCTCCCAGTAGTGCGGGCGCGTGATGAGTTGCCACAGACCCTTATAAGCGGCGATCGAGTGAAGCAACCAGTAGACCGGATTCAACAGCGCCCAGAGCGACAAGTTGAAGGTGCCGCGCTTGTAGGGCCCCATCATTGAGAGGTACACCATGACGGAACTACCGATCACAAAGTTCACCAGACAAATCCACAACAACCAGACCGGGAACACTTGCGGGTTGACTGCGCCAGGGACCAGAAACGTCAGCGCCGTCAGACCGTAAAAGGGGATAACGCCGAGAAAGGTCAGCGGTGTACCGCCGACGAGAAGTGCAAAGCTCAAGAACCTGAGCCACCCGATCTGTTTGAGAAGCTTGCGCGGTTGTCTAGCGTGAACAAGCGAGGTTTGCATGTATCCCTTGATCCACCGGGAGCGCTGCCGAATGAAGTTGGGGATCGAGGTGTTGGCTTCCTCCATCGTGGTCGAATTGATGACGCCAACCCGGTAGCCGAGCGCGCTGGCACGGATGCCGAGGTCCGCATCCTCCGTGACGTTGTACGGGTCCCATCCGCCCAGTTCAATGAGGCCCTTGGTGCGAAAGTGGTTCGACGTGCCGCCGAGCGGGATCGGAAGATCCGCCGCATCCAAACCGGCAAGCATGTAGTCGAACCAGTACCCGTACTCAAGCGTGAACATTCTGGTCAGAAAATTCTCGGTGGCATTGAAGAAGTTGAGAGATGCCTGCACGCACACGGTTGACTCGCCCGCGCGGTCGAACGCAATGACAGCCTTCTTCAACTGGTCAGGATCCGGGGTGTCCTCCGCGTCGTAGATGACGAGGAAGTCGCCAGTGGAAAAAAACAGGCCGACATTGCACGCGCGTGGCTTTGTTTGCGGCGATCCCTCGGGAATGGTGATCACGTGAAAATACGATGGCGGGTTTGCGCCGTCGATCGCCGCGCGCGTCTCAAGATCCCCCTCTTCGATGAGGATGAGCACTTCGAGCTTCTCCGTGGGATAGTCGATGCTTCCCAGGTTCTCGACCAACTGAGCCACGATGTTCGCCTCATGGAAGACCGGTACCAGCACGGTGTACCTCGGCAGGTCAGCCTCCGGTAGCGCGGCCACCTCAGCGGCGGAGATTCGTTCGACAACGTCGAACTTTGCACCGTGCATCGCCACCAAGAACTTGAAGGCTGTGCCTGCCAAGAAAACGAGGGAGGCAACAGCGACGAGGGCCGTGATCACGCCGAGCGGGAAGAAGAATGCAAGAACGAGAAGGGTGGCGGTCGTCAGCAGTAGACCGATCTTCTGACCGCGGGAGAGAACAATGCGCGCGGAGTGCGCTGGGCTCTGGCGCCAGAGCTCGTTTGCCGCCTCGTCAGCAATCGCCGATTGGAAGACATCCAGAACCGTGTTCTTTATGTCCCACGAAGTCGCCACAACGAAGTCCACCGGCTCGCCGACCGTTGCTTGAATCTGCGATGCGCGCTCCTCGTCTGGGTACCGTGCGGTTGCGACCAATACGCGACCAGTTGATCGTCGGCGAACAACCATCCAGTTCTCAGCGAGAAACATCTGCCCGGACCACATGCGGATCAGATGCTCGTCGCGCTCCGTTTCTGAGAGTCGAATCGCTTGCATGTTCCACGACTCAGCGATCACTCTGAGCGCTATCTCCGGGTCGAGCATGCCGAGACCGACAAGCACGGAGTCGATGTGATCACCGGACTGCGCCTTGCCTGCGCGCGCAATTTCGAGTTGATCAGGGCTTATGAGGCCGGAGCTCAGGAGCAGTTCTGCGTACGCCGCGCTCTGCGCCGAGATCGGGGTGCGTTGTCCCACCATCATTCAATGGTGTCGCTAATGCGGGGCCAAGGCAAGCCATTCAGTTGCTGCGGCGCGAGATTGCGACGGTGGATGACACAGGGCAGCGTAGGCAAGAATGGCCCAGACTCTCGTCTGGGCCATTTCCCTCTTGTGGGCGGTACTGGGATCGAACCAGCGACCTCTTCCGTGTCAGGGAAGCGCGCTACCGCTGCGCCAACCGCCCGGGGCCTTGCACTGTTCGGATGAAGCATCCGAGGTGGCGACGGGATTTGAACCCGTGTACACGGCTTTGCAGGCCGTTGCCTCGCCTCTCGGCCACACCACCGCGTGCGAGAACATCAGTCGAACTGACACTCCCACTCGAGCGGATGACGAGATTCGAACTCGCGACCCTCACCTTGGCAAGGTGATGCGCTACCACTGCGCCACATCCGCACTGCTCGCATTTCTGCGTGCTCCATGACTGTAGCCGATGCG
>Ga0163144_10028691_pt1 | contig 10717 bp, 8 predicted proteins | sample OliLak19BULKMAT1_FD_123175 | JGI IMG/M metagenome (GOLD analysis project Ga0163144, IMG submission 123175) | Freshwater microbial mat bacterial communities from Lake Vanda, McMurdo Dry Valleys, Antarctica - Oligotrophic Lake LV.19.BULKMAT1 | ecosystem: Environmental > Aquatic > Freshwater > Lake... | reverse complement strand
GCTTTGATCAACCCGGCTTTGATCAACCCGGCTTTGATCAACCCGGCTTTGATCAACCCGGCTTTGATCAACCAGTAACCGATTTCCAGATATTGACCGCGCTCAACACCACCACCAGACCACCGACCAGACCGGTGGTCAGGCGTGCCGGCATATGCTTGGCCAGCCACGCCGCGAACGGCGCGGCAATCACGCCGCCGAGCAGCAGGCCGAGCACCACTTCGGTGTGGCTGATGCCGAGCGTGGCGAGAAATACCAGTGAAATCGCCAGGCTGACGAAGAACTCGGCGGCATTGGCGGTGCCGATGGCGATGCGCGGCGGCAGGTTCTGGGCGATCAGGCTCGTGGTGGTCAGCGAACCCCAACCACCGCCGCCGACAGCATCAAGGAAACCGGCGACCACGGCCACCCGCCCGGTGCGCTTGGGCTGGGCGAGAATGTCCGGCCGACGGTTTATCCAAGCGCGCCAGAGCAGGAACAGGCCCAGCGCCAGCAGATAGGCGGCCACGAACGGGCGCAGCCAAGGCACGTCGATATTGCTCAGGAAATAGGCGCCGACCATGCCGCCGAGCGCACCGGGAAGGGCCAGCCGCCGCAGCAGGCCGCGATCGACATTGCCGAAAAAACCGTGGCTGATGCCGGAAACGCCGGTGGTCGCCACTTCCGCTGCATGCACACTGGCCGAGACCACGGCCGGCGCCATGCCCAGGTACAGCAGCAGGGTCGAACTGGTGACGCCATAGGCCATGCCGAGGGCGCCGTCGACGATTTGCGCCAACAGGCCGACGCCCATGAAGGGAAGCAGGGAGGTAAACAACATTCAGGTGCTATCCCTTGGAGTGGCGGCAAGTATTTCCGTCGCCAGCCTAGCCCGAAAGTGACCGGCGGGCATAAGCGCATAACGATCCGTACTTTCCGCACATGCACGCGGCGACACAGGATGAAGTCCCGTTCCTGTCGCCACAGCCATGACCTCCGCCCTTCCCGTCACGCTGACCACGCCCCTGCCCGAAGACCGCGTCCTGCTGCTGGCGCGACTCACGGACGGGCTGGAAACATCGGCCCTGCACTGGCTGTCCGGTTATACGGCAGGCCTGGCGGCGCAGGCTTCGCGCACCGCGCGGCCATTGCAGGCCGTGCCGGCCGCCGACAGCATCAGCGAAGCGCGCCTGAGCATCGTTTACGGCAGCCAGACCGGCAACGCCCGCCGCGAAGCCGAGCGCCTCGCCAGCGAAGCCGAAACTGCCGGCCTGTCGGTGCGCCTGCTGCGCGCCGACGCCTATCCGCTGCGCGAACTGGCCAATGAGCGCCTTCTTTACATCGTGATCAGCACGCAGGGTGATGGCGATCCGCCCGATGACGCGCAGGGCTTCGTGGAATTCCTGTCCGGGCGGCGTGCGCCGGCGCTGAAGGATCTGCGCTATGCCGTACTCGGTCTAGGTGACTCCAGCTACGCGCAGTTCAATGCCATTGGCGCGAAGATCGATGTGCGCCTGGCCGAACTCGGCGCGACGCGCTTGTTCGCCGCCGGTGCCGCCGATGTCGACATCGAAACCGTCGCCGCACCCTGGCGGCAGCAGGCGCTGGGCCATGCCAAGGAAACCCTGAAGTCGAACCACGCGCTGGCCACGGTCACCACCCTGCGCCCGATCATCGTCACGGCAAGCGCATGGATGCGGGAAAAACCCTTCCACGCCGAGCTGTTGGCCAACCAGCGCATCACCGGGCGCGACAGCGACAGCGACGTGCGCCATCTGGAGTTTTCGCTGGCGGATTCCGGTCTCACCTATGAACCCGGCGATGCGCTCGGCGTATGGCCGCGCAATTCGTCGGCGCTTGTGGATTCATTGCTCGACACGCTGTTGCTCGATGGTGATGAAACCATCCGCCATGGCGATGAATCCTTGCCGCTGCGTGAATGGCTGGCCTCGCGCCGCGAATTGACGCGACTCGCCCGGCCATTTGTCACCAGCCACGCCGCACTTGCTGGCGATACGCAGCTCAACACGCTGCTGGCGCCGGAAAACGGCGCCGCGCTGGCGCAGCTGCTGTCCAGCCATCAGCTGCCCGACCTGCTGTCCGCACATCCGGCACCGTGGAGCGGCCAAGAACTGGTGGCCGCGCTGCGCCCGCTGGCGCCGCGCCTGTATTCCATCGCCTCCAGCCGCAAGGAAGTCGGCGATGAGGCACATCTCGCCGCCGCCCTGGTCGAATACCAGCGCGATGGCCAACTGCGTCGCGGTGCGGCTTCGGGTTTTCTAGTTGATCGCGACGTCGGCGCTACCGTGCCGGTCTTCATCGAGCGCAACGAACGCTTCCGTCTCCCCGCGGACGCTTCGCGCGACATTCTGATGATCGGCCCGGGCACCGGCGTCGCCCCTTTCCGCGCGTTCGTCCAGGAGCGTGCCGCGGTCGGCGCCAGCGGCCGCAATTGGCTGCTGTTCGGCGCGCGCCACGCGCAATCGCAGTTCCTGTACCAAGTGGAATGGCAGGACGCGTTGAAGAGCGGTCGCCTGCACAAGCTTGACGTGGCGTTTTCGCGCGATCAATCCAAGAAAATCTACGTACAGCAGCGCCTGCGCGAGCAGGGTCGCGCCATATTTGACTGGTTGCAGAACGGCGCCCACTTCTATGTCTGCGGTGCCATCGCCATGGGCAAGGACGTGCATGTGGCGCTGCTGGAGATTATCGGCGAACACGGCGCGCGCTCCGCCGAAGACGCAGGCGAATACCTGGGCCAGCTGCAGCGGGAGGGACGCTATGCGCGCGATGTCTATTGAGATGCTTATCGAAATGCACGACGGAAGCGCTGCAGCAAGCACACACAGCCCGGCTTTTGCGGCAGCGGCGCAAGTCGCGACCGCTTTCCGGCGAGCTTGTCGAGGCTAAAGCCGCTGCCGCAGAAACCGCTGCTTCGGTACGCGTCTGCCCACTCCTAGTCATCCCCGCGAAAGCGGCAAAGAAACCGAAAACGCAAACAAAACATCCCGATGAACCAGCCGCTCTCTCCCGTCGAAACCCTCAAGGCCAACAGCCATGGCCTGCGCGGTACGTTGATCGACAGCCTTGCCGACCCGGTCACCGGCGCCTTGCGCGAGGGCGATGCGCAACTGTTGAAATTCCACGGCAGCTACCAGCAGGACGACCGCGATGTCCGTGAGGAGCGGCGCAAGCAGAAACTCGAGCCCGCCTACAGCTTCATGATCCGCACCCGCCTTCCGGGCGGCGTCGCCACGCCGGCGCAGTGGCTGGCGCTGGATGAACTGGGCCGTCGCTACGGCAACCAGACGCTGCGAATCACCACCCGCCAGGCGTTCCAGATCCACGGCATCATCAAGCGCGACCTCAAGCCGACCATCGCCGCTATCAACCAGACGTTGATTGACACGGTCGCGGCCTGCGGCGACGTCAACCGCAACGTGATGACCAGCGCCAATCCGGTTCAGTCGCGCGTCCATGCGCAGGTACATGCTGCGGCGGTTGCACTGTCCGAGCACCTGCTGCCGCATACGCGCGCCTACCACGAGATCTGGCTTGACGAAAAACAGATCGCCGGCCTGGATGAATCGGAACCGGTCTATGGTCCCACCTACCTGCCGCGCAAGTTCAAGATCGGCATCGCAGTGCCGCCGACCAACGACGTCGATGTCTACAGCCAGGATCTCGGCTTCATCGCCATTGTTTCCGATGATGGGGATTTGATCGGCTACAACCTGCTTGCCGGCGGTGGCATGGGCGCGACCCACGGCGATGCCCGCACTTATCCGCGCCTGGCCGACGTGCTCGGCTTCATCACGCCCGACCAGTTGATTCCGGCCGCCGAAGCGGTGCTGACTGCGCAGCGCGACCACGGCAACCGCAGCGACCGAAAGCTTTCGCGGCTGAAGTACACCATCGACCGCCTCGGCGTGGATGCATTTCGCGCCGAAGTCGAACGGCGCCTGGGCGCAGCGTTGGCACCGGCCCGCGAATTTTTCTTCAGCCACAGCGGCGACCGCTTTGGCTGGAGCGAAGGCTTTGATGGCCGCTGGCATCTCACGCTGCGCATCGAAAGCGGCCGCATCAAGGGCGCGGCGCTCGATGGCTTGCGTGAGATTGCCAAGGTGCATCGCGGCGATTTCCGCCTGACGCCGAACCAGAACCTGATCATCGCCAGCGTTGCCGCCGAATATCGCGCGGGCATCGATGCACTGGTTGAAAGCCATGGCCTCGATGCGTACCGGCACAGCAGCCCGCTACGCCTGTACGCACTTGCCTGCGTCGCATTCCCGACCTGCACGCTGGCGATGGCCGAGGCCGAGCGCTACCTGCCGGAATTCCTCGGCCGCGTGGAAAACCTGCTGCAAAAACATTCACTGCTCGATGCGCCGATCCTGCTGCGACTGTCAGGCTGCCCGAACGGCTGTTCGCGGCCTTATCTGGGCGAAATCGCTTTGGTCGGCAAGGGCCCGGGGCGCTACAACCTGCATCTCGGCGCCGATTTCGAAGGCCGCCGGCTCAATCGCCTGCATCGCGAGAATCTTGACGAAGCGCAGATCCTTGGCGAACTCGACCCGCTGCTCGCGCGTTACTCCAATGAGCGCAACAGCGAAGAACGCTTCGGTGATTTCCTGCTGCGCAGCGGCGTGCTCAGTGCGCCGACCCTCATCACCACGGAGTTGCTGTCATGACCCTGCCCGATCCCGTCACCGCCGCCGAAGACGGCCGCGCGCTGGCCGAGCTCAATACCTGGCTGGGCCAGCGCAGCGCCGAACAGCGCGTGCAGTGGGCGCTGGAATCACTGTCTGGCAACCACGCGCTGTCGTCGAGCTTCGGGGCACAGGCCGCGGTGTCGCTGCACCTGCTGACCAAACAAAAATCCGACATGCCGGTCATCCTGGTCGACACCGGGTACCTGTTCCCGGAAACCTACGCCTTCATCGACGAAATGAGCGAGCGTCTCGGGCTCAACCTGCACGTCTATCGCCCGCACATGAGCCGAGCCTGGATGGAAGCGCGGCACGGCCAACTGTGGGAGAAGGGCAGCGACGGCATTCACCGCTACAACCAACTGCGCAAGGTCGAACCCATGCAGCGCGCGCTTGATGACCTAGGCGTACGCACCTGGTTCGCCGGCCTTCGCCGCGTGCAGTCCGACAGCCGCCGTGACATCGATTTTCTGGAACTGCGCGACGGCCGCTGGAAACTGCATCCGCTGGCCGACTGGACCGATCGCGACGTCTGGCAATACCTGCAGAAAAACAACCTGCCCTACCACCCGCTCTGGCATCAGGGTTACGTCTCGATCGGCGACACCCACAGCACCACCCGCTGGCAGCCGGGCATGCGCGATGAAGACACCCGATTTTCGGGGTTGCTGCGCGAGTGCGGCATCCACGTCTGATGACTGCACGTCTGATGACTGCACGTCTGATGACTGCACGTTCGACGACTGCACGTTTGAGAGCAGCGGGTCTGACAGAAATGGCGACACCTGCCCATCAGTCACGATGACTTGCTGCCTGTTTCGCGGATAACGACCGCTCCCTGCATTGCCGCGGACGGATGCCATTCGCAGCTTTGCAATCACGCGCCGATTCAACAGTGACCACGGCGTGGTCGATCTTGATCTCGTTGTCCCTGGCGGCGGCATCTGTGCGTTCCTCGGGCCCAACGGCGCCGGCAAGACCACAACCATCCGCTTGCTGCTCGGGCAATTGCGTCCGCAGGCAGGGCGCATCGAACTGTTCGGCCAGCCCTTCAACCAACGCCATGCTTTGGCTTTGGCGAAGGTGGGCGCTCTGGTCGAATCTCCCTCGCTGTATCCGCACCTGAGCGGTTACGACAACCTTGAAGTCACCCGCAGGCTGCTCAACGCCCCGCGAGAACGCATTGCCGAAGCGCTCGATCGTGTCAGTCTGGCCGCGGATGCACGGCGCAAAGTGTCCACTTATTCGCTGGGCTTGCGCCAGCGATTGGGACTGGCGCCGGCCCTGCTCAACCAGCCGCAGCTGTTGATCCTCGACGAACCCGGCAACGGGCTGGATCCTGCCGGCACCCAGGACATGCGCGCACTGGTACGCAGCCTGTCAGCCGACAGCGGCAACACGATGTTCCTGTCCAGCCACCTGCTGACCGAAGTCGAACAGGTGGCCAGCGATATCGGCGTACTGCGCGAAGGACGCCTGTGTTGCCAAGGTCGCCTTGATGCGCTGCGCGAGCGCCTGCGCGGCCGCCTGCTGGTGGACGCCGGCGAGCCCGATATCACCCTGCTGCAGCTGCACGCGCTGGGCGAACAGTCGAAACGGATCGACGACGGCCGCATCGAGGTCGCCGAATCGTCACCGCGCTGGGGCTTCATGATTTTTTACGTCAGGAACACGGCTGAGCCATGCCCGCCAGTTGGCTGGCTGGCTGGCTGGATAGCTGGATAGCTGGATAGCTGGCGACAATGTCAAACAACCATGGTGCCGACAACAGTGGGACGGCTTTTGTGTGAGGGCCTTCAGGCTCAATATTTTTCCTGAGAGCCGTTGGCCTGCGCCCGAAGAAAGTCCCCTTGGAAAAGCCCCCCACAGTCACCCCATACAATCACATTACTGCACGCTGCCCGGCATGAAGTTCAAACCCAACCTCGCCGGACGCCCCGGTAAGTCAAGCGCGCACACGCGCTCCGGACTGCGCGCAATCACCTTGCCCGCACGCATCACCAGCAGGCGAGTGGCGCGCAGGCGGATAGCCTCGAACGGGTCGGACGCCTGCAGCACGACGAGGTCGGCGCGACAGCCGGGCGCGATGCCATAGCCGTCAAGGTGCAGGATGCGCGCAGCGTTTTTTGTCACCGCATCGAAGCTGCTGCTGATCCCGTCCAGCGAAGTCATTTGCGCCACGTGCACGGCCATGTTCGCGACGTCGAGCATGTCGCCGCTGCCGAACGGATACCACGGGTCCATCACGCAATCATGGCCGAAGGCCACATTCACGCCTGCGGCCATCAGCTCGGGCACGCGGGTCATGCCGCGCCGTTTCGGATAGCTGTCGTGGCGGCCCTGCAGGGTGATGTTGATCAGTGGATTGGCGATGGCGGCGACGCCGGATTCGGCGATCAGCGGAATGAGTTTGGAAACGTAATAGTTGTCCATCGAATGCATCGAGGTCAGATGCGAGCCGGCGACGCGGCCGTACAGGCCCAGTCGTTTCGTCTCAGCCGCCAACGTCTCGATATGCCGCGAGAGCGGGTCGTCGCTTTCATCACAGTGCATGTCGACCAGCAGGCCGCGATCGGCGGCGATTTCGCAAAGCCGCGAAACCGAGCGCGCGCCCTCGGCCATCGTGCGCTCGAAATGGGGGATGCCACCGACCACCTCGACACCGAGATCGAGCGCGCGCAACAGATTCCGCTCGCCGTTTTCCGAGCGGAACAACCCGTCCTGCGGAAACGCCACCAGCTGCAGGTCCAGATACGGCGCGACCCGCCGCTTCACTTCCAGCAGCGCTTCGACCGCCAGCAGGCGGTCATCGCAGACATCAACGTGGCTGCGGATCGCCAGCAGGCCCTGCGCCACAGCCATGTCGCAATAGGCCATCGCCCTTGCGATCACGGCTTCCTGCGTCAGATGCGGCTTCAGCTCGCCCCACAGCGCGATGCCTTCGAGCAGGGTGCCGGAGCGGTTCAGACGCGGCAGTCCCAGCGAAAGGGTGGAATCGAGATGGAAATGAGCGTCGACGAACGGCGGTGAGACCAGACGCCCGGCAACATCCATTTCCTCATGGGCATGCGCCGGCAACGACGGTTCGACGGCGATGATCACGCCATCTCGGATGCCGATGTCGACATCCCGGCGACCGTCGGGAAGGTTGGCGTGGCGCAGGACTACATCCATAAGATCAAATCCATGTCGGCTGGTCCCTGGCAAAGCATCGACTGGTAAAGGTTCAGGCCGATGGTATAACAGCAGCGAGGCCGCAACGCGGGGTGGGGACTGCGTTTTCCCGGAAACAGGAGTACGGTTTCATTCCCGGTTCCCGGCCATGCGCCGAAGAACGGGGACGGTGGGCGAACCCCGTCGTTTCGACCATGACAGTGCTGTGCTCGCGATGCGGATGCCTCGCGATTCCAGTCAAGGCAACAACGGAGTGAGGCGATGAACGCAGTGATGAAACCGGACGTGGCGCCCATCCGCATCAACGGCCAGCGGCTGTGGGACAGCCTGATGGAAATGGCGAAGATCGGCGCCACCGCCAAGGGCGGCGTCTGCCGTCTGGCGCTGACCGATCTTGATCGGCAGGGCCGCGACCTGTTCGTGCATTGGGCAAAAGATGCCGGCTGCACGATCAGCGTCGACCGCATGGGCAACGTGTTCGCCCGACGCGCCGGCCGCGACGATTCGCTGCTGCCGGTGATCACCGGGTCGCACGCCGATTCGCAGCCCACCGGCGGCAAGTTCGACGGCATCTACGGCGTACTCGGCGGTCTGGAGGTGATTCGTTCGCTCAACGACCACGGCATTGAGACCGACCGCGCGATCGAGGTGGTGATCTGGACCAACGAGGAAGGCTCCCGCTTCGCGCCGGCGATGGTGGCGTCGGGTGTATTCGCCGGCGTGTTCAGCCTCGACTACGGCCTGTCGCGCGCCGACGTCGACGGCAAGACCATGGGCGAGGAATTGGCGCGCATCGGCTATGCCGGCGACCAGCCGATGGGCAAACCCATCCATGCCGCATTCGAGCTGCACATCGAGCAGGGTCCGATCCTCGAAGCTGATGGCAAGACCATCGGCGTGGTCACCCATGCGCAGGGCCAGCGCTGGTACGAGGTGGTGTTCACCGGCCAGGAATCGCATGCCGGGCCGACGCCGATGCCGCGTCGCAAGGACGCCCTGGTCGGCGCCGCCCGCGTAATCGACCTGGTCAACCGCATCGGCCATGCCCACGCGCCGTTCGCCTGCGCCACCGTCGGCATGATCCAGAACCATCCGAATTCGCGCAACGTGATTCCCGGCCGCGTGTTCTTCACCATCGACATCCGCCATCCGGAAGACGCAGTGCTGGCGGAGATGGACCAGGAAGTGCGTGCCGGCATTGCGCGCATCGCCGGGGAAGCCAAGCTGGAAGTGACGAAAGTCGAGCAGATCTTCTACTACAAACCGGTCGCCTTCGACGGCGACTGCGTCGCTTCGGTGCGGGCGGCCGCCGAGCGCTTCGGCTATTCGCATCGCGACATGGTCTCCGGTGCGGGCCACGACGCCTGCTATCTCGCGCAGGTGGCGCCGACCTCGATGGTGTTCGTGCCCTGCGTCGACGGCATCAGCCACAACGAGGTTGAGGACGCCAAGCCCGAATGGATCGAGGCTGGCTGCAACGTGCTGCTGCATGCGATGCTCGGGCGGGCAGGACGTTGAATAAACGACACCAACGACGCTGACGCCAGGACAGGAGAGGGAATGGCACGCAAGGACATTGCCGATATCGCCGCGGGACGACTGACCGCGCCGGAGCTGGCCTGCAACTTCGCCGACGTGGCGCCGCTGCTGGACCGGCAGGCGGCGCTGGCCGCTGCGCAGCGCTGCTATTACTGCTACGACGCGCCCTGCATCGCGGCTTGTCCCACTGGCATCGACATCCCCAGCTTCATCAAGCGCATCAGCACTGGCAACCTGCGCGGCGCGGCCATGGACATCCTCGAGGCAAATCCCTTGGGCGGCATGTGCGCGCGGGTCTGCCCGACCGAAATCCTTTGCGAAGGCGCCTGCGTCCGCCACCACGACGACCACCGCGCGGTCGAGATCGGCGCGCTGCAGCGGGTGGCCACGGACTGGGTGTACGAGCAGCAGGTGCCGCTGTTCGAACGCGCGCCAGACACCGGCCGGCGTATCGCCGTGCTCGGCAGCGGCCCGGCCGGACTGGCCTGCGCCCATGGACTGGCGCGGCGTGGCCACGTGGTGAGCATTTTCGAGCCGCTGGAAAAACCCGGTGGCCTCAATGAATACGGCATCGCCGCCTACAAGGTTCCAGGCTTCGCGCCGCGCGAGATCGAATGGCTGCTGTCGGTGGGCGGCATCGATATCGTGCATGGCAAAGGCTTGGGCAGCGGCCTGTCGCTGGCCGAACTGCGCAACGATTTCGATGCCGTCTTCCTGGCTATCGGCCTGGGCGGCGTGAACGCACTGGCGCTGGAAGGCGAGCACTTGCACGGCGTGCGCAACGCGGTGGACTTTATTGCCGGACTGCGCCAATCGTCCGACTTGTCCAGCCTGCCGATCGGCCGTCGTGTGGTGGTAATCGGGGGCGGCAACACCGCCATCGATGCCGCCGTGCAAAGCAGGTAGCTTGGTGCCGAATCGGTGACCCTGGTCTATCGCCGTGGCGCCGATGCGATGAGCGCCACCGTGGACGAACAAGTCTTTGCCAAGTCTGAAGGCGTCAACATCATCCACTGGGCCAGGCCGACGCGCTTCATCGGCGAAGGCAGTGCACTGGCCGGCGTCGAGTTGGAATGCACGCGGATGGAGAACGGCCGCCTCACAGGCAGCGGCGAGTTTTTCACCCTCGCCGCCGACACCGCGCTCAAGGCCATTGGTCAAGTGATGCTGGATGCCGGCTTGGAAGATGGCAGCGGCGGCAGCGTGCAGCTGCGCGAGGGCCGCATCGCCGTGGACGCCCACTACGCGACTTCCGTAGCCGGCATCTGGGCCGGCGGCGACTGCGTGGCCGGCAAGACCGATCTCACCGTGCAGGC
>Ga0163144_10028689_pt1 | contig 10717 bp, 5 predicted proteins | sample OliLak19BULKMAT1_FD_123175 | JGI IMG/M metagenome (GOLD analysis project Ga0163144, IMG submission 123175) | Freshwater microbial mat bacterial communities from Lake Vanda, McMurdo Dry Valleys, Antarctica - Oligotrophic Lake LV.19.BULKMAT1 | ecosystem: Environmental > Aquatic > Freshwater > Lake... | reverse complement strand
GATCCATTAAGCCCGATCTGTCCAACTCTTCTAAGGGGGAGGTCTCTCGTTTTTCATTCATGCCTATATTCTATCCAGAGGCTTCTTGTTTATGCTACATTTGCACTACTGAGTAGTTACGATCCAATTTTATATATGGGTAAAAATATGGAATGTACGGCAAGATATCTTCAGTGCGAAGATATTGATAATAACGGTCAACTAGATGTTTGGGGTAACTACCCCGCTTGGTTAGGTAGCGGACATGACGATACCTGTACAATTACTTATCCATCAGCAAATCAATTGCCATATTGTGGAGAGAGAGATTTTTATAATAGAACGGTAAAAAGATTTGCATTTAATGATATTAATTCACGCTGGTATAAAGGATACCAAAATTTAATGCCTTATATATTTATGGCTATGCACGATGAAATTTATCAAGAAACTGATATTCTGCGAGATGGGATTGCAGCGCGAGATGCAAATATAGGTCTTGAAACTGCCGGAAATTTTACTACAGTCGTTGAACCTAACGAAACAATTTCTCAAGCATATATGAGACATCTTGAGCGTAATTATTATGCTTTAACTGCAGAAAATATAATACCGGCTGTCTTTGATGATAATTATCCACCTAGAGTTTCGAGTTTTGCAATTCCAAACTATACTGTTAATACACAAACACGGTTTGGATTGTCTGGGGATAGTATCCATATTATATATCTTGCCAATAAATCTGAAAACGAAAAGGTGTGGAAAACAGCCGTTTTTCTCTTTGAGGAAATTATTCCTGATGGTCTTCGTGCTTCGACATGGCCTGCTAATTCTGTATGTTGGCTTCCAAATCCAAACATAGAATTCGAGTTACTTGTACCAAGAACATACCCTCAATGCAACTGATTAAGGAATGAATATCATGTCCCTAAAGCCAAAACTATTATTCGTGATTGCTAGCATATTAATGATACTGCCAGCTTATTCACAAGCCCCAATGATAGATACACTTGTAGATGCTGATCTTTACAATGTTATTTGGAGTCCAGATAATGAGTTAATAACTGTTGCAGGTAGTTTAGGAGTGTTTGTATTTGATACATCTCTTAATGAAATTGCTACTCTTTATAAAGATACTGGCGCTATCTCAGTATCGTGGAATTCTACAAGCTCGCAACTTTTAATCGGTGATGATTTGGGGAATATTCAAATCTGGAACCGTGATGGAACAGATAATTTTTCTTACATCAATAGCTTGTCTAGTACGTTACCTAGTATATATAATAATGATATTATCAATAAGAAGTCGGTTATTTCCTTGATGTGGAATCATTCTGACACTAGGATCGCAAGCATTACTTCATATAATATTCAAGGAGGGCTTGATAGTATAGATATAATAGAAATATGGGATGTTGATACTGGTAATATTGAACCAATAATTTTTGATGTAAATCCAGAGATTTTAGGCTTATCTAACGCTATAGAAGACATGGCATGGAGTCCAGATGGTAGTAAGTTAATTGTAGGGGCTATAGATAAAGGAATATATATTTATGATTCTTATACAGGATTGATGTTAGATGAAGTTTATGATGCTGATGGGTTTTCTTGGTATCAAGATCAGAAATTAGCTCTTGCTGGCCCAAATATCTCTATTTTTGATACTTTTAATTCCAATGCTAAACGTATTGCTGGATGGTCTACTTATCAATATTATAAGCGTATTTTATGGAAATCTGATCGTGAAATTATTGTTATGAGTGCATTTGCAATAGAAGTTTGGGATATATATACAGGAACTATATTATATGGAGTTAATATAAATCCCCCAATACAAGATCCTATGAAAGATTATTTCAAAGATATAGCACTGGACATTACAGGTGAGAATATCGTCGTTATTTACGATCGTAATCATATCAGTATATATGATATTTCCGATTTGGGTGATGTCTCACTTACGGCGACTATCACCCCATGGATAACACCCACAATTATGCAGTCTCCAACGCCAACGCTTACTCCTGTCCCTACCTCGCAGGAGAAAATAGCATTTACGCAATACGTGAGCGGCACTGCACAAACTTTTACTGTCAATCTTGATGGTTCCGGTTCAACGAATATTTCCAACCCAGTCGTGTCACAATGTGATGCTGTGTATTCACTTGATGGGCGTAAAATTGCGTACACATCGCCTTGTGTGGATGAGAATAATCTCGAAACCAGCCCTATAGGACAGATCTATGTTCGTGATTTGGCTAGTGGAAACACAGTGTCGGTTACCTCAGGTTTAGCTCCCAATTACAAACCCGTTTGGTCCGCCGATAGCTTGAGATTAGCGTTTACCTCTACCCGTAATCCCTATTGGGATAATGATCCTACGGGGGATGCGGATATTTATACCACCTTTGCCGACGGTAGTACAAAAGACAATCCTCAATGGATTGGTCTGGGCGATACACATGAGTTGACTGGAGACTGGTCCGTCGATAATAGTGTCGTATTCACGTCCAGTGAAAACGGTAGTACACAACTGTACTGGACTGGTGCATTGGGCGGTGTTGTTGAGCAGGTAACAGTTAGTTATCCGAATCTCGGTTCACCTCGTTGGTCACCAGATGGACAGCGTATTGCGTTTCGAGCAGGACTGCTTCAGGAAAAGATCTATTTATTTGATATTACTACGGAGATTGTTAGCGAATTTACACCGGTTAATCTGAACGTCGACCAATTGGATTGGTCTCCATATAACAATCAGCTTGTATTTACAGCTCTCAAAGATGGGTATCTCCAATTATTTGTTGCAGACTTAACCAGTGGGGGTGTGCGGCAGCTCACAAGTGATCCCACTGATAAATTTCACCCTAGTTGGTCTCCTAGTATTAACCCTGTTGTTGTTGCAACCCCAACACCTATGGGGCCAACACCCACCGCTATTTTGCAAGATAAAATAAGTTTTACTCAGTATGTTGAGGATCATAATCAGATTTTCACTATGAACCTAGATGGATCTAGCGTGACACCCCTGTCTAACAATAACTATGATGAGCTAGATGGCGTTTTGTCTCCAGATGGGTCTAAGTTTGCTTTCGCATCACGACGAGAAGATTATTCACAAATTTTTGTGAAAGATCTTTCAACTTTAATAGATATGCAAGTGACCTATATGGTTCGAAATAGCTATAGTCCTACTTGGTCTCCTGATGGTCAATGGCTGGCTTTTATGTCAGAAGTTAACCAAACAAACGAAATTTTTGTTATTCGATCAGATGCTTCATCTAATCCAATGATGTTAACAACTAACAATATTGACGATTTTAACCCCCAATGGTCGTCAAATAACCGTCTATCCTATGCGAGTGAAGTGGACTCAGAAACATCCATTCATTGGATGGATATGGATGCTCCTTTTCATAAAGGAGTTGTAAATGAAGAATGTTCACAATTTCAATGGTCACCAAGTGGTAATTTGATGGCATGTCTCAATGCATCCACAGTGAGTATACTCTCCTCTCAGGGGGATTTACTTTATCTTCGGAATATTGGAAACTTCTCAATTGCGGACTTTGCTTGGTCGCCCGATGAGACGCAACTTATATTTACTGGAGATGGTCAAAGAGGAATGATTTTTGATCTACAAACGTATAGGGTCGAAAAATTTCAAGTTGATGCTTACTCGTTTTTTGATCCTATAGGAGATCTTGATTGGTCTACTGGGCAAAATCGGTTGCCATTTGTTCCATTTCCAACTGCTGTGGCAGTCAATCAAATTGCTTATGAAAACAATTTGTCGCAAGTTGAACTCATGAATATTGATGGTTCAGATATTAATGTTGTAGGAACAATCGTTTCATCTGATGCTTCTTTATCGCATGATGGCCTTCGTATAGCATATATAGGAGCCTTCGGGAAACTTTTGATTAAAGATTTGAATGATTTATCTGTAGACCCCGTAGAAATTACAACTAATTGCACTGCATCACCAGCATGGTCTCCTGACGATAAGCATATCATTGCTGAATCAACCTGTAATAATGGGGGGTTATTCATTATCCCTGTAGATCCTTTATTTACAGATGTTGTTGATTTTTGTGGAGGTTCCCTATATTGTCGAGAACCAGATTGGTCTATTGGTAACCAAATTGTATTTTCTGTTAATAATCAAATATATATAATGTGGCCGTACAGTACCGAGTTAATTCCATTAACAGATAATCAGTATATAAATCACACACCACGTTGGTCACCAGATGGAACAACTATCGCTTATGTTTCAGAGAGAAATGGCAATCAGGAAATAATCTTGATAGACGCAGATGGTGCAAATGAGATCACATTGGCCACAATCAATGGGAGTATTGACGGTCTAAGTTGGTCACATGACGGGGAAAGAATCCTGTTCGCAAAGAATAATCAACTTTTTACAGTCGGTACAGCTTCTAACAGTGAAATAGTTAAGCTCTTAAATGATACTATTCAGCGTGCAAATCCTGATTGGCGCGTAAACCTCAATATTACTTCAACCCCTGTTCCTCCAACACAGACTCCTATTCCATCGGAAATCATCGTTTCTCGAAATACCAATCTTGTAATTGAAGGGGGAGCAGAAGACACTTACACGCTTTTATTGAGGGTACAGCCAACAGCAGATGTGATTGTCAATGTGACGGTAACAAATCAAGTCACCATTAGCCCGTCTACCCTAACCTTTACACCTCAGAATTGGGATGTCCCGCAGACGGTCACAGTTTCGGCGTTCGATGATCTGGTGGCTGAGGGGACACATAGCGTCCTCATCACACATAGCGTGGTTAGCGCCGACGTGGAGTATAACGGGATTTCGGTGGCAGATGTGAGTGTGAGTATTGAGGATGACGATGATGCTTCAATAATCATCACTGAAACAGGGGATAACACTTCCCTAATTGAAGGTGCTGCCTCAGATAACTATAGCATTGCACTCACTAGTGTTCCGTCGGCAGTCGTCAATGTCACAATCACCAGTGATGCTCAATGTGAAATTAGCGGAAATCAAGGAGCAGCATATGCTCAAACTGCCGAATTAAGCTTTGAAGATACGACAGCACAGCATATTCTGATCCGTGCGATTGATGACTTGGCACTTGAAAATACTCATAGTTGTATCGTGAATCACTCCGTGACGAGTATTGATACAAATTACTATGCATTTGAACTTGCCCCAATTACGGCACAAATCACAGATAATGATGTTGCCAGTGTGATCTTCAGCGAGACATCTGTTAGTGTAAGTGAGGGTAGTACAACAGCGACATATACTATCTATTTGACCGGCGCACCCACTTCAAATGTCACGTTGACCATCGGTGGCACAGGGACTCAAGCAACAGTCAACACGAATACATTAACTTTCACATCTATTAATCATTATCAACCACAAACTATTACCGTGACGGCGGTCAATGATTCTGTCGCTGAAGGACTTCATACCGCGACGTTAACCCATACCCTGACGACAACAGATACAAATTACACTGCTCTGCCTGCCCAACCTAGCCTCACAGTCATCATCACAGATAATGATACGGTCGGGGTTATCATCACGCAATCAGGCGGGAATACTACCGTCACAGAGGGTGGCGCAACAGATACCTATACGATTCGACTGAATAGTAAACCGACAGCGAATGTGACTGTAAATTTGTCGGGTACGAGTCAAGCATCTGTCAGCCCTGCAACAATGACTTTTACGACGACCAATTGGAATACCGCGAAAACAGCTACTGTTACGGCGGTGAATGATACGATTGAAGAGGGCAATCACACTTCATCTATCGCACATAACGTGACCAGTAGCGACATGCTTTACAATGGATTTACAGTGTCTAGTGTTAGTGTAAATATCATCGATAATGATGTATTCAATGCAGATGCCGGTTTCGATCAAAGTCATCAAATTCCGCATGACGGAATGGTAATCGGGAGTGAAACAGCTTACGTCACACTAAATGGGTCGCAAAGTACTGGGCCAATCACCGGATATCAATGGCGACGCCAAAACAACAGCACCATCCTATCGACGAATGCTTCACATACGCTCCAACTTCCAGTTGGGACCCATACTTTTATTTTAACAGTTACTGATGGAACCCGTACTGATACGGATACAGTGACGATAAATGTATCGTTATGTATGGCGCCTTGCACTCCTACGGAATAATCCCATCATAGATGTGGGTTCATCATTTATTATGAGCAATTTCAAAGCCCGATCGATATAGATGACCGGGCTTTACCTATCATCCTACAACCCAATTTCCCCGGACGCACTCTCGTAGCCTTCCCGCGCCTCGCGTTCGGCATTCGGATTGTGCAGATGCCAATCGGTGAGGTCGCGGATGATCGTTCGGTTGCCGCTCATTGAGTCCAAGATGTCGCGTTCGGTCATGGCTTGCCAGTTCCCTGACAGTCCTTCCAGCTTCGCCACCTCTGGTGCGAGTTCTGGCCCATCCAGCAATCCCGGAATCAGATAACTCCGAAATTCTGCCTCAAATTTACGCGCATCAGCCTCATCCGCAAAATGCGCCATCTCCAGCGTGCGCGCTTGTGACGGGTACAGGCTGTCATCCATCCCGTGCTGATCGATATAGGCATCAAAATCAGGCGGCAGTTCTGGGAACTCGGTCACGAACAGCGCGACGCCCAACGGCTGCCCGTCGGCGGTCTGAGCGGGGCGGTGCTGCATCTGCCAATAATGCGCGGGCGACTCAGGCTCATATCCACTAGGATGATCAAGTAGTGCCTCCCAGTCATCTGGTATCCCCACCTCGCGTTCTTGACCGGCCAACTCCGCCTCGCGCAAGGTCGTGAAACGATCGGACGGTCCTTGGGTGAACAAGCGCGCATCATCCCGTTCGGAGTCCAGATACCCACTCCGAACGGCCAACATCTCCGCCTCGTGCATCGAGGCTTGTAAGCCCTCGGTGCGGTGGACAAACTCCAAATCCTCCCGATCCATCGCCGCGCCTTCGCGCTCAATTTCACGTTCGATTTCATGAGGTGGCAATTCATAGATCTGGAGCGATCTACTGGCCTGCTTTACCTGTCCGTCATCACTTAACCACCATTTGTTGGCGTTGAGTTCAAGCGTCCATGGGTCAACATCGACCACCTCAAATGAGTAATTGACGGTGGGGTCGATTGGCTCTAAGACGCGCTGCTTGCTATCGGTCAAGTGATCACGGAATCGCTCCGAGTTCGGTTCGCTCATAGGTCAAGCTCCCACTGATCCTGTGAATAGTCGGCGAGGTCTTGCGCGGCATCACCCGCCAAGGGAATACCCCGCTCGTCTTGCCATAACTCGCGCTGCCCGGACGCCAACGCCATGCCTTCCGCCGCATCGAAAACACGCTCAATCCCGCCCTTTTCGACCACGCCCAACAGATATTCGGCGGCGTTGTAGGCCTTATCCCAATCACCGGGGACGCACGGGGCGAGTTGCGCCTCGACCTCCCCACTCTCGGCATCGCGCCCCAAGGTCAGGATGCTGGTCACACAATTGGTCGGGTCATCCTTGTCTGGCTGGAAAACCCCAATCCAATAGGCCGTGCCGGTTTGCGGGTCGATGAATGGCGGCGGGTCGGCGTCCGGGTCGAAACCTTCTACCGTGATGCCGATATCGCGCAGCGCCTTGAAATTGGGTTTTGGCTCATCTCTGACAGGCTGTTCAGGCAGATCGTCAAACAGCGAGTCGAACGCCAAATCAGCCGGTGGGATGTCGGGCGATTGCCCATCGTTCAGGGACTGAATGTCCTCATAGGTCGCATAGTGAGCCGGTTCAGCTGCCGCCCATGTCGGAGCGACCTCACCCCGTTCAGCCGCACGCGCTTGGGCTTGGTCAGCGGCGTAATCCACCAACTGAAATGGCAGCAACTGGCGCTCATGGATGTCCCCTTGCAGCTGATGGTAGAAGGCGGCGGCCTCATCCAAATCGTCGAAGCGATCAATCTCGAGGTAACTTCCGCCCAAGTCGCCGGTATGGGCATTGGCGTACAAGTCCAGCGCACCGACGGCAAATTCTGTCGCTTCCCCATCAGGCGTTGCTCGCTCCATCGCAATCAAGGCCGTGTCGTGCCACCCCCAGCCGTCATCCCGACTAAACGACGGGGGTGCAGCCGCACTAGTAGCATCACCAGCGGGCAGGTCTGCGATTGGAAACGGATCGAACAAGTCGTCCTCCGGCAGGTAGTCAAAGGCCTGCATTGGCGGGGTGAAGGTGTCGAAGGGATCCTCCGGCATCAAAAAATTGAGGTCGGGCGGTTCTGATACGTCGTCCCAACTGCGGGGCGGGGGCATATCACTCATCGGTTAAGCCTCCTCAGCACGGTGCAGGATGATCGGCTTGTGTGCCGTGACGATGGGCTTGTTGCGCGTGGCTGGGCGCAAGGTATCGCCGAATCGCTCCAAAAATGCCCGCAATACCTCAAGGCGCGAGACTTCTCCAGACACAATCAGACTGAGATCAGCCGCACGTCGGGCAGCATACGCTGTTGAGGTCAGCTCACCGAAGACTTCAGCGAGGTAATCGGCGACTTCGCGCCCATCGTCGGTCAGGGCGAGCGTGACGCCTTCGCCAGTGATGAAGCCAAAATCGTGCAAGGGTTCGATCAAGTCAGCGACGGACTGTGCAGCCAAGCCCAATCCGGTCAGGGTTGCGACCAAAGTTCCTTCCGTGACCAATGGGCGTAGGAGGGTGACTTCAGGCGTGATGGTGACCTGTTCGACGGCCAAGGCTTGACCTTGCTTGAGTACCGGCACAATCGCGGGCGTCCCCGCCGGAAGTTCACCCATGAACACCCGTTTCCAACCGTCGAAATACAGCCGTTTGACCTGCAAACGCAATTCCAACGGGTAGCGTTTATCAGGCGACGCACCCGCGAAAATCCGTGCTGCTGACACGCGCTCAACCGCCGGGGTCATGTGCGCGGCGATGAAATAGCGCCAGATCAAGCCATACAGCGCCGCGCCATCGCCGGGCAGGTTTTCTGGCAAGCGGGCGACATCGGTTGGCGCGATACCTTGATGCGCGGGCAAATCGGGTGCGAGGTAATCATTGCCGTATTCGCGCTGGATGTGCGCCTGTGCTGCCTGCGAGTCGGGCAGCGGTTGAGCGTCAGGGTGGGTAATCCAGCCCATGTCGTATAGCGAGGCAACCAGCGCCAATGTCCGTTGTGGGGCCAGCCCCCATTCGCGGTTGGCAGTTTCAATCAATCTGACGGTGTTCAGAATCGCGGGCGCAGGATGGATTTTCGTGCCGCGCACCGCTTGTTCGACCCAAAACTGGGCGGACTTTAACAGGTGTTCCAACTGCTCGGTCTGTTCGTCTGAGCGCATCCGCAAGGGTGCGCCTTTGGTGTTGAAAACTTGCGCGGTGAACGCTTCCCCATCGATGTGAAAGGCCACAGTCGCCGTCCAACGCGGGGAGATGTCAGTATCCTGAGGGTGCTGTTCGGCCAGCACACGTAGCGTGACCATGCCGCCATACGACAAGGCGATCCGCCCTGACAGTGTTTTGGACGCCTGTAGATTGACGCCAAAACCGATTAGCCGGTCAAGGATACGTTCGGTCATAGCCGACTCGACCCGCTTCATGTTTAACGGGCGTGGCGCGGCAAAGGCGGTGCGGACAGCCTCCGAGGTAATGGCGTCTAGCGTCACCCGATAGATTGGTTTGTCGCCGACATCCGGCGAAAGCGCCAAAATATGCCACGCCATCGCTTCCCCAGACGGATTGGGGGGCGTAGCGGCATAAATCGCATCGCAGGTGCTAATAGCCTTAAGCAACCGACGGACGAGGTTGCCTTTGCCGGGCGGGATGACCAAGGTCGGGCGGAAATCGTGCTTCACATCCACACCCAATCGGTCGGTGGTCAGGTCACGCACCCAGCCATGGCATGGCTCAACACGCCAGCCTTGACCGAGGATGCTACTCAAGATTTTGGCTTGAGCGGGGGTTTCTACAATCACGAGGTTCATCAGGTCATGTCCTTTTTCTTCGCTTGATTTTCAGGTGGCGTACCAACAGTCGCAGCGCCCGGCGTACCTCGTTCCGGTGCGCGTTCGGCCAGTTCTCGCTCGCGCAAGGCCAGCCAGACCGGCCACTCGCGGAAGGCGTGATACGCTTGTCTTTCCAAGTCCTGCCACGGCGCGGAGGCCGCTGTCTTGTCTGCCATATCATCGCTTCCCCGACTTTCTCGATTTAGGTGGTGCGGAAACGTGCCAGTTCGCCGGGCGTCGCCTTGCCGAACAAGTACCACAAGCCCTCGTCTTGGATGTCGAGGACGAAATGGAAACGCGGCGCGCGGCGATGATGTCGCGATGTTGCGGGTTGAAGTGGGCGAAGGCGGCATCGTCGCGGAAAACGTTCATGCCTTGTCGCTGGTTGAAAATCACCCGAATCGGGCAGTTCTCGAAGATCAGGCGTGCTTTGCCTTCAAGGAACACGCTCATTTGTTGATCCACACAGATCAGTTTTTTCCGCCGGGTGCGAAAGGTCTTGGCCGCCTCAATCAGAAAGTCCAGCAGTGATGGATGACGCATTAGGCGATAGACCTCATCCACTGCAATAATGCGGGGTTGCTCGTCAATCAGACTGTCACGACGGATGGCGGATAGCACTTGCGTATAAGCCAACGCCTGCAAAATCGGATCGCTTTCCAGTTCGTGGAAGCTGAACACACGCGGTTGGATGGTCTGT
>Ga0163144_10028687_pt1 | contig 10718 bp, 25 predicted proteins | sample OliLak19BULKMAT1_FD_123175 | JGI IMG/M metagenome (GOLD analysis project Ga0163144, IMG submission 123175) | Freshwater microbial mat bacterial communities from Lake Vanda, McMurdo Dry Valleys, Antarctica - Oligotrophic Lake LV.19.BULKMAT1 | ecosystem: Environmental > Aquatic > Freshwater >... | reverse complement strand
TTAATCATTAATCATTAATCATTAATCATTAATCATTAATCATTAATCATTAATCATTAATCATTAATCATTAATCATTAATCATTTATAAATTTAAGTGTATATCCCTCGTTTGCAAAAGCCTCACTAACATCTTCCCGCATGTTTTTCTGATGTAGTAAGGGTGAATTTTTATCTAGCCTGAAAGTCATAACATCACCATAATCTAAAACCTCAATCCTCATTAATTCAGCACCAAGCTCTGTCATGTAACTAACTAAATTTTTTATGCTTAACCCTTCCATACACCATTCTCCTAATATATTAATAATTAATAATTAATAATTAATAATTAATATATTGTTTATAACTTTTACCACCATCCATAGAAGTCATATATTTATTATAAGGTTTTTGCAAACCTGTTAATTTAATAAATGAATCGCTGTATATAAGCCAAGCTGGATTAGCTATATGTATCCACAATTTTCCACCTGATGGATTGTATTCCAGAATAACCTGACCGATTTTTATTTCTTTGTTAACATCCATATTAACTATGGTATTAAATATAACCTTAACTTCCTCTAGGGTACACTTAGTTTTATTTTGTTTTGTAAATACAATATCAACAGCACCAACACCATAAACATAATTTTGACCAAACATCTTATATTTATCCGCATGTTTAACAGCATCTAAAGAAGCTAAGTTGCCAAAATTATGGTCGCTTGTTATTGATGGGTTTAGTCCTTCTTTAACTAACCTGTTAAAATCCAACTGACTACGTTCACCACTGGTTACTGTCATAGTGTGATTTAGTAGTTTGTTGTGTATTTTCTGGAGGATTTGATTAGCCATGTACATCATTAGCATCTGTTTTATTTTACTTAGGTTATCCCACGTTGTGGATGTCATCTCTTCTAGTAAAAAATTCTCTGATAATATCATTTTATAACTCCCCTATCTTACAACATACGTTTAATACAGCGTTCATCTGAGAACCTTTAAATTCTCTGTAAACAATACGGTCATCTATCAATATATCATACCCAACATTACCGCCATAATACAAATCAGTAATTAAAATCACCAAACTCTCACTAACCTCAGACATATAAATCTCACCTACCTTTACTTTAACCCCAACATCAACCCCAACATCAACACCAACCCCAACATCAACCATCTCTTTGACCATTACATTCTCCTTTTTTTGTTATTAAAATAAACTAACACTAATTACAAACATCAAAACCTAAACCAGCAGTAAAAAAAGTTATCTGAGTACCGAACACCCTATAATCAGAACTCAATAATTTAGTTCTCTCAACAGGCTCATAAATAAACAACCAAACATCGTCTTTTATGTACCTACATTCTTTGCCTTTAAACATACAATTTCCGTCTTTTTTTAATTCTATCTCAACATCCGAACATTTGCTTGTTATTTTACCATATTTTATACTACCACTACTACTACTACTACTACTACTACTACTACTACTACTATCTAACATCTTCTCACAACAACATAAAAACAAACAGCATACTATAAAAGTATTGCAAATAACAAATAAAACTAATCTTTTATCGTAGTTTCGTTTATACATTTAGTCTACCTCCGAAAAATTATTCAGTATAGATTCACAATCACTACCCAATAAATCTTCAATTAATTTTTGTTGTTGATGATTAACATCGCTTAAATATAAATTTTCTTTTCTTAACTCTGTAAAACAAAATACGGTTGCGGTTACAACTAAAACCACAAATACAATTATAATAATATAATACATTATTAACCAGAATATTTTAGTACTCACCTTATAACCCTCCTCCAGCTGATGTTATTACCTTCTTTTTCAGAAGTTCTACTTTTCTTTTTATTGTACCTGTAGTTACTGCTTCTCTCTAAAAAAGCTATGTACTCACTACCTCTACCACTAACCGTACCACTGTTAATTTTTTGCTTTTCAAGTAGTTCTTTTTTTCTTTGTTCTGCTTTGCCAATATCCCACTCGCCTCTCAAATCCATTACATCCTCCTTTTTTGTTCTTCTGAAAGAAGATTCAATAGTATACCTATCAATTTACTTTTTTCTTTACTAATCGATTTATAATGTCCCAGTAAGATGTTTAATTCCACTACATTTTTTTCACATGAACATACTTGTATGCTTTCTTCAGCTGGATTCAAGGGTATTGCTTCCTTTACTTTCATTTTCTCTCCTTTTGTACCTTTTAAATGTCGATTATAGTAGTCTCTAGGCGTTTCACCCCAGTCATTCTTAACAACATCAACAGATGGGTGATTTAATACTTCAATTTCCCCCTTCAAAGCTAAATAATGTAGTGGTGTATTACTATGGAAGTCCCCCTCTATAGCTACATCCACATCATCAGCAAATTTAAACTGTTTCATTTCCTCTCCTTTTGTATCTTTTAAATGTAGATTGTATATGTCCCTAGGTGTTTGACCGTTGTTACACTTAACTACATCAACAGACTTATGGCTTAAAACTTCAATTTTTCCCTCCATAGCTAAAATATGTAAGGGTGTTTGACCGAATTTATTCTTTACTACATCAACAGACTTATGTTTCAAAACTACAATATTCCCATCGTAAGCTAATAAATGCAAAGGTGTATTCCCGAACCAATCCCCCTCTATAACTACATCCACATCATCAGCAAATTTAAACTGTTTCATTTTCTATCTCCATGTATTGTTAAATATTGATTGTATAGGTCTCTGGGTGTATCGCCAAATTTATTTTTAACAACATCAACAGACTTATGAGTCATTACCTCAACTTTACCTTTACGTGCTAAATAATGCAAAGGAGTATTACCGAATACATTCTTTACAACATCAACCGACTTATGTTTTAATACTTCAATTTTTCCAATACTTGCTAAATAATGCAAAGGAGTATCACCGTATTTATCCTTTACTACATCTACCGACTTATGTTTTAATACTTCAACTATTCCAATACGTGCTAAATAATGCAAGGGTGTATTTCTTAATCTATCCCCCTCTATAGCTACATCAACATTTTTATTAAATTTAAACTGTTTCATTTTATCTCCCATTTCTTTTTAAATAGTCATTTTATAAGTCCCTAGGTGTTTCGCCGTTTATATTCTTTACAACATCAACTGAAGGATGTTTTAACACTTCAATATTCCCACTCTCTGCTAATAAATGTAAAGGCGTATCCCCGAACCAATTACCATTTATAGCTACATCAACATCAACATCAAATTTAAACTGTTTCATGTTATCTCCTTATCTCTTAAATGTCGATTGTATAAGTACAAAGCTAAAAAACGCAAAGGCGTTTTACCTAAATTATTCTTTACAATATCTACCGACTTATGTTTCAATACCTCAATTTTGCCAGTACGTGCTAATTCATGTAAAGGTGTATTACCATAGATATTTTTTACTGTAGCTACAGATTTATGTTTTAATACTTCAATTTTGCCAGTACGTGCTAAATAATGCAAAGGAGTATCACCGAATTTATCCCCCCATATAACCACATCAACATCATCAGCAAATTTAAACTTTTTCATTTTCTCTCCCATGTATTTTTAAAACTACTTCAATATCGGATTTACACTTCATACATTTGCCTTTAGGGTTAACTGGTTTACGATAGTTGGCGTAATCCCTCCAATCCATATTATACCCTACTACTAACGTTAAATTAACACCGCATTCAGAAGTAAATGTTACTCTTGGGTAAGGTAGTGTTTTAGATTGTGGAATGTCTTTTGTATATTTACACATTTTCTCTCCCATTTCTTATTAAATATTGATTATATATGTCTCTTGGTGGTACAATTGAATTATTCCCAACTACATCAACAGACTTATGATTTAATGCTTCAATTTTCCCTTCAAGGGCTAAGTCATTTTGACGCGCATCATACTTCGTCCCAATTAGACTTCTTAAATCCTCTCTTGCCTCTTCAACACTGTAATCACCATTCAATATATCTATCAGATATTCATTATGGTACTTATTCCAACAAGCATCTAAATCATCAACATCAAATTTAAACTGTTTCATTTTCTCTCCCGTTTTATTATTAAAAATTGATTATACATGTCTCTAGGAGTACTACCTAAATTATCCCTAACAACATCCACCGACTTATGACTTAAGACCTCCTCCGCTCCTTCAGTAGCTAACCAATGTAAAGGTGTACTACCATCATTATTTTTTACTACATCTACGGATTTATGATTTAATACCTCGATTTTTCCCTGCTCTGCTAACCAATGTAAAGGTGTACTACCATGTTTATTCCTAACAACATCCACCGAATGATGCTTCAGAACTTCAATATTTCCTTTACCTGCCAAATAATGTAGCGGTGTATTACTATGGAAGTCCTTCTCTATAACTACATCTACATCATCAGCAAATTTAAACTTTTTCATTTTCTATCTCCATATATTGTTAAATACTCATTGTAGTAGTCTCTTGGTGTTTGACCGTGAATATCCATAACAACATCAAAAGAAGGGTGGCTAATAGCTTCAGCGTTTCCCCTAAGTGCTAACCTATGTAAAGGTGTATCTCCGTAGATATTATTTACAACATCAACATCATCAGCAAATTTAAACTTTTTCATTTTCTATCCTTTTGTTTTAAAAATCTATTGTATTTGTCTCTAGGTGTATCTCCGTTGTTACTCTTAACTACATCTACAGACTTATGTTTTAATATTTCAATTTGCCCCACCATAGCCAAATAATGTAAAGGTGTTTCACCAAACTTATTCTTTACAATATCTACAGACTTATGAGTCAATACTTCAATATTCCCATCATAAGCTAATTCATGCAAAGGAGTATTTCCTAACCAATCCCTCCTTATAGCTACATCAACATCATCAGCAAATTTAAACTTTTTCATTTTCTCTCCCATTTCTTATTAAAAATTGATTATAGTAGTATCTAGGTGTTTGACCAAATTTATTCTTTACTACATCAATAGACTTATGGCTTAAAACTTCAATTTTCCCCGTAGCAGCTAACCAATGCAAAGGAGTATCGCCGTAGATATTCTTTACAATATCTACCGAATTATGATTTAATACCTCGAATTTCCCGTACCAAGCTAAGTCATGTAAAGGAGTATCGCCGTTTATATTTTTTACTACATCAACTGAAGAATGTTTTAGAACTTCAATATTTCCAGTACGTGCTAAAATATGTAAAGGAGTATTACCTAAATTATTCTTTACAATATCAACAGACTTATGTTTTAATACTTCAATTTTCCCCTTAGCAGCTAAAAAATGTAACGGCGTATTTTCGCAAATATCCCCCTCTATAGCTACATCAACATCAACATCAACATCAAATTTAAACTTTTTCATTTTCTAATCTCCTTTAAGTTTATGATGTATACAGCCAAAATTTTCACCTGTAAGAAACATTGTATTTAAACCGGTAGAATCATCGGCGGTTGCTTCTATCGTGAAACTTGAAGATATATCTTCTCGCCAAAACCTATCACACCTATCACAATCAGAAACACCATTAGTTACTTTAAGATTGATTGACCAGTAAATACATGTTTTACATGTTGGGTATGTTATATCATTACTCATATTATTTTTACCTTTTCCCTTATATGTATTATGTCGTTAATATTAACCATGTACGACTGTCCTCTTAAATAACCTGTTAAGACAAATACATTCGCATACCTGTCTTTATCTTCTAGTTGTGTCATCAACTTTACAGAATGTCCTAAAAGAGCAGGCTTCTGCCCTTTGTATGTATAGTAGTCTTTCATACCTCAATCATTTGTTGAGAAGTCCATACATTGTTACCAACATCCCATATTATACTTCCGTTTATCTTGCTAAACGCCGTATCTCTGGAATAGTAACCTACTACACCGCTATCCAATGTAACTGATTCTGGTAGCTTTAGAATATTGATTATATTATTCAACTCTTCTGAGACATACGATGATGTATGCCATTGAGATTGTATTTTTCGTACCAACATTGTTGCAACTTCCTTGACGTTTGCTAATTCAGCGGTCACAAGAATATGCGTTTTATAGGGTACTGTTTGTTCGTCTATCTTTTCCATTTTGTTCCTTTAGTTGTTATATATTTTACTATCTCACCAGCTCTATAACATCAGCGTCTATGATGTTACTTCGTAGCCCTATTTGTTTAAATCTGCTTACCACTTCAGGAAGCTCAACAAACTCTATGCTGGCATCTTGTAATTTCTTATATGGTCTGCTTGGAGTACAATTACATAACTTCATTACAAAGCCGTATTCCTTCATTAATATTGCTTGCTCTACTGTAAAAAATCTTATGTTTGTAACTATGTTAAGTTTCATATTTTCCTTTTAATTTTAATTTTTATTAAAGCTCAAAAAACCCCTTAAAGCCCCTTTAAATAAGCTTAAAATGCACTTAAAAAAAACAAACATTAAAGAGGTTAAGATGTTACTGTTCGAGTAATCTGCAAGGAGAACTTTTGAAGTTGGCACCTTAACCTCAGGTATAAACATATTATTACATATTGACATAATCATAATGTTTACTTTTTAAATAACTGTTTAAATAGTTCATTTACATCGTTCTTTAATTCATCTTCTGTAGAACCGTAAACAGGTAACATGGCTACATCTTCCCCGAAAAACTCTTTCATTTTAGCCAACCTTGCTTTGGCTTCATTTACCGATATATAATCTTTAATGTCATCACCTTCGTATTCCTCTCCAGAATTTTCATCAGTCATAATAACCTCAGTCACTTCCAACAACACCGTGCACTTTAATACCATCGATGTTTTAAAACTGTTTGTTATTAGTAGCCTTGTTATTTCCTTTCTTTTCTTGTCATTCTCTGAGAAACTAAATTTAACATTTTTACCTACATCTTCATATCCTGGTTTAAATACCACTTTCAACTTGTATGAACACTTATCCTCCATGGTATATATATCATCGGTCGCTATCAAGTAAATTTTCTTACCAGCAGGCATCCTTACACGCTTATCCTTTAATAATATTATGTTACTGGTTTTAGTTTTCATTAATACCTACCTCTCCTCTAACTCTCATAAAATTTTCTTTCCAGCATGGCTTACATATCTGTGCCCTAAACCTATTTGCAAACTGTGCCTTTTGTTTATAAAATTCTTCATCAGGTAGCACACAACCGCATTTATTACATCGCAAGTTATTATTAATAAATAATAACATCTCTTTCATAGCTTTGTGTGCCATAACATCGTCCATACCTACTTGCTTAACTAAGTGGTCTGACAGTCCAAGCATGTATGTTGAAAACTTAATTTGTATCTCTCCTACCGCTTTAACCGCTTCGCCTTTACCTTCACCTTCACCTTCACCTTTACCTTCACCGATATAATTACCCTTGTTGTCAGTAGAGGCTTTTGTATTTGGCAATAGGTAATTAGCCTTAGCCCCAACTTTTTTACGATTTAATGTTCTTTGTTTCACCGTTACCTTTCCTGTATTAATTTAATATAATTAATTTAATTTAATTTAATTTAAAGCCCATCAATTATTTGTGAGGCACGTTGCAAGGCTGTTCTTTCTGTCCATACATTTTCTATTATTATAGTTGGGTTGTTATCAAGTATAGGAGTAAAATGGTCTGTCATAAGTGCTGAGGGTCTTCCTAAACTGCTATTTATTTTCGCAGGACATGATAGTATTGATTTAAAAAAGTAATACCTCGCAGCACCTGCCAGTGCAGTTATAGCAAACATCGTGTTTAATTCAACATGTTGACCATAGTCTTTGATGTTAAGAACTGATGTTATGTTTTTAGCTCCTGCATATCCACTATCACAAACAGCACCATTTACACTAAACGCTGCTAATACCCTTACATTGCGTCCACTACTTTGTAAGGCTTTTGCTACTAAACATCCTAAAGCACCTCTCCAATAAAATTGTTCGTGTGTTATAGAAGAATTGGCTGATATATCTATTAGAATATTAACACTGCCTCGCCTTGATGTTTTTTTCTTGGTTATTTCTTTTCTAGTACTCTGCCAACATTTGTCAGCAGAACCACTATACAACCTGCCCATGTTAATTGCGGTACCAGTTTGCCCCCATACCTTTTTGCGACATACACTAGGTAACTTTGGTATTTTAATTTTCTCCATCAATGCCAAGCCTTGTGCTACGCCCATATCCCAACCTTCTAATTCTACTATTCTCTTAACATCTGCAAAGCCTTTACATCCTAACCAATCATGTATATAGCTACCTCTTATCTTTTCATCTACACAGGAGTTAAAGTAGGAATCCATATTGACGTCAGGTACTTGTATGTTAGCCATTTCAGATATACAGTCATAATAATTAAAAGTACATCCGTTGCCGTTGTAATTTATTGTCTGCATGTTATACCTCACCTTTTGAGACTGATTTTTTTTGTGGTTCTGGGTCTGAGCCTGATGATATTTTTTCTTTTAAATTTTCCATTTCCTTCTTCATCCAACTATCAAGACGTTTCTTGTCGTCTGCACGCCAGTCCATGAAGTATGCTTGTGAAATTTCTTTTATTCCCCATTTCTGCTGTATCATTAGTTTAGTAAAATCTAACATCACTCTGGTTGACATTATACGAGGCATCTGTAAAGCCCTTATCCCATCGCGAACCATCTTACAATACATATATACATCAGGATGTACTAAAGACTTTTCAACTGTTTCCGAATAATCCATTTTAACTATACCTGCTTTGAACCTATCCAATGTAGCACCATCTAATTGGTTTCTTAGGTACGTATCGTCTCCACCGTGTCCTATAGTGTTAGTAGCCATAATACATACAAAGTCTTTATGTCTTTTGATTAATGGGTTTGTCCATCGTCTAGGTAAGTGAAACTGATTATTACCTAATGCACTGTTAATGAATATCATTAAGTTAGCATCTGCCGCATCGCCTTCATCAATTAAAAATACTCCACCATTTTCATAGAAATGTACGAACAAAGATTCGACGTATGTAAACGCTCCGCCTGCTTCTATAGGTAATATCGTGCCTGCAAAAACAGATTCATCCATACCTTCAGAACATGACTGCGAACCAAAAGGTAAACCCATCGCCTCAGCTAACATGGCTGACATGTGAGTTTTACCGCAACCACTTGCACCAACCAATAAAAGATTTACTCTGCTACTGCATAGCTCCAAAGCCTTTTTAAATTCTTTGTTAAATACACCTTTCATTTTCTTACTTTGCTTTAAAGGTTCTTCATACTTAATAAGTATCTCCCCTATGTTACCACCGTTCTCATTATGTTCTTTTAATTTAGTTTTGAACAGTGTATCTATACCAGCTAAAATTTCATCTCTGACTTGACCTAACTTAATGTTTAAAGTACCTACACAAAGAGAAGTTGTTTCAATGTCTTTAGTGTTATCTTCAATATTAACCTCAGCAATAGACAACCTGTCTAGAAAAGTTTCTAACTTACCTTTGATGTTAATTAGTAACTCTTTACGCTGTTCTTCACTTTCAGGTACTTCGCTTATGTTATTGTCGTCATCAGGTTGTTTTATGTATAGGCTTTTATTCTCTTCGTCTTCACCGCTTTCGTCATTGTCATTGTCATCTTCATTGTCATTGTCATTGTCATTTTCATTGTCATTTTCATTGTCATTGCCATTTTCATTTTCATTGTCATTTTCATTTTCATTGCCATTGTCATTTTCAGGTATATTACCTACGTTCTGCGGTGGTATATGTTTAATATACATGTAATCGTCTAATTCTGTTTCGATGTACTGAGCGGATTTTAATGACTTCGCAACATTATGTAGGTTTGTAACAGCCTCTGATTGACTATTAATAACCACTCCTAATTTAGTTCTGTGAAACTCCCTTAGTTGAGAATCAGACAAACTTCGTAGCTTTGCAGTAATACAACCAATTGTTGTATTGATGTTATGTTCTTCAGTATTATCATCGTTATTTTTTTGCTCTTGTTGGTAATCACCTTTATGTTCATCTCTATTCTGTGAAGGTCTAAAGAACATTGGTTTATTTTTTTTGTTGTTTTGGTTTTTCATACCGTTGTCTCCTTGCATGTTGTTAGTTACTAGTTACTAGTTGTTGGTTGTTTGTGATGTTAGTAAAGGTCTAAAGCCGTTTGTATATTTTGCAGGCTTACTAAAGAGGCTTTATTTTCTTCAGAAATTACCTTTCTTACAGGCAGTGTTTTAGGTATAGGCTTGACTAATGGGACTTCTTTAACACTTGTAACAACATGGGTATATCCATAATATTTTTTTAGTAACCGTGCTAATGTATTCTCTTCGTCTTTCTTAACATACCAGACCATTTTGTCATTATTCCATTGTCTATACATAAGACACCTTTTAAGTTCTATTACAAAAGAAGACCTATAAGGTGTCTTAACTGACAGGTGAGTATCAGACACTGAAAGTACCTCTATTCCTTTATATCTGCGAAAGCTAGATTCTTGCATATACTAACCTACCTTACTCAACTTAAAAAATGACTGCATTTTTTCTTTTTGCCTGATAGTTTCTTTCAAAGAATCTATCTCGTTCTGTATGAATTGAGATTTTTTTGCTTGCTCATATAGCGCAGGAGTTATGTTGATGTTATCAACTATATTTGTTCTTGCTAGGCAAACTTCGTCTATACGTCTTTCCTGTATTCTTAACCCTT
>Ga0163144_10028686_pt1 | contig 10718 bp, 14 predicted proteins | sample OliLak19BULKMAT1_FD_123175 | JGI IMG/M metagenome (GOLD analysis project Ga0163144, IMG submission 123175) | Freshwater microbial mat bacterial communities from Lake Vanda, McMurdo Dry Valleys, Antarctica - Oligotrophic Lake LV.19.BULKMAT1 | ecosystem: Environmental > Aquatic > Freshwater >... | reverse complement strand
GGCGGCGTGAAAGAAGATATTTTAGAACAGCTTGTTGACGATTATCTGAAATTCAACGGGTACTTTACCGCACACAATATTAAGTTCCAGCCATCGAAAACCCATTTTGATTATATACGCGACAAAGACTCAGTTGCCAGTGACTTAGATGTTATTGGCTATCATCCTATGCGAAAAGGCATTGATAAAGTTGTTGTTGTAAGTTGCAAAAGCTGGCAGGCGGGCTTCGATCCTGTTCAAAGAATTTCTGCGATAGAATCAGATAAAATGGTTTCTGGGCGTCCAGCTTGGATGTCATTCCGTGAATTGGTCAAGCACAAATGGGCAGATGGATTATTTGAAGCTGTAACTAAGCTTACTGGGCAAGAAAAATTTACATACGTTACGGCTGTTACAAAATTAAAAGGTGAAGCGCGCGTTTGGGAAGAATACCCTCTATTCAAACAAAATTTGCGTGGCAATCCTATCAGATTGCTTACGTTACAAGATATGCTGAGCGATCTCTATTCAAATTTGAACACGACAGTTGCATCATCCGATGCTGGTCGCTTATTACAAGTGATTAAAGCGTCGGGTTGGAAGCCATAATGCATACCCCCTCCATCCTCCTCATCCGTCCACAAATGGGCGAAAACATCGGCGCCGCGGCGCGGGCGATGGCGAATTTCGGGCTGAAGGAACTGCGGCTGGTTGCCCCGCGCGATGGTTGGCCAAACCCCAAGGCGAGCGATACAGCAGGCAAGGCGCTCAACATTATTGATGATGCGAGTGTGCATGAAAACGTGAGCGATGCGCTGTCCGATTGCCAATTTGTGCTGGCCACCACCGCGCGCGAACGGGCGATGAGTTTGCCTGTGCTGGAAGTGCGCGAAGCAATGGCAGAACTTTATGCGCGGGCCGCACGCGGCCAGAAATGTGCGTTGATGTTTGGGCCAGAGCGCACGGGCCTCGAGAACGAAGATATGGTGCTGGCCGATGCGGTGGTGACGATTCCGGTTGCGCCGAAATATGCCTCGCTGAATATTGGGCAGGCGGTGGTGGTGTGTGCCTATGAGTGGTTCAGCCATGTGCACGCGGGTGCGCCAGTGTTTGCGCGCAGTGTTGCGCAACCCAATGCAGTGCAGGCGACAACGGAAGTTGCATCGCGCGAGCAATTGCTCGGCCTCCTTGGCCAGTTGGAGGCGGCGCTTGATGCGGTGAATTTCTGGCGGGTGCCGGAGAAAAAGGACATTATGTGGCGCAACATTCGCACCACCTTGGTGCGCGCGGGGTTGAGTGAGCAGGAAATTGCAACATGGCGTGGCGTGGTTAAGGGGCTGCGGGGGGAATAAAAAAGAGGGCGGCTCTTTTTTAAGGAACCGCCCACAGTTGGCAAACCACGTAAAACTTGTCTCTAGGCGCGGTAAACCGCTCCTGAATTCTTTCCACCAGCACCTGGAGAGAAGGTGCCAGCTCTATCCGCTTCGGCTACAGGAAAATTTCCTGAAAAACCGCTCATAACGCCAGCATACAATGGCACAGGCTCAATTGCCTTGTTACTGGTTAAATCGGTACGCACTATATCATTAATACTTTCAAGATTAGGAAAGCCTGAAAGCCATCTGTCTGTTTTTTCTAATGCCTCGCGAAAAAAATTCGCAGCCATTTCGTTTCCGCCTATTGCCGTGATTTCCATAATCTCTAACCACCCTGTTTTCGGCTGTTTGTCGCCTTATTTAGCCAATATACCGCAACAAAGTTAACAGAAGGTTAAGCGATGCTAAAATTGTTGGAAAAAAGTTGGGGTGGCGGATTTGCTGGGGAAATGGGGGAAGGAGTTAGGTAGTCGATGATTTTTGTAGGTTATTATTACACAAAAAAGCTTGTTATCCCGGCCTTGTGCCGGGATCTGGCCGTCAGCCTTGCTCAGAGCAGGAAGTTGACTCGATGCTGGATCCCGGGACAGGCCCGGGATGACAGGTGGGTGTGGGCATGATTTCCTCATATAGTCCTTTAACTTTATAATTTCTTATATTATAAAGTTGGGATGACCTACTCATTGGATTTAAGAGAACGAGCTGTAGGCTACGTTCGATCGGGTGGCAGCCAAGCGGAGGCTGCCCGAGTTTTTGGCATCACCACACGCACCTTGCATAACTGGTTAGGTGCGCCCACTCTTGTACCGAAGGTCTGCGGCCCACGTCGGCGCAAGCTGGACAAGGCGAAGCTGGCGGTGCATGTGTTAGCCTATCCCGAGGCTCTGTTGCGGGAGCGTGCGGCAGAGTTCGGGGTAAGCAGCGTGGCGATATTCAAGGCGCTGCAGCGGTTGCAGATTACTAAAAAAAACGACGCGCTACGCAGAGTTAAATCACAGTAAAAGAATGGTGTTTTTACAAGCCCTGCGCCACTGGGTGCAGCAGCACGGCAGCCGCAACGTGGTGTACTTTGATGAGAGCGGCTTTGCGCACCACAGCCATCGTCCCCACGGCTGGGCAAAACGCGGCGAGAAAGTGCATGGTAAAATCCATGGCAACAACCGCAAGCGCACTAATCTCATCATGGCGCAACGTAGCAAGGAATGGCTCGCGCCGATGCTGTTTGAGAGCAACTGCACCCATCACACTGTGAGTGCCTGGATCGAGCAATGCCTGCTGCCCGAACTGGACCAGCCGAGTCTCGTCATCATGGACAACGCACCCTTCCACAATAAGCCTCAGATGCAGGCAATGCTCGAGGCAGCAGGACACCGTATGCTGCCACTGCCCAAATACAGCCCAGACTTCAACCCCATCGAACAGTCCTTCGCTCTCATCAAACGACGAAGACAGTTCTCTTCAGACTCGATCGATCAACTTTTGAATAGGAAATTATCATGTTAATCGACTATACATTATAAAACAGAGTAAAAAACGACAGATTTTCTAAGGCTCACTGCCCGCCACCACCGTGCTCACCGCCAGCGCATGCAGCACCGTGCCTAAATCCGCCCCGAAGGCGGCGTTGACCATGCGGTGCTGCTCCACACGGCTTTTGCCTGCAAACGCGGCGCTTTTTACCGTTACTTTCCAGTGGTCGTTATCCCCCGCCAAATCCTCGAGGGTGATAACCGCATCCGGGATGGCGGCGGTGATGCGGCTTGTGATTTCATCGGCGGTCATCGGCATGGGGCGCTCGGGGTAAGGGTTAGGCGGCGTTGGCCTCTTTGAATGCCACGCCTTTTTCCTTTAGCAGCGCTTGCAGCTCGCCGGATTGGTACATGTCGCGCACGATGTCGCAGCCACCGATGAATTCACCTTTAATGTAAAGTTGCGGGATGGTGGGCCACTGGGCGTAGGCTTTTACGCCCTCGCGAATTTCGGCATCGGCGAGCACGTTGATATCCTTGTACTCGGTAATGCCAAGGCGCTCGAGCACCGCGGCGATGGTGGCTGAAAAACCGCATTGTGGAAGTTTTTTGGAGCCCTTCATGTAGAGCACAATATCGTTGTTTGTAATATCGGCCTCGATACGGGCGAAGGCGGGGTTCTCGGTCATTATGTCATCCATTCGTTACAGGGGTGTCATTCCATCATCATCGGCGGCTGGGGTTAGGCCCATCATCTGCTTCATTTCCACGTTGCAGCCATCGGCCAGTGTTTGTGCTAAGGCATTCAGCGCCGCAGGTTGTTTTTTTTGTACCATGTCGAGTACATCATTTTTCGTGAAAATCAAGCGATCGCTGACGCAATGGCAATATTTTTCGCCCTGAAACGCGGTGAGTGGGGAGTTGAGGCCGCCGGCGGTGCCATCGTTTTTCAGTTGGGCGAGGCACTGTTCATAGCTCTGGGTTTGAGCCTTTTTGCTGAGCATGTCGATAAGGTAAGGTAATCCGAACAGGTAGAATAACGGCAGGCAGATGGCCCAAAAGATTAGCATTCGGATGAGTATGCGCATGAGGCCTCCTAAGTAGAATGCATGTATACGGGGCCTTTTATACCCATGCAAGATTTCGTGTTCGTCGCCGCACCGCATTGCTTGCGCTTGTGAGTGTGCGCGCTATAAAGGCAACTTGAAACGAGGGATTTATGACCGTAGCCGCCAAAACCATCGATATCAACCCAACCATCACCCCCGAAGTGATTGCCGCGCATGGCTTTACGCCGGAGGAATATGAACAGGTGGAGAAAATCCTCAAACGCACGCCGAACATGGTGGAGCTGGGGATTTTCAGCGTGATGTGGAGCGAGCATTGCAGCTACAAAACGACGCGCAAGCATTTGCGCGAATTTCCTGTCACGGGCCCGCAAGTCATTTGCGGCCCGGGTGAAAATGCAGGGGTGGTGGATATTGGTGATGGGCAGGCGATTATTTTCAAAATGGAAAGCCACAACCACCCCAGCTTCATCGAACCCTTCCAAGGTGCGGCGACGGGTGTGGGCGGTATTTTGCGGGATGTGTTTACCATGGGTGCGCGCCCCATTGCGCTGATGAATAGCCTACGTTTTGGCGAGCCAAGCAACCCCAAAACCCGTCATATTGTGAACGGTGTGGTCGCAGGTATTTCGCATTACGGCAACTGCGTGGGCGTGCCGACGGTGGGCGGTGAAACCATTTTCCACAAAAGTTATAATGGCAACCCGCTGGTGAATGCGATGGCGGTTGGCCTTGCAGATGCGGATAAGATTTTTTATTCCAAAGCCTCGGGCATCGGCAACAAGGTAATTTATTTTGGTGCAAAAACCGGACGCGATGGCATTCATGGCGCAACCATGGCCAGTGCAGAGTTCGACGAAACCACCGAGGAAAAACGTCCCACCGTGCAAGTGGGCGACCCCTTCACCGAAAAACTACTCATCGAAGCCTGTCTCGAACTCATGGCGACGGATGTGATTGTGAGCATTCAGGATATGGGCGCGGCGGGGCTCACCTGCTCCTCCCTTGAAATGGCGAGTAAAGGCGAGCTTGGGATTGAGATGATCATCGAGGATATTCCGATGCGCGAGGAAGGGATGACGGCTTATGAGGTGATGCTCTCCGAATCGCAGGAGCGCATGCTGATGGTGGTGAAACCCGGGCGCGAGGATGTGGCGTTTGCCATCATGAAAAAATGGGGCCTTGCTTGCGCAACGATTGGTACGCTGACGGATACGGGGCGTATGGTGCTCAAGCACCACGGCGAAATCGTGTGCGATATTCCCGTCGCGCCGCTGTCGGACGCGGCACCGCTGTATGACCGGCCCTATACCGAAACGCCCAAGCGCGAGCACCTCAACGCCGAGGATGTGCCCGCCGCCAATATTGGCCAAGCCCTTGCGGCACTCATGGCAACGCCCGATATTGCCAGTAAGCGCTGGATTTGGGAACAGTATGACCACATGGTGATGAACGATACGATTGGCCGCCCGGGCGGGGATGCCGCGGTGGTGCGTATTCATGGCACGCCCAAAGCCCTCGCCATCACCACGGATTGCACGCCGCGCTATGTGTTCGCTGACCCCTACGAGGGCGGTAAACAAGCGGTGGTCGAAAGCTTCCGAAATTTATGTGCAGTGGGGGCAACGCCGCTCGCCATTACGGATTGCCTCAATTTCGGCAACCCACAAAAGCCCGAAATTATGGGCCAGATTGTTGGCGCCATTAAGGGCATGGCGGAAGCGTGTCGCGCGCTCGATTATCCGGTCGTTTCAGGCAATGTGTCGCTCTATAATGAAACGCATGATGTGGGCGTGCAACCAACCCCTGCCGTTGGCGGGGTGGGGCTGCTGAAGGATGCGAGCAAGCGCGTTGGCAGTGCATTTACCGCTGTAGGCCAGAGCATTCTGCTCGTCGGCGAAACCAAGGGCCATCTCGGCAGCTCGCTTTATTTGCGCGACCTTGTGCAAAGCGAAGACGGTGCGCCGCCAGCGGTCGACCTTGCGCTTGAGCGTCGCCACGGCAGCCTGGTGCGCAGCCTGATTGAAAACGATATGCTCGCCGCTTGCCATGATATTTCCGATGGCGGATTATTAGTTGCGCTGGCCGAGATGTGCCTGCCGCTTTGCATTGGCGCGCAGGTGCGTTTCGAGACGGATATACCGCACCACGCCTATGCCTTCGGCGAAGACCAAGCGCGCTATGTACTGGCCGTATCGCCCGAACAAAAAGATGCGGTGATGCTGCAACTTAACCAAGCAACTGTACCATTTACCGATTTAGGCACCACCGTGCCCGACATGCTGATTGTGGAGGACGTGATGCGCATTCCCCTTGCCCATTTGCATGAGGTCAACGAGACATGGCTGCCAGGGTTTATGGCGGCGTAAGGTAGGAGCAACCCATGAGCAAACCCGCCGTAATGCCAGAGGATTATGCAAGCACAGTGCGCGCACATTACGAGGAGTTGCCCTACCCCTTCCGCGACCCCAACGAGGAAGGCAAACACTTCCATGGGTCCGACGGATTTTCGATCGAGGCCTTCAGCCATATGGGTTGGGCGGGCAAACGCGACCTGCGCGATGGCGCGCGGTTTTTGGTCGCAGGCTGCGGCACGGGCGATACGCTCGTTGTATTGGCGGAGCAATTATTGGGCTCCACCGCGCAGCTGGTAGCGGTTGATTTATCATCGGCCTCCATCGCCATTGCTAAAGCGCGCCTTGCCAAACGGGGGTTGAGCGACCGTGTGGTGTTTCATCACCGCTCGATTATGGATATCACATCGTTAGAACTTGGCCTGTTTGATGTGATCGAATCGAGCGGCGTGCTACACCATTTGCCCGACCCCAACGCCGGGCTTGCCGCATTGGCGAACTTGCTGGCTCAGGATGGGCTGATGGCCATTATGGTCTACGCGCAGTATGGCCGCAAATCCATTTACCTGGTGCAAGCGCTGATGAAACAGCTAATGGATGACACCACCCGGCGCGCCCAAAAAATTGAAATCGCCCGCGAGTTTTTGAATAACATTCCGCACGGCCACTGGCTCACCGTGAATAACGATAATTTCCTCGAGGATATTCGCTGGCCTGATGGCAGCGGTATTTACGACCTGTTTTTACACTCGGTGGACCGCGCCTATACGGTGCCGCAACTCTATGAATGGTTGGCGGGTGCGGGGTTACACCTCACCCAGTTTTTCAGCTCTTTTACCGATGATTGCCTCTACAAGCCCGAGTGCTATAGCGCGTCACCTCTACTCAACAGCATCACCGCGCCCAAAACCGAACCCGAGCGCCACGCGATTGCAGAACTGATGAACGGCAATATGTGCAAGCATTCCTTCTATGCCGCCAAGCAGCCCAAAACCCCCGCCCAATTGGCGGAGGATATGGTGATTTCCTATGGCCCCATGCAATGGTTGTTCACCAACTATTTGAATACGCTTTTACCGCTATTGGCCAAGGCTCCCATTGGCGAACGCATCGAAGTGAGTCCGCGCCCCTTTGCCACTGCACCTAGCTTGCAAATCACCAAAGTGGCGCACACGGAAATACTGCTACGACTGATTAACGGTGAGCATAGCGTGGGCCAAATTATCCATACCGTGACGCAGCAAACGGGCGCATCCGTTGGCCAGGTGGGCGAACAACTCGCCATGCTTTACAGCCAACTTCGCGCACGGCAGATGGTGTTTTTGCGGCACGCATCCATCCCGCCCTACATCAATGCACCGCAGATTATTCAGCGGTTTAATGCGTTGGGTAAGTAATGTATGCAGGTCGGTAACGATAGCTAGATAAAGCTCTCGCAGGGTTGCTTCAGGAGCGGTTATGTCCGCCCCTTATCACCCCGATCTCGCCCTTTGTCGCGGGCGTCGTGCACGTTCTGGGTGAGCGCCCCCAAATCGCGCTTATCGCCCATTTGAATATTGTGCATGCCTTTGTTGGCCATGTCGCGGCCCACATGGCGCACGGCTTTTTCCAGCATGGGCACGGCCAAAAATGCCTGGCGCATTTTCTCAAGCGTTTCCTCCGACATCATCCATTGTAGCCATTGCATGAACATGCCGCGCTGGCGCTCCACCTTCACGCGCTGTTCGGTTGCGAGGTGTTTATCCAGCTCCTGCTCTTTTTCCGTCGCACGCGCTTTCAGCATTTCGCGCAATTTTTCGATGATGATTTTGCGCACTGTCTCGGGTTCGCCCTCAAGCAATTCGGCCAGTTTCATGTCGCAATTGGGGTCTTCGTTTGCAATCGCTTCAATCAATGCCTCAATCTCGTCCATGTGGTCGCGCAGCATGGCATCGCGGTCGGCATCCGTCGGGCGGTGGTGGAGTTTTTTCATGGTGCGACTATAGCATGGTTTTTACTATTCACCCACCCAAAAACCCGCTAAACTAGTTGAATGATTCTCACCCATTCTTCCCCCAATTTCGACGACCGCAAGGGCGAGCCTGTGGATATGCTGGTGTTGCATTACACGGATATGCTGAGTGCGACGGCTGCGATTGACCACTTATGCAAAGCAGAATCACGCGTTTCGGCGCATTATGTGGTGGCGGAGGATGGCGAGGTTTTTAGGTTGGTGGATGAGGAAAAGCGTGCCTGGCATGCGGGCGAATCGGCATGGCGCGGCCACGCGAATATCAATAGCCGCTCGATTGGCATTGAGGTGGAAAACCTTGGCCACAGCAATGGTTACAAAGCGTTTCCGGAGCTACAAATGCAAGGTGTCATAACACTGTGCCACGAAATTTTAGCCCGCCACGCCATACCGCCGCGCAATGTGGTGGGCCATTCGGATGTGGCGTTTTTGCGAAAAATGGACCCTGGCGAATTGTTCGATTGGCCACGCCTTGCCCGCGCCGCCATTGGCGTTTTTCCGTTTGGTGCACGGCCAATGTTAGGCAGCGAACTCAGGCGCGGCGATAACGGCAAAAAAGTCATCCGCCTGCAAATGGCCCTTTCCAATTGGGGCTATGGCCTAAAGCTTGATGGCGATTACGGCCCCAAAACCGAGCATTGCGTTATCGCCTTCCAGCGCCATTACCGGCCCGGAAATATTGATGGGCTGTGGGATGATGAGTGTGCGGGGCTGCTTGCCGCGTTGCATGGGATGGTTTAGGGGTTTTGTTATTGAAGTTGGCCTTGCTCCCTACGCTATCATTGACCCCTGCCCAAGCGGATCGCGCCATAAAGCGCTACGCACGCATACTAAAAAAACAAACAATTCACTATCCCATCCGCTTCGTCACCTCGGCCACACGCGCACCAAAGCGCCGCGCGGTCTCGAGGTCGCCGGCGGGTGGGGCGATATCAGGGGGGGATTTGTGGTTGGACTGGGTCATCAGGCCTGAAAAGCTGCCCAGGCGATTGATGCTGTCGATCGACGCGACTTCCGTACCACTGAGTTGGGGGCCTGGTTCGGCTTGGCCCACCCAGATCATGCCGTGTTGCATGGCCAGAATCATCAGCTGTTGCAGGCTCGCGAGTTTATCGCCCGAATAGCTGCCGGAATTGGTGAAGCCCGCCGCGATTTTATCTTTCCATGCCAGTGTGAACCAGCGCTTGGAAGTCGCATCGATAAAGGTTTTGAACTGCGCGGAAACCCCGCCCATATAGGTGGGTGCGCCCATGATGATGGCGTGAGAACCATCGAGCGTGGCCCAATCGGCATCAGTCATCCCATCTACTTTAATGAGGTTGACGGTGATGCCATCGGTTTTTGCGCCCGCTGCCACAGCCTCAGCCACTTTGGCGGTGTGGCCGTAGCCGGAATGATACACGACGGAAAGAATTTTGCTCATGGGGAAATCCTCTTAATAATTATGTCGTCCACCATATAAAGATCCGATGTAGAATGTATAGGGGGTGATGAAATATTTTTGACAAAGCCGACGCGATGCTGCCATGTAGGCGGCCGTATATATAGGAGCGCATGTGACCAGATTTAAAAAACGACTGTTAACCGCCACAGCATTGGTTGTGGTGGCGTTTCCACTGCTTATGGTATCAGGGTGCAATATGGGACAGTACGACGAGCCTGCCTACACGGCGTCCGCAGTGCAAAACGGCATCGAGGTGCGCGAGTATGCTCCCGTTATTGCCGCCGAAGTGGAAGTGACGGGTGCGCGCAAAGAAGCCGTCAACAAGGGATTCCGCCTGATTGCGGATTATATTTTTGGCAATAACGAACCCAAGGCAAAAATTGCGATGACCACGCCGGTGATTCAGCAAGCCGATGCAAAAAGAGCGGGTGAGAAAATTGCAATGACGACGCCCGTGATTCAGCAAGGCGATGGCCACAGCTGGAAAGTGCAGTTTATAATGCCACCGGAGTACACGCTGGAAACCTTGCCCAAACCCGTGAACCCAGCAGTGAAGATTAAAAAAATAGCGAGCAAGAAAATGGCAGTGATTCGTTTCTCGGGTATCACCAGCGACGATGAAAAAATGGCGGCCAAGCTGGCCGAGCTTAAGGAATATGTAAAGGCTAATAACCATGAAACGACCGGCGAACCCGTGATGGCATTCTATGATCCACCATGGACGCCGTGGTTCATGAAACGTAACGAAATTATGCTGGAGCTGAAGTAGCGGTTGCTGCAGGCATCGAAAAAAATGTCCTAGATTTCCTAGCCTATGCTTCTAGGATGCTTGACTGTGTAAACCTCATGGAACTCTCATGCAGCTTCCTGCGATCCGAAAAAAACATCGGCTTTCATTGAATCAAACGCTGAAAGCCGAGGCGAAAGCATGGCTGCCACCCAAGCTATGGGATATCGCGAAATATGTGCAAGCGCGGTGCCCGAAATATTATGGTCGCCAGCAGCTTGATGCGAAGCT
>Ga0163144_10028683_pt1 | contig 10718 bp, 10 predicted proteins | sample OliLak19BULKMAT1_FD_123175 | JGI IMG/M metagenome (GOLD analysis project Ga0163144, IMG submission 123175) | Freshwater microbial mat bacterial communities from Lake Vanda, McMurdo Dry Valleys, Antarctica - Oligotrophic Lake LV.19.BULKMAT1 | ecosystem: Environmental > Aquatic > Freshwater >... | reverse complement strand
GGATCATGTGAGCCTCCGGAGTGATGTGGCGTGAACACCTACATCGTGACGGAGGCTCGCGCTATTTTTCAAGCCTGCTAGCGTCCAAAACCGCTAGCAAAAAGTGCGAAAGTTGAACTTAGAGCTCGTACAGAAATAACTTGAGTGGTTTATTGCCACGGATCAAACCCAGCGCGGGCTACGCCCGGGCAACCCAAATGGACGGTGGATTGTGCATCGATTGCTACTTTTCCCTAGCCCAGGCATTCATGCCTGGGGTTACGACACCCCTAAAAAGTCGTCGTCGGCAGCGGGCAATGCCCTCCACCGTGGCCATTGGGCCCTGAAGGGCGTGTACGACGAATCCCTTGACGACTGATTTCCCAGGCATAAATGCCTGGGCTAGGGAAACTCAGACGCCAAAATCCGCGCAACGCACCTGCAAAATCAACGTTTGTAGCACGGATCGACACGGATAAAGAGAACCACAAAGGGCACAAAGGCCACCAAGGGAAAGCGTTCGTGTCCGTCGCCTTTGTGTCCTTCGTGTTCTTTGTGGTTCTCTTCATCCGGGTTCACTCGGTGTTCAATCCGTGGCAAATTGAACAGGTTATTTATGTGCGGATCCTTAGCACCGGCCTTCGGAGGCGAGCGAAGTTTTACTCCCGCAGTCCCATAAACTAGACTTAAGGACGACTAAACCGCCCTCTCTCTTTGGGGTACTTACGATGAGCAATCCAATCTCAATGCGGCGTCTTGCCGCCGCGGTCGCGGTATTGATGTGCGCGTTGGCCGCGCGGGCCCGCGCGGACGATCCCGTCATACCCGACGACCCCACGCCCGAAGGGACCTGGAAATGGTCGTTCGAACGCAATGGCGAGACGAGCGAACTAGCCGTCAAGCTCAAGTACGTCGGCGACGAGCTAACGGGCAGCTTTGTCGGTCGCGACGGCAAGGAGGCGCCCATCAAGGACGCCCAATTCAAGGGCAGCGAGCTGTCGTTCATAGTCACGCGCGAATTCAAGGGCAAGACATTTGCCATCAAGTACGAGGGCGTGCTCGTGGGGGACACGATTACGGGTTCGACCGTTTTCGACGTGCTCACCGAGAAGCGCTTTCGTACTTGGGAAGCCAAGCGGGTCGCGGGTAGCTTTGGTCCGCTCGGCGGCTCTTGGAAATTCGTCCTGAACTCCCCGTTGGGAGAGGTCGAGCGTTCGCTCAAGCTCAAGCAAGACGGTGAGAAACTCACGGGTACGCTCACGCACGAGCGCGGTGAGGCCCAGATCAAGGACGGCAAGGCCAAGGGAGCGGACTTCTCGTTTGCCGTCACGATCGAACAAAACGGCAAACCGGTGCGGTTCAAGTACAGCGGCAAGAAGGAGGGCCCGCGAGTCAAGGGGGCCGTCGAGTACGACGTTGCCGGCGAGACCGGCAAGCTCGACTTCACCGGCGAACGAGTCAAGAGAAGCGCCGCGACCAGCGCAAGCAAGTAGTCGAACGCGCCCCGTCGGGAGTCGCCTGCACTGCACGGATTGCGACGGTACGTCGTCTAGCGTGTTTTTAGAATTGTCTGAAACGCCCTAATTCTTGGAGGTCCCTGCGATGCTTAAGCCATTCTCCATTTCGAGTGTTGCGGCGGTAATTGCAGTCTCGATGTGCGCGCTGGGCGCGACGGTCGTTGCCGATGATAAGGCCAGCGACGATAAGCCAAGCGATACCAAGGTCAGCGCCGCCAAGTCCAGCCCCGAAGGCACGTGGAAGTGGACGTTCGAGCGGAATGACCAGAAGGTCGAGATGTCGGTCAAGCTCAAATGGGCCGACGGCAAGCTGACCGGCGTTTACGTCGGACGCGATGGCATGGAAGCTCCGATCAAGGATGGCAGCTTCAAGGACGGTAAGGTCTCGTTCGCGATCACGCGCGAGCGAAACGGCCAGGAGTTCACCGTCAAGTACCAGGCCAAACTCGACGGCGACACGCTCAAGGGCACGACTGAGTTCAACGCCAACGGCGAATCGCGCAGCCGAGACTGGGAAGCCAAGCGGGCCGCGGCCGCGGGCGGAACCCTCTCGGGACCCTGGAAGGTCGTCCTGGAGTCGCCGATGGGCCAGCTCGAACGCTCGATCAAGCTCAAAGTCGACGGGGAGAAGCTCACCGGAACCTTCACGGGCCAACTCGGCGAAATGGAAATCAAGGAAGGCAAAGTGAAGGGCAATGAGTTTTCCTTCCTCGTCGCCGCCGAACGCGACGGCAACACCATGAAGTTCACCTACAAGGGCAAGCAGGACGGCGACAAGATCAAGGGCACCGTCGACTACGACCTGGGGGCGGACAACACCGGCACGATCGACTTTGCCGGCGAGCGGGCCAAAGACGAGCCAAAGAAGGACGAGCCCAAGAAGGAAGAGAAGAAGCCCGAGGGCGAGAAGAAGTAGTCAGGAGACACGGTCCGCGTGGAATGGTGAGCGCTCGCCTTTGTGTGAACCCGACGCAACCGCGTCCGGCTCCGCCAGCCGCAGCGCCGGTTCGTGTGTGTGTAGGAACCAGCGTTCCAGCACGACGCGTTTGGCGAACGTGCGCGATGCCAGCAGCCGCGCGGCCGCGAACCGCAGCCAGGACGCCGGGAGCCAATCGGCGGGGCCGCTAGTGCGTGGTGTCCCCAGCCGCTCGGCAACTCGCCGGGCATAGGGCTCTAAGCGGGCGAGCGAATAATCGCCGCCCGCCTCGGTAATGACCTCGGCCGCCAGCAGTCCCGACTCGACCGCGGGTCGGATGCCCTCGCCGCTTTGCGAGTAGGCCAACCCGGCCGCGTCGCCGACCAAGAGCGTGCCATCGGCTACGAGCGTGGGCACCACGCGCTCGTACAGTTGGTACGCATGACCGTGAAAGCGGGTGGGCACTTCGCAGCGGATTTTGCCGCGGTTCTTGAGGAGCTCGACCAGCGCCGCGACGCGGTCGGTGAGCCCCTCGGCATCGGTACGGCCCAATCCGATATTGAGGTAGTCCCCCTTGCGGAAGCACCAGCCATAGCCCAGCAGGTCTTCGCAAAAGTACAACTCCGGCGTGTCTCCTCGGATGGTGCCCCTGTTCAAGCCCTCAATCGGCACGGCAAATTCGATCTCTTGGGCCGCAACGACCAGCGAGCCAGGCAATTGCCGCGCGCCCAGCGACCGCGCGACCGGACAAAAATGCCCGCCCGCGCCAATGACCACCGCGGCTTCGATCTGGCCGTTGACCAGCCAGCGGCTGCCGCGGCGTTCGAGCGATTGCAACGGCGTTCCATCGAGCACGCGCGCTCCCGATCGCGCCAGTAGGTACTGGTCGAACTCACAGCGGCGGATGCCGTAACTCATCGGCCGGTCGTAGCGCGAGAGCACCTCAGCGCCACCCAGCACTCCGGTGCAGAACCCCGTGATGGGTTGAAACACCCGGCCGCGGGCGTACTCGGCCGTGTCGATTTGCAGCGTTTCAACCACCTGCGGCGTGACCCAACCGGCACAGACTTTGTCGCGGGGAAACGTCTTGCGGTCGATGACCAACACGTCGGCCCCCGCACGTCGCAGGCGCCATGCGCACGACGAACCACCCGGTCCGCCGCCGACGATGAGTACATCGCAAGTTTGCATGACGGGTCCAGAGAACTAAGGCATAGCGCAGAAATAAGTTGATCGCTTTTCAGCCACGGATGAAACCCAGCCCGGCATAGCCGGAACCAACGAAAAGGGGTCGGCGAGTCGTTGTCGGAAGCCGGTCCTGCGATCGGCCGAGTCGCGCCGGCGACAACGAGTCCCGACCCCCTCGGCGTCCATTGAAATCCGCGCAAGACGCGTGCAAATTCAACGTTTGTAGTACGGATGAAGATGACCACGAAAAAAATGGACCAGGGAAAACGGCGAGAACAGCCATTGTTTGTGGGATTTCGCGATTTCCGAGTTTCGTGATTGTATTTGCCGTCCGTGTTCAATCAGTGTTCAATCCGTGGCTAATTGACCAAGTTGTACTTGCGCGGATCCTAAATCGGGCAACACACTTTTCAATTCGGGTGGCACGCTCTGAGCGCAGCGAAGGGCGTGGGGCACTGCCAAACCACGCCCTTCGCTGCACTCAGAGCGTGCCACCCAGAGCTCAGAACGACTCACGGCGCCGCCAAAACGCATTCATTCCGCGTCGCAATATAGATGCGTCCGCGTCAGTGGAACGTCGTTGCTCGAGCCGCGGGCGAACACTACTTGAAACAACTGCGTGCTGCCGGCCTGGAAGGCGGCGATCGAACCCGAGAGGTAGAGCCGCCACATCCGCACAAAGCGCTCGTCGAACATCTCGGCGATGGCGTCGACCGAGCGCTCGAAGCGGGCCAGCCAGTGCCGCAGCGTTTGCACGTAGTGCAGGCGGAGGTTCTCGACGTCGAGCACCGCGAACGTGCAGGGCTCAAAGATCCGCATCATCTGCGCCAACGTGGGCGCGTAGCTACCCGGAAAGACACGGCGTTCGATCCAGGGGTCGACCGGCTGCGGCCGATTGCGGCCAATCGTGTGGATCAGCCCGCGCCCCGCGGGTCGCAGACAACGATGGATCACCTCGCCCAGCCGCCTGTAGTTTGGCAGGCCGACATGTTCGAGCATGCCGACCGAAGCGAATACGTCGTATTGGCCGTCGATGTTGCGCCAGTCGTCCTCGACAAACTCAACGCGGTCTTGCAGGCCCTCAAGCTGGGCGCGCTGGCGGGCAAATTCGACTTGCTCGTGCGAGATGTTGTACGCCCGCACGGAAACGCCATAGTGCCGTGCCATGTGCAGGGCCAGGCCCCCCCAGCCGCCGCCGGCTTCGACCACGGATTCGCCAGCGCGCAACCTGAGCTTGCGGCAAACGTGGTCGAACTTGGCCGTTTGGGCCGTTTCCAGGCTGGCCTCGGGCGTGGGGAAGTACGCGCAGGTGTAAGCCAGCGAGTCGTCGAGCCAGAGCTTGTAAAATTCGTTGCCGAGGTCGTAGTGATGATGGATGTTCTCGCGCGACGCGGCCAGAGAATGGCGACGCGGCCGTCGCGCTGCCCAAGCATAGAATTTTCCCAGCAGGCTGGGCGAGGCCCCTTGCAACGAGTGCTCGATGGCCGTGAGCACTTCGACCAGATCGCCTTCGACCTGCAAGCCGCCGTCGGTGTAGGCTTCGCCGAATTGATAGTAGGGGTTGCAGAACACGCGCCGCAGCACGCCGGAATCGCGAACGTGAATCCAGGCGATGGGCGGTTCGGTCGAAGCCCGCACTTCGTCCCCTTGGGGCAGCACGACGGCCAACGGCGGATTTCCGCCCAAAGCCAGGACTTTTCGCACCACGTACCGCTGCCAATTCCATCCAGTGGCCCGCGCGGGCGTGCGGTGGGCGGCTTGCGTCGGCGCTTTTGGCGTCAGTTCACCGGCGTGCTGCGGAAGAGTTCCGAGTTCTGGCTCCGTCCGCTGCGGTTCCGCGGACGAAGGTGGGTTAGTCGGAGGCGCGCCGGCCCCCGATGTTTTTGGTTGGCCGGAGGTTTTGGATTGGCCAGCCGCTTTAGATGGGCCAGCCGTCTTCGATGGGATTGTTCCGTTCAAATGGGCTGCGCGCGAGCGGCCGTCGCTGGACTTGACCTCACGGGCAGTCGAACGCATGAGATCCTCCGCCAATGGATGTGAACGCGTCGAGTGAACTGGTCCGTTGAAATCCAGGCACGATCGAGTACGTCAGATTGCCGCGCTGACAGCTCGTTCATACATCTGTGCGTAGGCTGTACCCTGGTTGGGAGTTCCGTGTTTCTGCAAGTACGTTTCTGCGTCTCAAGTGAAATTGAACCGATAGGGATTCGCCGCGGGTAGAGAATCCTTGCCGATCCGCCGACGGATGGTCCTGGTGCGGCGGCGCCGACGCGCGCCAGGTTCAGCCGGTTTCTCCAAGTAAGATAGCAAGCCGGCGTTGGAAATGCACTAATTTGCTGGCCATTTCTCGCTGGTTGCCGATAGCTTTTGCCTGGTCGGAAAAGCTTATCGAAGACGGCTTCTCGTCGGTTGGGGTTTGGAGAGCCCTCATCGCGCAAGAAAAAGCCGGCCGCTCTTTCCCGAAGATTTACCTCGGAAAAAGAGCGCGGCCGGCGGGGCGGTTTTCGTAGGTCCCACTTGCCGAGTGGGACCTGTCGTCAGGATAAGTACTGTTGTGGTGCGGTCTCCTGACCGCACCACGAGCGGGTTATGCACGACAGGGCCAGTCGACGGTTGTGCGACACGATCCGCGGGCACGGATTATTGCCACCGCTGAGGTCCCTCTCGGCAAGAGGGACCTACTCTCAGAAGCTCAGGTCGTCTTGCTCGCCGAGCAGTTGCGTCATGCGGCCTTTGATGATCGCGTCTTTGCCTGCGGTACGTTTTTCGATCACGCCGCGCAGGTGGTCGAGTTGCTTCTCGAGCCGCTTAAGCTCCAATTGGCGGCGCTCCTGGCGGACCTGGAAGTGCTTCTCGACGACGTCTGTCAGCCCTTCGCGCAGCTTCTTCTTATCCTCCTCGGACGATGGGTGCCGATATTGCTCGGCCAACTGGTTCGTGGCGGTCTCCAATTCCATGTCGGCCTGATCGAGCTTGGCCATTTCGGGATCTTCAGAGCGCATCATTCCCATGCCACCCATGCCCATTCCCGGACCGAATCGTCCGCCCATTGCGCCCTCGCCCATGCGGCCCCCCATACCACCCCCGCCGAAACGTCCGCCGCCCATGCCCATTCCTGGTTCGAATCGTCCACTGCCGGCCATCTTTCCGCCCTTTTCTGCTCGCGGCGGCGCGCCTGCCGGAGGACCTTCTCCATCGCCAGCGCCTTCACCCGGTTGAGGTTGCCTACCGGGACCGGGACGATCTCCCTTTCCAGGGCCGCGTGGAGGTCGTCCTTCTACGGGCGGCGGCTCGTCGCCCGGAGGGGGCGGTTCGTTGGCAGCATCCCCGTCACCAGACGATCGTCGGGGACGATCGCCGTCGCGCGGTCTACGGCGAGGCGGCGGCGGGGGGTCGCCCGGGGGGGGTGGATCGCCGGGGCCGGCATCGGCCTGTGGGCCATCGTCCCAAGCCAGCGACAGGTCGACCGGCGCAATGTCACCTTCGTCAGCAGCAATTACCGGCTTGGCAGGTCTTGTCGCTCGTTCGTCGGCTTGGAGATAGCAACCGGCCGCGGTCACAAATCCAGAGACGATGAAAAACACGGCTACTCGTCGCATGGGAAAGCCTCCTTCTGTTCGAAGTCGAAGTGAATATCCCGTTCGTAGTGACCCGATTCATCGGGTCCGGGGAGGCCATGGGACGTGTCCTGACACTTCCGGACCCGATGAATCGGGTCACTACGAACGGGGGTAGGTTCAAGCGGACCCAATTTGCCTCCGCACTAAAGCGAACTATCCTCGATCTCTTGTTGAAACGCGTCGAGACGGTTTTGGAAATTCGTCAACGCGTCCGTCGGCTGCCGCCAATTATTTTGTAATTGAAGGGCCTCCTGATGCACCGCTGCCAGCGAGTTGTTCCATTCGTTGTCGTCCCAGGCGAGCGACGGGTCGACCTCGGGCTGCGGCGCAGTGCTTCGATCGGCTACTTCGGGTCCGCTCGCCGCGCCGCCGCCCACAGCCACCTCGCCTTGGGGCGCGAGTGCGACTTCCGCGCCCTCGCGCGATAACCTCATGAGCGACACCGCGACCAATAGGGTTGCAGCCATCGCCAGCCCCACTCCGCCCACAATCAATCGCCGTCGCGAACGCTCGCGGCGGGCCACGCGCGAGAGCACCGTGGCCACCAAAAGCGGCTCATCCAGGGATGGCTGGGTGTTTTCGAGCAGGTCCGAAAACGCCGCCCAGGTCTCGGCCAGAGCTGATGCATGGGGATCTTCGGGCGATTCGACCCATGAATTCTTATTGTTTGCTTCGCTCATGGTTTCACTTCCGTGGACTTACGTCCACGGCTACAAGACGGGGTTGCATTGCAGCCGTGCGTCCAATTCCTGTTAAAACTCCTAACTCAACCTCCCCAACACCACGTCATTCCCGCGCAGGCGGGAATCCAGGGACTCGAGGAGGGGGGTGGCAGAGGAGACTCGCGCGGGGCGGTTGTCATTCTAGTGGTGCAGGAACGATTTGTGGTGTACTGGATTCCCGCCTGCGCGGGAATGACGTCCGAGTAGTAAGGTTAGAGGTTCTTAGCCAATTCACGCTGTTCCTTCCCGCGACGGGGCTTGGTTCTCCGCCCTTTGTGTCTGCTCCTCGATCGGCGATTCTTCTACTAGCAGCCGCCGCAGCGCGTGCAAGCCGCGTCGGCCGTGGCTGAGCGCGGTATTCAGGGGACAGCCCAGCACTCGCGCGATGTCCGCAAAGTCCAAGTCGCCGAAGTATTTCAAGAGCAGCGTCCGCCGCTGCGGTTCGCTGAGTGTTTCCAAGGCCCGGTTCAGTTGTGCCTGACGTTCGTCGACGAGCAGCCCGTCGTGCGGTTGGCCCTCGTCGACCGGCTCGATGACTTTCCAGTTATCGCCGTCCAACAACGTTTCGCGTCGCCCCTGCGTGTTATGAGCGCGGCGGGCTCGGTCGCAAGCCAATCGATCGGCAATCCGCAGCAGGTAAGCCCGCTCGTGGCCATTGTCCACATAACGATGCCGCGCCTCCCAGGCCCGGCAAAACACGTCCTGCAGCAGGTCGTCGGCCGCATGGCGGTCGCGCGTGACAGAGACCAGGTAGCCATAGACGGCGCGGCCGTGCTCGCGCACCCACTGTGCGAGGCGCTGCGTCTCGTCGGCTGCTTGGTGTCCGCTTGTCATAGCCACCTTCTCATAGCCACAGTGTAATTAACGCGGGGAAGGCGAGGAAATTGCAGTGGGTTTGCAAGAATCTCGTTGGGATCAAGCAGTCGCAGCAAGCCTAGGGAAGGCGGCTGAAGGGGCAACCATTGAGGACCGGCTTGACCGCGTTGCCTGGGTTTTGGCTCGACAAATAAGTGGCTCGGTCAGGAGACCGCGCCACAACGGGCCGGCGCCCCAACAAAGGCGTCTCGAATGAAACGCCACCCCCCCGTCTGCGGTATCTTTTTCTGAACTTCTGCCCATGGTGCGGACGAAACAACAAATGAGTTCACCACTATCGGCGAGCGCAAAGGGCAGGAACCCGTCGCAGCTCGCCGTATTCAACCTACCGGACCCGACGAACGGATTCGTCCCCGCTCGGTCCGCGTTGGGCATCACACGGAGGGCAGCCATGCAGGCGTTACGTAATGCAAGTGCGTTGTCGTTGAATCGGGATGTGGCGCTCGAAGCTCGGCACGGGCCGATGGAGCGACGCAAGCCGCTTCCACAGCGTGTCGGCATGCATTTCACGCTGACGCTGGCGTTGCTGGCAGTCGGTTGCACGCACACGCAACTGCGCTGGAGCACGGTTAAACAGGCCGATACGCTTTCGGATATCTATCAGCAACAGGTGATGGACAACCTAGCGATGTTCGTTCACGACTACAATGCGCTACCGTACTTTGCCTTCCCTAGCTCCGGCGCGGCGACCATCGACGATCGTGGCGGGATCGGCGTCGGGTCGCTCAACGCGTTTAGAATTAGCACGGGGGCCAACGTGTCGCGTGGAGTGCAACAATCTTGGCAGCTTAGTCCGGTCACGGATCCGCATAAGCTCGCGCTGATGCGGTGCGCCTACCAGGCCGCGGTGCGAAATTGCGGTGAGGGGCTGGTGTCGACGGGGTGTCCGAGCTGCGACAAGCGGTTCGAGGCGTTCAACGGCCACGGACACACGGGCGATGACGAAAAATGCCTGGAATCGTCCTGTTGGTTGTGCGTCGGCTGCAAGAGAGACGTTCCGAAGTGCTGCACGTGCAACTATGTCGGCCATTACTGCGGGGGTATACGTTTGGGTGCTGCCAGGACCAGGACGCGGAGAGCTCGCCAAGTTGACGATGGCAATTCTCGACTATGCCGTTCACGAGCCGGCACAACCTCGAACCAAGGAGGTCGTGTACTACCTGAACGAAAAGGGCGAACCTGCCACACAAGACTCAGCGTCAACAGTCGTCACAACCAATGTTTCGATCAACGAACGCATCGGAGCGGGATTAAAGCAGCCCTACGCAAATCAAATGAATCGGCTCGAAAGTCAGATGTCGCCAACCCAAGGTGATCGAAATGACTTGTCGTTCGACGACTTGCAAGCCCTTCAGGATGAGTTTGATGCGCTGAAGATTCTGCGTCCTGGCGGCCTTTTGCCCATGCAAGAATTGCTTGCTAGTACAAGTCCATGGAAACTGCATGTAATTACTGATGCCTGGGACGACGACGTGAAGAACTTACAAGTAAAGATCGACGGAGTCCGAAACAACGATCCCGCAATAAAAGCTGAGCTTGCCGCCCCGAAAGCCGAATTGGGCGAACGGAATGCTTCGGTGCGAAGTACGCCGGGTGGAATCCAAATGTCGCCACGGCAGGTTCGGGCAAGAGTATTGAACGACCTGTCGCCCAGCAAATCAGCCTTAGGCCTTGTCGATCCCGACTTGCCGACGCAAACGACACCCGTACCGGGATTGGGCGGCATTTTGCAACTGCAACAAAGTCTGAACCAAGTCACGCCGCAACGCTGAATTGCATTGAACCGGTATTATTCACGATCCGAAGCGGTTTTGTCGCGGGCGTTTTTCCGTGCGGAGGAAGGGCAGCGGGGTCGTGGGCATCGCGCACCGCCCCCTGACCCCCAGAGACTAGTTGAATT
>Ga0163144_10028682_pt1 | contig 10718 bp, 5 predicted proteins | sample OliLak19BULKMAT1_FD_123175 | JGI IMG/M metagenome (GOLD analysis project Ga0163144, IMG submission 123175) | Freshwater microbial mat bacterial communities from Lake Vanda, McMurdo Dry Valleys, Antarctica - Oligotrophic Lake LV.19.BULKMAT1 | ecosystem: Environmental > Aquatic > Freshwater > Lake... | reverse complement strand
TTCTCGCTGGAAGCGGCCGGAAAGGGAGACCCGAAAAACTTCCTGGCCTCCTCTATTACGGTCATGCGTCAGCGCGCAAAAGATTCGCTGGCGATCAGCGTTCCGATCGAACTGGGCATCGGAGAGAAGGCCGCCGACGAACCCGTCGCGCTGAACCTGTTCCGCCTGGCCATGGTCGACCGCTTCCTGACCGCCTGCAAAGAAGCCGAAGTCCCGGCCGTGACGCGCCTGCGCTACGAAGCGCCGACGAAGATCATGCCGCAGACCCCGCCGGTGCCGGCCGATGAAGACGCCGGCGCCCCGAAGAACAAAGGCAAGGATAAAGATAAGGAAGAGACGGAAGTCGCTGCGCCCGACATCGAAGTGCTGGTCAAGTTCCCCATGCGCGCGGTGGTCAACGCGCCGGAACGCGTCTTCTCGAAGCTGCTCTATGAGTTGCAGAAGCCCAGCGACGGCACGCACGGCTACTTCGCCCTGCGTGGCTTTCACGTCTACGTGCGCGACGCCAACAGCGGCATGGTGGAAGCGTCCATCGCGCTCGAAGCGCTGCTGAGCGCCAAGACCGTCTCCAAGCTGCGGATCAAGGTTGAGAAGTCCGATGAACGCCGCCACAGCCCCACGCAGCAGGAGATCGATTTGAACCGGTACTGAGGGTAGCTTTGAGCTCCGGGCTCTTGGCTGTTGGGAGCGACAGCCCGGAACGACGGGAACGAAGTGCGACAGGTAAGAATGTGAAAGAGTTGAAATTGCAGCGTGCTTGCTTACGGCGCGCGACTACGAGCCAAGAGCCAAACAATGGATTTCATCAACGCACAACTCGGACGCATTCTGCTCGTGCTGGCGATCGTGCTGACGCTGGCCAGCGCCAGCTACAACGGTCCGCGCGTGCTGCCCGAAGTCGATCAGAAGTCGCTGGAGCGGCCGGTGCTCGTGGCGCTGGACAAGAGCACGCTGGGCGTGGCCAGCTCGGAACAGTACTTCGCCAAGGGCCCCGGTTCGAATTACGAAGGCACGCGCGAAGTGTTCGTGCGGCCCAAGCTGGTCAAGGAGTTCGTGCCGGTGCTGCTGGAACTTCCGCCGGCGGGCATTGCGCGCGCGCCGCAGGTTTTGCCGGAACCCGGACCGTCGCTGGAAGGCTCGGTCAAGCTGCCGCGCTACGGCGAAGAGTTTCCGCCGCTGGCGCCGGCTGGAGCGAATCCAAAGGCGAATGAACCGCCGGTGCGTGCGACCGCTCCAAAGGCGCCTTGATGAAACTGATGACACAACGCGGAGAACACGGGATCACGATGTCTTATCGCACTGAAACGATGTTCAAATCCGCGCGGCTCGCGATCATGGCGCTGCTGGCGCTGTCGTTTGCCGCCGCAGCCGCGGGAGATGATCCGCCTGCGACAGGGCCGGACGAAGACCTGTTCGAAATCCGCAAGCTCGACGAAGTCTACTTCACCAACGGGAACGTGATCAAAGGCACGCTGAGCGAGACCGACAACAAAGACGAATTCAAGATCAAGAACCACCGCAACAATACGCAGAGTTTCTTCAAGATGTCGGAAGTGAAAGAGCTTCGACGCCGCCAGCTTCCCGATCAGGCCATGGACCGGCTTTCCAAAGACAGCGTTGGCAACCCGATCAAGGCGCTGAAGGTGGCGAAGCAGGCCATGTCACGCTTCAACACCATGAACGACAAGGTCATTTCCATGCTGGAGCGCGAATCCGCCAGCCGCGATCCGGAACTGCTGAGCTTCCTGTGCGAGACTTACATCCAGAGCGGCAAGAACGCCGAAGCGCTGAAGACCGCCGAGATTCTTGTCGGCGCCGCGCCGGGCAAGGCTAAGTCCTACATGCTGCGCGGACTGGCGTATCTGGCCCAGAACAACAATGTCGAGGCCGAGAAGGACCTCGACAAGGCGCAGAAACTCGCGCCCGACGATCCGGAGATACTGGTCGCGCGCGCCAACATCCTGCTGCGCACGGGCCGCTCCGCCGATGCGCGCAACATCTTCACCACGGCGCTGAACAAGAATCCCAACAATGTCGCGGCGCTGGTCGGCCGCGGACAGGTCCAACTGCGGCAGGGCGAATTCCTGGAAGCTGAAGAGAGCTTTATGAAGGCGCTCTCCGTCAGCGCCGACAACCGCCACGCCAAGGTGGGCCTGGCGATCGCCAAGATTATGAACAAGCAGCCCGACGACGCCTACCAGATGGGCGAGTCGCTCCTGCGCGCCAACCCCAAAGACGCCGAAGCGTACCTGGTCAAGGCCTTCGCCAAGTTTTACGCCGGCGACAAGGCCTCGCTGCTGGCCTTCGAAAAAGAGCTGCGCGAGTCGCTCAAAGAGCGTCCCAACCAGCCGCGCCTGCTGCTGGCGTGGGCGGCGTCGCTGGAACGCCAGGCCCGGATCGAAGAACTTTCCGATGCCAAGGACGCGGCCTCCAACGCCAAGACCTTCCGCGAAATGGCGCAGCAGAAGCTGAACGAACTGGCACTGCTCGACCCCCCCGATTCGGTCATCCAATACCTGCTCGCCGAACGCAAATTCCGCTCGGGCGATTACAGTGCGGCGCAGGACGGCTTCAAGCGCACCGTGGCGCTCGCCCCCAGTTATGCCCCGGCGCATGCGGCGCTGGCGGCCACGGCGCTGAACCTGAGCAACTGGCATGCGGCCAGTGATGCGTTCACGAAAGCGGCGGAGCTGGATCCGTCCGTCGGCGAGTACCTTGCCGGAAAGGGCCTGGCGCTATTGAAGATGCAGCGCTTCGAGAAGGCCGAGGAACTTTTCAAGCAGGCCCTCGACCTGGATGCGAAGAACGTCACCGCGCGCTGCGGACTGGGTTACGTCAAGAACTTCACCAAGAACAAGACCGCGGCGCTGGACTTCTTCCAGCAGGCGCTGGCCGTCGACGGAAACTGCGCCTATGCCGCCGACGCGCTGTCGAAGATCTACAAGCAGGACGATCTGGCGTTGGAGTACGTCACGTTCGAAGACGAGCAGCTCATCAGCGGCTGGAAGCCGCGCAGCGCCGGCTCCGTGAGAGGGCAGGTCAGCGGCGGAAAGTACGCCATCGGCGGCGTGCAGGGCGCGACCAGCTCGAAGCTCGAATATTATAAGGAGCTCAAGGCCGAAGATTTCGCGCGCGTCGAAGCCGACGTGGAGATCCCGGCAAACAGCCTGGTCAGCGCCGGAGTGCGCCTGGCCGCCGCGGCAGGCTCGGGGAACTTCATGGTCGAAGTCGGCAAGGACGACACGGCTGAATGCAAGATCCGATACGTCGATTTCTCCACGCCCACGCCGGTGTGGTCGACGCTGAAGACGCAGTGGCCGGCCGACGGCAAAGTGCGCATCGGCATCGATACGGACGACCTGAAGACCGGCAAGCTGCGCATCTGGGTCAACGGCAAGCAGACCGCCGAAGTGAAGCTGATCTTGAACAAGCCGTTGAAGATCACTGCGGGCATCTTCCTACAGGCGCCGGGCAAGGAATCGGTCAGCGCCGCGATCGACAACATCGTGCTGGTGACGCGCCTGGCGCCCGGCACGACGAACGAGAACACGGAAGCCATCACGATCATGGGCGGCAATGAGAAGAAGCCCGACGAGAAGACGCCGGCGCCCGCGCCCGTGCCGGAGAAGAAGCCAGAGTCCGACGGGAAGTGATCCCAAGCCACGCGAGGAGTCGTTGCCCGTGAGAGCGCCATCGCACAAAGCCTTCGCCGCGTTCACCATGACCGAGTTGCTCGTGGTCATCGCGATCATTTCAGTGCTCGCCGCCCTGTCGCTGACGGGGCTGTCGTACGCGCGGCGTGTCTCCAACGAACGCGCGACGCTGGCCACGATCAAGATTCTGGAAAGTGCTTTGGAACGCTACGAGACCGACTTCCACGATTATCCGCCCTCCGATGGCGATCCGGAAGGCATCGCCGGCGCTGAGAACCTGTGGGAGTGCCTGAACACCGAGAAGAAGGAAGGCCCGTACCTCAAGTCCGGCGACATCCGCAGCATCGATTCCAACAACAATCAGCGGAACGAGCCGGCCGATCACTGGAACCAGCCCATCCGCTACTGGCATCATCGCGACTACCAGAACCGTAACCCGAACAAGCGCACCTTTCGCATGATCTCATCCGGCGCGAACAGCATCCTGGAGAGCGGACGCCGCGAAACCGACGACATTCCAAACTGGAATAAAGACAAGCCTGAGCCGTGAAGCAACAGTTCGGAGTGCGGAGTGCGGAGTTCGGAGTTTAGAATCTGGATGTTGGAGTTCTGGACTTAATTCCGCATTCCGCACTCCGCACTCCAAATTGCCCCTGGAGCGACCTGTGGCGCGACGCGGATTTACGATGGTCGAAATGCTGGTCACCATCGCCATTCTCGCGGTGTTGATGGCCTTCAGCGGTGCCGCGTATTTTCGCATTTCGCGCTCCTATAAGGAGCAGGGCGCGCACTCGGAACTTGACGTGGTCATCCGCCAGACGCGCAATTCGGCGATCAGCGCCAACGCGCCGGCCTTCGTTGAAATCGACTCCAAAAATAAGCGCGTGATCCCCTGGGTGTATCGCACCGTGGGCGTGTGGCATTTTGAAGACGTCGGCTCGGGATCGCTGGGCAAGACGCACGGCCCGCATCACGACGGCATGCTGCGCGGCGCCGAAGGCTGGAGCGAAGGCAAGATCGGCAAATGCGTCAGGCTCGGCCCCAAGTCCAACGTCGACCTTGGCGCCGATCCGGACTACGACTTCGAAGACGGCGGATACCTTGAAGCCTACGTGCTGCCGGCGGTCGCGGCATTCGGCGGCGACAACTACGTCTTTTCAAAAATGGGCTGCTATTCATTGAAGATCGACAGCCGCGGCTGTTTAGTCGGAGAGTGCGGCGGCGTGCAGCTCATTTCCAAAGGCTATCACCTCGCCCCGGCGCGCTGGACCAAGGTCGCGCTGGCGTGGGACACGCAGTCCACGCGGCTGATGGTCGAGGACGCCATGGTCGCCTTTGGCAAAGGCGCAGCCGTGCCGATCAACGATCACCCGCTGCTGATCGGCGCCGAAGAAGGCAGCATCGTCGGCCTGGTTGATGAAGTGCGCCTGATGGCGCTGGACAAGGGCAAGTCGCTCGATCTGCCGCCGACGTGGAGCATCGAACATTCGTGCGCGCCGTGGAGCGGCATTTACTTCGCCGCCGATGGCGCACTGGACATGCGCTATCACGCCGGACCGGTGCAGATATCTCTCGTGCAGGAAAATCGCGTCCGCACCGTCACTATCTCCATGCTGGGGACAACCACGCGCCGCGAGATCGACAAGCGCCCGGAAGTGGAAACGCCGGGGGCGAACCCGCCCCCGCCCCCGCCCACCACCACGGTCGCGCCGGCGGTGAAACTGACCGACACCTCGAAGAACGAATCATCCGGCGGCAGTGGGGTTGGCACGAAAAAGCCCTCCCCTCCCAGTGGAAGCAGTACTGGAGAAAAGCCATGATTTCGCTGCCAAAAGCCGGGCGCGTCCAAGCGCGCCAACCCCTCACCCTAGCCTCTCCCCGGAGGGGAGAGGGAAAACAACAACAGCAGCAGCGCGGCGTGGCCGTGCTGATGGTGATCGTGGTGCTGGCGGGATTGCTGGCGATGTCGGCGCCGTTCGTCTTTTCCATGATCCAGCACGGGCGCTCGGCGCGCAGCGAATTGCATGAATCCCACGCGCGCGAAGGCGCCGACGCGGCCGTGGCGCACGCCATGTCTCAACTGCACAAAACGCTGCGCTACGATGCGAACAACACCAGCCCCGAAGTCACGATGCTGAACGACCTGCGCATCACGATGGACTTTCCCGCGGCGAACAAGGCCTTCGGCGATCTCGGCGTCGACGTGAAGAACCCCTTGGGGCTGCTCTGGTCGGCGCGCGTCGAAGACGAACAAGGCAAGATCAACGTCAACACCGCCCCTCCGACGCTGCTGGGAAACCTGCTCGGATCGACGACGCTGGCGGAAGCCGCGGCGCGCGGCGCAACCGAGCTGCAAGTGGAAGAGACGCGCATGTTTCCGGCCGACAACGACCCGAACTCCATCAATGGACTGGTCTGCGTCGGCGGCGACCTGCTGCGCTACAAACATGTCGGCGGCGGCTTCATTTCGCTGGTCGACGCCTTGACTCAAAATCACCCCAAGGGTTCGCTGGTCTTCGATGGCCGCGCGCGGCTGATCTCCGATTACAAATTCAAGAATGGCGGCGTGGTCTTCTCGCCCTTCCGCTCGGTGATGGAGATCAAGGCCGGCATCTCCACGTCGGGCGCGTCGATGGCGCCGGACGAATTCGCGCGCATCGAACGCTACCTCACCATTTTCTCCGGCATGAACTCCCCTTACTGGGGGCATGCGGCGCGGCCGAGCGAACAGAGTTTTTCGTCCGGCCTGCGTGGCTTCAACATCGAGAAGGGCGAAGGCTTCACGCCCGGCGGGCTGATCAGAGTGGTGCAGAACGGCAAGCCGCTGAAGTGCGGCCGCATCCGCGCCGTGGCCCTGAAGCCCGATGGCAGCGCCTTCATCGCGCTCGAAGACGACATCGGCATCGGAGCCAATGGCACGGGCGTGGGTAACGACATTTACATTCAGCCAGAACTCAAGCATCCGCTCAACCTGAACACTGCCTCGCCCCAGGTGATCGAAGCCGCCGTGATGGGTCTGTGCCTGGCATCTAATACGCAAGCCGTCACCCGCCAGGCGGCCATCGACCTGGCCGCATTCCTGACGAAACCCGGTTCAGTCTTTACCTCCCACGAAGACCTGCGCAAGGCGCTCGATAAGGCGCACGGGGCCGGGCTGATCACGCCGGACATGCGCGACGCTATCTTCATCAACGCCAGCGAACCGAACAGTCCGAAGCTGCGCACCAGCACGGTGCCGTTCTGCTATCACTCGTTCGGGACGTACACGATCGAAGGCTCGGGCGTTTCGAACGCCGACAACGGCATGCAACTGGCACGGCACACCGTGCGGCAACTGGTCTCTCTTCCGACGCCTTGGCCGGGCCGTTTCAAGATTCAGTACCAGGCCGGGTTCCAGGGGTTGATCGACCAGGGACTCGCCAGCCGCGTGGTGACGTTCCCCGTGCCGATGGGAAAGTTCAAGCAGCGCCGCAATGCTCCGAACACGCAGTTGCCGGCGCAGAATCACGGCGATGTGCGGCTGGACGTCGGCGAATGCGGGCCGCACAACCTGGCGGGCGAATGGATCGAACACTGCGACACCGTCACCGATCCCGGCTACCGGCAGGACGGTTACGACCTGAACAAGCGCGGCAAGGCCTTCGTTCAGCCGGCGGTGCAGCAGCGGCGCAGCGCGAATTCAGTGGCCACGCAGCCGGGCTCCGTGGAGATGTGGATCAAGCCGGACAGCGCGCAGCAGATGGTCTTCTATGAAGAAGGCATCGACGAAGAGCGCAACCGCATCACGTTTTCGTACGAAGCCGCCGACGGCCTGGTGATTCGCATCTACGACGCGGGCCTGGAATGCCAGGACTCCGCGGCCAAGGGCTTCAAGCACCTGGTCCGCAAGCCGGTGGAATACATCTACCCGATCCGCCTGGACGCCTACGAGTGGTACCACATCGCAGGCTCGTGGAAGACCGGCACCGTCAACGGGCAGGACATCCGCGTCGACGCGCAACCCAATCCGCCGGCCAACGAACTGATCAAGATGAAGCCGGGAAGTAAACTTGCCAACGACGTCGACCTTGAAGAAGTGGACACGATCGAAGTCGAAGAGGCCGACAAGGACGATTTTCCGCTCACCGGCGCCATCCGCATCGGCGAAGAGATCATCGAGTACAAGCAGCGCAGCGGAAATTCATTCAAGGGCCTGCTGCGCGGCACGCGCCTGAGCGCTATCGCCACGCATAAAGAGGGCGAACTGGTGCTGCCCTTCGGCTATAGCAATCCGCTGGCGCAGGATCTGGCCATCGGCGGCGGTACGCTGGCAGAACGCATCGAAAAGGCCAACCAGACCAACACGCGGGTCAGCATACCGGTGCCGCCGAACAAGATTAACTTCATCCTCGACACCGAGGTCAAGAAGCTGCCCGTCGATGATGCGACGAACTTCCCGCCGTCGGGCTTCATCGTGGCCGGCGGAGAACTCCTTTATTACGGCAAGCGCACCGCGACGAGTTTCGAAAAACTGCAGCGCGCGCAGGGCAGCGCTGGAGTAACCGCCCCCGCGCGAAATATCCGCGATGGCCAGGGCGTGGCGCTCGCCAGCATTCAAGTCGATAAGATCGACGACTACGACGCGCGTGGCATCGTGCAGATCGACGATGAAGACAATGACAAGCTGGTCGAATGGATCTACCACGCCGACAAGAAGAGCATGGACGACGGCAAGCATTATCTGGTGGCCGAATTGCATTCCAGCGGCGTGATCCGCAACGGCATCCAGATCGGGGATCCGCCGACGCCAAAGGACGGCAACCACGTCGGGATCAACCGCTTCCGCGGCATGTTCGGCATCCGCCCGAACACTGCCCACGCGAAAAAGGCCAAGGTCATCCCCGTCGTGCGCATGCAGGGACCGCATTGCGGCGACCAGAATTCTCCTTATAGCGACGACGGCGTCAGCACTGTTTCGGTCGTGACTTACGGCCAGACCGACGGCGACCTTCGCTACGTCAAGCAAGCCTACATTAACCAGTACGCGAACTGGCACTACACGGGACCGAATAACTCGTGCCCGGCGAAGTTCGACAACTGGGGCTTCGATTTTTACGTCGGCCTGAATGACTTTGTCTCGCGGCGCTTTACCGCGGCCAATTCGCGCCTGCTGAAGTGGCCCTCCGGCGAGTTGCCCGATGCGGTGGCGTCGCAGCGTTACGTCTGCCAGGACCGCAACCAGGGCGGCATGGTTCACGGCATCGTCGATGAACTGAAGTTGAACACGCATCAGAGCATCGGCGGCCGCATCGCCATGACCACCGGCGGCGGAGGAGCGACCGCTGGCGACGAAGACATCCTGATCGAAGAATTCGACGCCTGGCCCGAAAACCACAGCGGTTGGGCTGCCAACCTGAACTGGCCGACGACCGGCGGGCTGGTGCGCATCGGCGATGAGTTGATCTTCTACCAGTCGGCGTCGCAGCAGCGCATTGAATACTACGCCGACGTCTTTCCGCCGCTCAACAACAAGCCGCCGGACCGCAACAAGGCCGACCGCAAGTGGCGCAATCCCTGCCCGCCGCCCAACGGCGCGGTCGAAGCGCATCCCAACATCCACAACAAGACCGTGCTGAAATTGTCGAACGTGAAGCGCGGCGTCCTCGGCACCACCGCCGCCAATCATGCAGTCGGCGTCTATGCCACGGTTCTCGATGGTATGGCCGTCAGCGCGCTGCGCGGACAATTCGATGGCCGCGCGGACAACTTTACACTTCTGAATGGCGCAGGCTTCCCCGAGGAAGGTTATGCGTGGATCGGCGACAATGCCTATGGCGGTGAAGTCGCGAGCTGGCAGAAGGGCGGCAACGGCGCGACGGTATTCAGCGGCTGTAAAAATTTCCACGGACGCTTCGGCACCGGCGCCGGCAGCCATCCCGATGGCACCATCGTGCGCTGCCTGCCCTTCCGCTACTGGGACCGCGAGGCCCGCAACTACGACGGCACCGGACTGGCGTACATTCAGACCGGCTATGCCGCGCCGGACGCGATCTGGGACAGCATCGAACTGACCGTGAAGGGCACCGAGCATCAACCCGAACCGGCGCAGGTGCAGCCGCGCCTGCTGGTGCGCTTCGACGGCACGCCGAGCTGGGACGTTGACGTCACCAATACCGAAGGTGGGCTCTACGAGTTCCGTGGCAAGCGCGGCATCATTCCGCTGCAGGGCGGGGGCGGTTCGAGCCGCGGCGTGCGCGCCGACCAGATCGACATCCGCCTGTACTGGGAGTTCCGCCCCGGCTGCTTCATGCCGCGTTCGAGCGACTGGAAGCGGACGTTCGCGGTCGAAAAGCTACGGGCCACATACAGTTCACCCCTAATCATGAGACGCCTGGATGAAATCGAGAAACGCTAAGGCGTCTTCGTCCAGGGCGGCCCCTCGTGGGAGCAAAGGCCTGACTTTGCTCGAGGTCATGATCACGCTCGTGATCTTTTTAATCATGGCGCTGTTTATGTTCGCCGCGATCCGCGAAGTGGTGGCCTCTTGGAGCGCGGGTGAACGCCGCCGCGTGTTGTATGAAAAAGCCGCCGGCGTGATCAATGTCATCTCCAGCGATCTGCGCCTGGCGCTGACGCATGAAGCGCCGGGAACGACCGAGGTCAAGGTGCGTTTTATCGGCGATTACGATCCGCAGACGCGCGACCAGCGCCTGATGTTCGTGCGCTCGTTCGAGTACGGGCCGGAGCGCGCGATCACGTTCAACGCGGGCGACGGCGCAGCAAACGACCTGATGTTCGCCGTCGGCGTCGACCCCGACGATCCGGACGGGAAACCCGTGCCCAAGCAGAACAAGACCGCGGGCGCGACCGACACGGACAACTTCGACGGGCGCAGAATCGGAGACTTCAAAGCCCTGGGCGGCATGGCGGCCGTGGGCTATTTCGTGCAGAAGGAGACGCTGTATCGAGCGATCCGCGCGCCGGTGCCGCAGTCGCTCGCGTCGCTGCTGACGCCGGCCGGATCGCAGATTATCGCCACCGATGTGCTCTACTTCGATATCGACTACTGGAGCCAGGCCACCACGT
>Ga0163144_10028681_pt1 | contig 10718 bp, 6 predicted proteins | sample OliLak19BULKMAT1_FD_123175 | JGI IMG/M metagenome (GOLD analysis project Ga0163144, IMG submission 123175) | Freshwater microbial mat bacterial communities from Lake Vanda, McMurdo Dry Valleys, Antarctica - Oligotrophic Lake LV.19.BULKMAT1 | ecosystem: Environmental > Aquatic > Freshwater > Lake... | reverse complement strand
CTTTTACGCTGGAGGCGCTTACCGCCCAATCCTTACCCGATGTCTCTCAATGCCCGGTTTACTCGTGGGCGGGACCCGCACCGGTTCCGCAAAACACGCGACACCCCTTGCGTAACTGAGCGATCCTGTACATTGCATCAAACGCTGTAGTGACTTTGGCATACACCGGTGAGGCATATTTGGACAATATCCCGACAGATCATTGGATTGCTCAAAAGCTTTTGGGATTTGAGATTGATCCTGCCAATCCACCAGCAATGGCCGCCGGGCAGAATGGATCGAAACGGGACATTGGGCAGTCATTTCGCATACTCACTGATGAGCTAGACAGGCAGGATCCGAAGAAGAGGCTTAGCCTGCTAGTATCGGTGCAAGGTTGGCAATGGAATTCACGCGGCAGACTGAGACCGTTGGTTGGCCACATTACCCGGATGCCTTCCCGGAATTCTTTCGATGTTCATTTTGAACAACGAGATTGGTATCTAAAAGGCGCCCAAACCATTTCGGCACCATATGCAAATATAGGTATTGAGGAACTAACTGAACTGTCGAATCAACTTAGGGACAAGCAACCAAAAGAGGCAGAGGTATTGTTGGTAGACAAAATCCGACAAATTTCCAATACCAACACATGGGTTGGACCGCATTGTATTAGCGTACTGCTTCCGCAACTGTCTAACCCCAACATATTTGTTCGCTATCACACGGCTGATCCCTCGGTATTGTCTAACCAACAAGCACTAGAAGCTGGTGATGACCTCTGGGCCTACTCTCCATGGATCGTCGGTTCTAACGTGTGTCTGCCTCCAGCTCAAGTAATTGGAGGGTTTACGCTTCGAACCGGGCCATTTACCATCCACTTTGAGGCAGAGACCCCTCAGCAAAAACAATGGCTAAGCTTTCACTCGGGCCAGAACCGCAAACCCCCGCCTGTGTAGTCGGCCACTGGCCGACACTAGGCATGAGCTATGATCATCGCCCTTGATCACATTGTCATCTCGGCCCACGGTCACCGCCCCCTCAACGCCCTTCCCCTGTCATTTCGAGCGCAAGCCCCAACCAGCCCGAACGACTCCGCCCCCAGCGCGCGAGAAATCTCGCTGTGATACAGCCCAGCAAAACAACGTTCGCCTGCCGCTGTTTCTCCTGCTGCGCGAGCTTGAACACGAACGGCGCCGAAGCTAAGGCCGCATCCACACCAGCGGGAAGTACAGCACCGCCGCCGGCGCGCCGATGCTGGCCGTGGCGGTGATGTCCTGCGTGGCGTGGCCGGGGTCGTTGCTGGTCAGGTGCAGCAGTCCCACATATGGCGCGGGCCGCCAGGGCACATAGCCAAAGCCAACCAGCCGCGCCGTCAGCGTGGCCGTGTCGCCGGGCGCAATCAGCAGCACGGCCGGGTCGGCCGCCAGCCACTTGTCCGGCAGCGGCTGGTTGTACATGCGCCAGGCGGTACCTGCTAATTCTGTCGGCGCTTTGTAGCAGGTCAGCCCTTGACCGCGAAGCAGGTCGTAGCCCATGCCCACGCCCCACCGGTCGGGCAGCGGCCCCATCGTCCCAAACAAATACTCAATCTCGCCATCGGCGTGCAGCACGATCTGGAACGTATAGCTCGGCGCGGGCGGCGCGGCCGACTCCTGCCAGCGCGGCACGTCCTCAAAGCTGATCACGTAGGTTTCCGCGTCCACCGCCGCCGCGCGCACCGCGCCGCCCTTGCTCGGGTCCAGGTCGGTCCAAAACCCCGCCAGCGTGCCGGGGGCCAGCGTGCCGGTCGGCAGGCAGTCGGCCAGCGGGGCCGGGTTGGTGGCCTTGCTCGCGCTCACCCACCCGTTCGAGCTTAAGTACACCTGGTTGACCACCGCCCCATTGATCGGCACGTCAAACCCCAGTGCCAGCGGCGTCGGGTACATTTGGTCATCGGTCAGGCTCAGCGGCGTGGTCGCGCTCAAGTCATACAGCACTGCGCCCGGCTCACCCGCCGCCGTCACGATCCACTCATACGCCGGCACGCTCACCGTCACCGACAGCGGCTGCGTGCCGCTGTTGGTGATGGCGATGGGCGCGCTCTGCTGTTCGCCAAACGCCAGCGTCACGCTGATCGGCGGCGGCGTCACCTGCAAGCGCGGCAGTTGCGGGATGAGCGCCAGCTCCACGTTGGCCGCGCTGGTGAACGGCAGCCCCGAAGTCGCGCTATAGTGGCCCGTCGCGCTGGCGGTCAGCGCATAGTCGCCAAACGGCAGCGTGGCCGTAAAGTGGCCGCCGGCGTCCGTGGTCAGTTGCGGGCCGGGGTCTACCTGCAGGTGGCCGTACACCGGCTGACCGTACCAGGCGTCCACCAGCGTGCCGGTCAGCAGCGCGGTGCCCGCCGCTGGCAGCACCTCAAACGTCACCGCGATCGGCGTCAGCGTGCCGTTCTGCGCCACCAGGATGCGCGCCTCGTAGGTGCCCGGTGCGCTCACCTGCCGCGCGTCCAGCACGATCTGGAACTTCTCAATCGCGTTCATCGGCAGCGTCAGCGTCGGCGGCAGCGTCAGCCAGGGCACGTCCACCCGCCCCGCCTGCACTGCCTGGCGCGCATCCACCCGCCCCCAGCCGTAGACGTTATTGGGCACCGTCGCCGGGCCGGTGCCGCACTCGGCCGTCGGCAGCGGCACGGCGCTGTCGTTCAACAGGGCTTGTGTGGCCTCCAGGTCGCCGATCAGCGTGGGGTTGGCCGACCACAGCAGCGCCGCCACCCCGGCCACATGCGGCGTCGCCATCGAGGTGCCGCTCAGGAGCCGCACCGTGCCGTCCGGCCAGGCCGAGGGCACGTTCACCCCCGGCGCGCTCACGTCCGGCTTGATCCGGCCATCCACCGTCGGCCCGCGTGACGAGAACGTGGCAATCGTGTCGCCGGCGTCGGTCGCGCCCACGGCGTAGCTCTCGGCATAGTTGCCCGGGGCGTTGGCCGAGCCGCAGTAGTTGGTCGCGCCGCTGTTGCCGGCCGCGAAGACCGAGAAGATGCCGGCCGCGTTCCAGGCCGTGACGTAGCCCAAATACCACGGGTCGGTGGCGTTCTTGCCCCAACTGTTGCTGATGATGTGCGGGCGTAAATCAGGGCGCGGGTTCAGTCCGGCGGCGTTGGTGGGGGCCAGCAGCCACTGCGCCGCCGTCAGCAGCGCCGCATCGTTGCAGAACAGCCCGACGCAGGCCCGCGCCGCGATCCAGCGCGCGCCGGGGGCCACGCCCAGGTTGCTATAGCCGCCCGCCGCGCCGCCGACCATCGTGCCCAGCGTGTGGCTGCCGTGGCCGGTGGTGTCCACCGGGCCGCTGGCTGCCGGCTGGCCCGCCGCGTCGAACCAGTTGTAGTCGTTGACGACGCCGCCCGGCGACCAGCCGCGATAGCGCTCCAGCAGCGCCGCGTGCGTCAGCGCCACGCCGGTGTCAATGTTCGCCACCACAATCCCCGCGCCGCGCACGCCCCAGTCGGCCCACACGCTCGGCGCTCCCACTTGCGCCACGCCCCAGGCCGGCGCGTCGGCCCCGGCCACGGCCGGCGTGCCAATGGCTGCTTCCAATGCATGCACATGGTCGGCCGCCACCACCGCCACCTCCGGCCGGGCCGCCAGCCACTGGGCCAGGGCCGCGTCGCCGCGCACGCCGATGGCGTTCACGATCCAATAAGGGTGGGGGGCATAGCCGGCGGCGGTCAGCTCGGCCAGCAGGTCGGGCTGGGTAGCGGCGGCCTGGGCTTGCAGCGCCGCGACCACCGCCGCGCCGCGTTCGTTCCAATCGGGGATGGCCGCCGCCGCGCTCAAATCGGCCTGGTCGCCCAGGAAAATGATCATCTCGGCCTGGCCGTCGGAGGCCACTTGCAGGGCCGCTTCCAGTTCCGGCTCAATCGGTTGGGAGCTGTCGGGGATCGGCACGCGCAACGGGGCGGGGGGCAGTTGGGCGGCGGCTACGTCCGGGGCGGGCAGCGCCTCGTACAGCAGCGCCTCGGCCGCCGCGTGGCCGGTGTTGTCAATCGCCACCGTCACCGTTACGGTGCTGCCGATGGGCGCGCTGCCGGTGACTGGCTCGGGCAGGTTGCCGGCCCGCGCCGCGCCTGTCCCCAACCTGGTCGGGCCGGTCAGGCTGCTGACCAGCACCATCGCCGCCAACCAATACCGCCCGCCGCGCCCTACCACCGTCCACCCATCAGGCTGTCCACTACGCTTTCTGTTTTCACTGACCGGCTGGTAAACTACCCGCAGCCATTATAACTGTATGCATCTCCCCGGAGGCCCTATGACCGCACAACCCGAGTGGCGCTATGACCGCCTAAGCTGGCCCGCCCTGCGCGCCGTCGTCGCCCAACAGCCGCAGCCGGTCGTCGCCATCCCGTTCGGCGCCGTCGAAGACCACGGCCTGCACCTGCCGCTCTCCACCGACAACGACATCCTGGAGTCCGTGTTGTCGGAGTGTGGCCGGCGCGCCGCCGGCGATCTACTGGTCACGCCCGTCATCCCTTTTGGGCTGGACGAGCACCACATGGACTTCCCCGGCACGATTACGGTGGACATGGAAACCTGCCTGGCCTACGTCTCGCAGGTGGCGATCTCCGTCGCGCGCCACGGCTTCACGCACATCTTGATCGTCAACGGCCACGGCTCCAACCAATCTATCTGCGACCTGGCGGCCCGCAAGTGCGTGCTCGCCACCGGCGTCATCTGCGCCGCCACCACCATCAACGCCGCCGTCAACCCGGCCCTCGTAGCTGACGTGCTCGACGCCCACCGGCGCGGCGGCCCCGGCAGCGTGGGCCACGCCTGCGAGTACGAGACCGCCATGATGCTGCACGCCCTGCCCGAAAGCGTGCACATGGAACTCGCCCAGCGCGACATCGGCCAGGTGCGCCTCAAGTACTTCAACTGGGACTTCCCCGAACCGAGCGCCTATAGCTGGCAAGACTATTGGAGCCGCTTCTCCGAGAACGGCGTCTGCGGCGATGCCTCGGCCGCCACGCCCGAGTTTGGCGCCCTCATGTTCGAGACCACCGTCACGCGCTTCGTCGAGCTCCTGCGCGAGTTCCGCACCCTGCCGATCAAGGACCGCGTGGACCACCACTAACCAAATAGCAGCGGCGGCCAACTCCATCTGGCCGCCGCTGTCGCTCTGTCTTTTCGTCTGCCATTACCCGAACCTCTGCGCTCCCCTAACCCCATTCGTGTAATTCGCGCGAAGCGATTCGTGGCTAAGGTTTTTCTTACCCGCGCGGATCAAAAGCGTCCTGCAGCCCGTCGCCAACGAAGTTAATCGCCAGCACCGTCAGCACAATCAGCATCCCCGGAAAGAACCACAGCCACGGCGCACTCGCCAGGTACTTGTAGGCGCTCTCCAGCATATTGCCCCAACTGGCCGTCGGCACCTGCACCCCCAGCCCGAAGAAGCTCACATACGTCTCCGACAAGATCGCGGACGCCACCCCCAGCGACGACGACACAATAATCGGCGCGAACGTGTTGGGCAGCAGGTGGCTCATGATAATGCGCGTATTCGACACCCCCAGCGCCCGCGCCGCCGACACATAGTCCAGCTCGCGCAGCGACAGCACGTTGGCGCGCACAATCCGCGCCAGGTACATCCAGGACGTGATGCCGATGATGACGATAATCACCACCACGCTGCCGCTCAACTCGCGCCCCAACAGGTTCAGCGCCGGCAGCTTGCCGCCAAAGAACTTCGCCATCACGATCAGCAGGAACAGGCTGGGGATGGTCAGCATGGCCTCGGTGAAGCGCATCAGCAGGCTGTCCACCCAGCCGCCGTAGTAAGCCGACACCACGCCCACCAGCGTGCCCAGCACTACCTCCACCAGCGTGGCCGTCAGGCCGATCAGCAGCGAAATCTGCCCGCCGTAAATCGTGCGGGCGAAGATGTCGCGCCCGATTGCGTCCGTGCCAAATATGTGCTCCCGCGATGGCCCCTGAAGTTTCTGCCCGGTGTCGTTGCAGTTGGCCCAGGCCTCGCCGCTCAGTGTGGCCTGCACCGGCGCGCAGTAGCCGCGCGACCACAGCATCCCGCCCAGCGTGGCGTACAGCGCTAGCAGCACCAGCACCCCCACGCCCACCATCGCCATCTTGTGTTTGCGAAAGCGCCGCCAGGCCAGCTCGCTGGGTGAGCGCGGCTTGAAGCTGATTTCGGCAATCGGGGCGGGTTCCAGCGTGGCCGTGGGGTCGGCGGTCAGGGTCGCCATAGTGCTCTAGTTCAATCGAATGCGCGGGTCGAGGAACGAGTAGGTCACGTCGGTCAAAAGCTGCACCACCACCACCGCCAGCGCGATGAACATCAGGATGCCCATCAGCACCGGAAAATCGCTGCGGTTGGTGTGATCAATGAACATGCGGCCCATGCCCGGCCAGCCGAAGATCTGCTCGGTCACCACCGCGCCCGCCAGGAAGAACGGAATGTCCAGCCCGATCAACGTCACGAACGGCAGCGAGGCATTCTTGAGCGCGTGCCGGTACACCACCAGCCACTCGCGCACGCCCTTGGCCCGCGCCGTGCGGATGTAGTCCTGGTGCAGCACCTCGATCATGCTGGCGCGCACGTAGCGGCTGTAGCCCGCCACGCTGATGATCGACAGCGTCGCCACCGGCATGACCATGTGCCGCACCACCTCGCCCAGCGTCTGGCCCACCGCCGGGTCATACATGCCGATAGTTGGCAGATACGGCAGCCCCCAGCGCTTGAAGTTCACCGCGAACAAATACATCATCATCAGCGCCAGCCAGAACACCGGCATCGAGAAGCCCACAAACGCGCCCGCCGTAATGACGTTATCCACCGGCGTGTAGCGCTTGATGGCCGAGTACACGCCGATCAATAGCGAGAACACGATGATGACCACTTCGGCGGTCACCATCAGCAGCAGCGTGTTGGGCAGCCGCTCGGCGATCATGGTAACTACCGGCTGGCGCGTCACCAGTGAGTTGCCCAGGTCGCCGCGCAGGATGCCCCGCCGCGGCCCCGGCGTCTCGCGCACGCCGTCGCCGTCCATATCCAGCTTCAGCCAGTCGTTGCCGATCAGCCAGACGACATACTGCATATACGCCGGCTGATCCAGCCCCAGCATCCGCCGCAGCCGCGCCTTCTCTTCCGGCCGGGGCGGCACGCGCGCCCCCAGCGTGGAGATCGGGTCGCCGATGGCCTGCATCAGCGCGAACAGCACGATGCTGATGATGACCAACTGCGGCACGGCTTGCAGCAAGCGGCGAACGATGTAGACAATCACAGGCAGGTCGTCTTACGCCCAAACTAGCGGGGGAGGGCCGGTGCTTTGGCCCTCCCCCCGCGTTTCAAGCAGCTATTTGTCGCTGGTCCACTCCGCCGCGTTCCAGAACGGCGTCGGCCCCGACAGCCGCACGTTGTGCAGCGTCTCGTGGATGGACCACAGGTCGGGGTCCTTCCACATGCCGATGTAGATCACGTCGTCGTACATCACCTGCTGAATGTCTTTGTAGATCGCCTTGCGCGCCGTCGGGTCGGCCGTCACCGCCTGCTGGTCGAACAGCGCGTCCAGGTCGGGGTTGCAGTAGCCCTGCCAGTTAGCGCCATCCGGCTTGTCGGCGTTGGCGATCTGGTTGCAGCGCCAGCCATCCGAGGCCTCTGGGTCGGGCGGGCCGAGCGGCGAGCTGGAATACTGGGCGATGTCGTACTCGCCCTTGGCCTGCGGGCCGCCGTTGGTGAAGTCATTCCAGAAAATATCGGCCGAGTGATTGACTAGCTCGGTGCCGATGCCCAGCGCCGCCCACTCCTGCTGCACCACCGCCTGCACGTTCTTGCGCAGCTCGCGCTCATTGGTGATGTAGCGCAGCACCAGTTCCACGCCGTCTTTGTCGCGCGTGCCGTCGCCGTTGCTGTCTACCCAGCCGGCCGCGTCCAACAGCCGCGCCGCTTCGGCCGGATCATACGGATACGGCTCCAGCGTCTCAGTCGCGTAGCCGGGGGTGTTGTCCCAGAACGTGGCGTTCACCGGGTTGATCTCCGCATCGAGCAGGTCCTGCACGATGGTAAAGCGGTCGGTCGCCAGCGCCAGCGCCATGCGCACGTTCACATCCAGCATGGCCGGGTGCGCCGTGTCGGGGTTGACGTTCAGGAACCAGCTTTCATCAAAGCCGCCCGGCGTGCCCGCCACTTGCACCGTGCCGTCCGCTTCCAGCCGCGCGACCTGGCTGGCGTCTAAGAACGCGCCGATCTGCGTGTCGCCGGCCAAAATCGCCGCTTCCTGCGCCGCGTCGTCGGGCGACATGCGGACGACGATCTGCTCCAGCTTGGGCGGCCGAATCCAAGTCGCGTTGGCCGTAAAGATCATGTGGCTCTGCGGCTCCCACTCGGTGAACACGAACGGCCCCACGCCCACGGTCGGGGCGCGGTTCCACTCGGCGTTGTCCAGCGTGCCCTCGGCCGCGAACACCGGCTCCAAAATGTGCTTGGGCAGCACCACCGTGAACAGCGTGGTCAGCCAGGCGGCGTACGAGCTATTCATGTGAACGACCACCGTCTGCGGGTCGGCGGCTTCGACCGAGGTCACGTAATCTTCGTAAGGCGCGCGCGACAGCACGATGTTCTGATCCGACATAACCATGTCGTAGGTGAAGACGAAGTCGTCCGCCGTCAGCGGCTCGCCGTCGCTCCAGGTCACGTCCGGGTTCAGCCGAATGGTGATGGTCTGGCCGTCCTCACTAACGCCGCCGTTCTCCGCCGAGGGAATCTCGGCCGCCAGTTCCGGGTACGGCTGCGACTGGTCATCGAACGACCACACGCCCTTCAGCCAAAATTGCGTGGTCAGGGCCGAGAACCACATGGTGGTGTACAGCGGGTTGAGGTTGTCCGGCTCCTGCACAAAGGTGATCGTGGCGCTGCCGGAGAAGTCTGGCCCGGCCGTGGGGTCGGGGGCCACAGTGTCTGCCGGCGCCGGGGTGTTGGCGGGGGCCTGCGTGTTAGCTGGGGACTGCGTGTTGGCCGGGACCTCGGTGGCTGCCGGCGTGGCGGTCGCGCCGGTGCAGGCGCTGGCGAGCAAGGCGCCCGCCACCAGTGTGCTCACGACCGACCAGAGTGACGATTTTTGTAAGCGCATCTTCTCTGCCTCCTCATGCAAGCCATAGCGGCCCAAACGTGCGTGTTGCGGTTACTCGTCCGGCCGGGGCCGGCCACCATGCTCGGCGTGACAACGGCGACGCCTGACCTCGTGGCCTAGTTTTAGCCGACTCGGACTAAATGTCAACTGTCGGGTCTACCAAAGCTGCCGGGGAATGCTCTCCAGCCAGCGTTTCTCAAAGAACCGGCTGCCGTTCAGCCGCACTTCAAGCTGGAGGTCCACGTGCAGGTCAGTCGCCGTGCTGCGCAGCGTGCTGGTCGAGACGACTCCAGTGTGATAGCCGTGCTCGGTCAGCCCATACTCCACCCGGCTGAAAAGCTGCACCCGCGCCGGGTCGGCCGCGCTGGCCGTCAGCGCCAGTGTCTCGGCCGTGGTCAGCGTGATTTGCCCGCCCGGCAGCGTCGTGCTGTCCCCGTCCGCCACGTTCACCGTCACCGTCTGCGCCAGCACATCCTCCACAATCTGCCAGGTGCTCGGCGTCTCGCTGCCGCCGCCCAATTCCACTAGCTCCGGCGGGGTCGTCTTGAAGGCTGGCGGCGTCAGACTATCGGCCGGCGCGTCGCCGGTTAGGCTATCGCCCGGCACGCTTGGCAGCGTCAGGCGCGAAGGCGTGCCCGGCCCCCGGTGCAGCCGGTTGGTCCCGGCATACGGCGACGGCCAGATCACCGGCCAGTTGGCGCTGGCGATGCTCAGGCGCACGCGATGCCCCGGCAAGAAGCGGTAGCCCGCCGCCTTGAGGGCCACCCGCACCTCGTAGACTTTACCGGGCGTGAGCGCTTTTGGTTCAGCGTGGCCGTCGCGGTGCGTCAGGTTCAGCAATCCGCCGGTCACGTAGGCCGACACGCCGTCGGGGGCCACATCCGCCAGGCGCACGGCCACGTGTGCCACCGGGGCCGACGCGCTCAGATGCAGCACCACCTCGGCGCAGCCCAGGATGTCCAGCGGCGCGTCCAGCGGCGTGGTGGTGTAGGTCAGGCTCAACGCCTCGTCCGGCCGCAGGTCGCGGGCCAGCCCGTTGGGCGCGACCCCCGCGCCCCAGCACAGCCCGCCGCGCGTGCCCAGGGTGGGGCGGTGCTCGTAGTCGTCCACGCCCGCCTCGGCCGGCGGCTCGGGCGTCAGGGTGCCCGCGCCCAGGTAAAACGGCAGCGGCTGCGAGCGCGGGACGGGCCAGGCCGCCTCGCTCTGCCACGCGCCGTTCAGGCGCGCCGGGAAGGCTTCTGGCGGCGTGTACTCGCGCCGGAACACGGTCAGCGGCGGCTCGTCCATCACGCCGTTCGCCTCGCCCTTCAGCCAATGGTCAAAGAACCGCGTCATCTCGTGCAGGTAGTCCAGGTTGGGGCCGGGGTAGGCGCTGTCGGGCAGCGCATGGACCCAGTTGCCGATTAGGGCCTTGCGCGGGGCGTTGACACACCGCGCCTGCATCCGCAGCACCGGGTCGGTGTAGCCATCGAACCACCCGCCGATGTGGAAAATAGCGCAGGTAATGCGCTCGTAGTCGGGGGCCAGCGAGCCGCTGCGCCAATAGGGGCCGTCGGCCGCCTCGCGCACCCAGCGCAGCAGCCAGGGCGGCGTCTGCGCCAGCCGCGCCTGCCACTCGTCG
>Ga0163144_10028680_pt1 | contig 10718 bp, 10 predicted proteins | sample OliLak19BULKMAT1_FD_123175 | JGI IMG/M metagenome (GOLD analysis project Ga0163144, IMG submission 123175) | Freshwater microbial mat bacterial communities from Lake Vanda, McMurdo Dry Valleys, Antarctica - Oligotrophic Lake LV.19.BULKMAT1 | ecosystem: Environmental > Aquatic > Freshwater >... | reverse complement strand
TCCATCAGTATCGGACAAGGTCGGGTTTGATCCAAGGATTAGCTCCTGGGCATTGGTAAGACCATCACCATCATCATCGCTGTCCGGGTCAGTAACACCGTGTGAGGTTTCCCAGTCGTCGGGCATGCCGTCGTTGTCCAGATCGTTCTTGGGTTCGAGCTGGAGGATGACCAGCCGGTTCGCGCTGTCGGTGGTGGTGAGGGTGATTCGTCCGTCCGAGGCGATGTGGTTGGGGGAAATGGTCTTGGGATAGAGGGTGGAGAAGGGAACCTTGGTGGATGTCGGACTGTCCTTGATGCGGAGGGCTTCTAGACGAATGCAGGTGCCGTCCGGGGTGACTTGGAAGGGTTTGGCGCCGCTGCCGACGAGGCGGGAGTTCGTAAGGGAGAGGCTAGCGATGGATTCGTAACCAAGACCGGGCTGGCGGACTGGGATGAGCGTGCTTGTGTTGAAGTCGTAGATGTATATGTCCGCTGTGCTCCCATTCCGACACGCCCTGCTCATGCGGGGGCCAATTGGATGAGTTGTTGCGCTTAGCATTGGCGTTCCATGAGCAGTGCGGTTCGGAGACTGCAATTCCTTGAAACGAACTAACATCCTGCCCGCACGAATTATTGTTAGATCCTCAGCAGAGTTTTCAGACGAAGGGGATTTCCCTGCGCAGCGAGCTTCCACCATTTCAGAGCGAGATCGGGGAGGGGCCAGGGCTTGCCTTGTGGGGGTTTTTTGACCGAACATCGGAATTGATCCGGTTGATTCGACTGAGTAGGATCGCGGGTACGGATGAAGCGCGTTGTTGTCAGTGAGTTGCTCGATCACCTTGCGCCGGATGATCCCGAAGCGCGGCGCAGTCGTCGCGACTTGCGGCGGATCAATTTTTTGATGGGAAATGAACGTTGGGCTTGTCGGGCGGCGAGGCGGTTTCCAGCGGTTGCCGCAGTTGGGATTTCGGAAATCGGTGCGGGCGATGGGAGGCTGAGTGAAAAGCTTACGGCTCAATTTCCGTTAGTTCCGGTGACGGCCTATGACCTGGCGCCTCGCCCGCCTGGGTTGGACACGCGGGTGAGATGGATCCAAGGGGATCTTTTTGCCCAACCCCGTCCCGAGCCGGGCGGAATGGTGGTGGCAAATTTGTTTTTGCATCACTTCGAAAGGGATGCCTTGCTGGCGCTGGGGCGATGGATGGAGGAGGCGGAAGTCGTGATTTTCAACGAGCCGGATCGAGCTGTTTTGCCACATTTTCTGGGCGGTTTGCTGTGGCCTTGGATCAACCGGGTCACTCGCCATGACATGCATGTGAGCATTTCGGCAGGCTTTGCGCGTGGGGAAATCGCTGCCTTGCTGGGGCTGGATCCGCGGGTTTGGCAGTTCGGAGAAACTTCCAGATGGCGTGGTGGGCGATGCGTGATAGGTTGGAGATATTGAATCGGGAAATCACCATCGCTGGCGGCGGATTGGCCGGACTGTCGCTGGCGAGCGCCCTGCGGCTGCGCGACGTGCCGGTTGTGGTGTTAGAAGCCGGGACCTATCCACGTCATCGGGTGTGTGGAGAATTCATTTCGGGGGTGACCGGGGAAACCCTCAGGCGCTTGGGGATTGCGGATGTTTTTGTGGATGCCCGTCGTCATCGTTCGCTGGGTTGGTATGAGGAAGGGCGGAGAATTCATGGCGACCGGTTCAGAACTCCAGCATTAGGGATTTCCAGATTTTTGCTCGATGAGAGACTGCGTGATCATGTGGAAGGTCTCGGGGCCAAGGTTCGGACGAGAGTGCGCGCCCGACCGACCCCTGCCCAAGGCTTGGTGTGGACGGCAGGCAGGCGGCCTTGCAAGGGGTCATGGATCGGACTCAAGGGGCACTTCCGATCCCTTGCCCAAAAAGAGGACTTGGAAATGCACGCAGGACGCAATGGATACGCGGGTCTCGCAGCGGTGGAAGACGGCTGGACGAATGTTTGTGGGCTTTTCCGACTGGATCGGTCCATCGAAGCCAAGGGCCCGGGCTTGCTTCCCGCCTATCTTGAACGCGGCGGAAATCTTCAACTTGCGGCCGTATTGCAAGCTGGCGAGTTGCGGAAGGATTCATTTTCCGCCGTGGCGGGGTTTGAACTCGGACGCCAAATACCGATGCCAGGGCTTCTTTGTCTGGGTGATGCGGAAAGCATGATTCCGCCTTTCACGGGTAATGGGATGTCGATGGCATTCCAAGCGGCGGAGTGCGCCATCGATCCTCTCGTGGCGTGGGCCAGAGGCGGAAAAGCCTGGCAAGACGCGGTCAATACGGTGCGGGCAGCGGTGAAACGGAAATTCCATCGTCGGCTGGTCGTGGCAAACGGGCTTCACTCTGTTTTGTTGGACTCAGGTGGCAGATCTCTGTTGCACACTCTGGCCTCGGCGCGCTTACTGCCATTTCAACCGATGCTTGCACTCATCCGCTAGATTGATTTTCCATGTATCTCCGCTCACTCGCCACTGCCGTTCCCCATCAATCTTACACCCAAGAGTGCTGCTGGGAGGCGATGAATGCGGGATCATTGTTAGATTCACTCAAACCACGCTCGGCAGCATTGATGGAAAAAATCCTCACAGCCGGGACATCGGGAATTGAGCGGCGGAGTCTGGCGTTGGATTCCATCGAGTCGTCATTCCATCTGGATGCGGATGCGCTGAGCCGGAATTTCGAGCGTGAAGCACCGTGTTTGGCGGGCGAGGCGTTGCGGAAGGCTTTGGATCTATCAGGCAGGAAACCGACCGAGATCGATGCGCTTTTTGTGTGCACCTGCACGGGCTATCTCTGCCCCGGCGTGACCAGCCATGTGGCGGAACGGCTGGGACTGCGGCACGATGTCTATCTGGCGGATCTGGTAGGATTGGGTTGCGGTGCGGCCATTCCAATGCTTCGGGCGGCGCAAGGATTTCTCGCTGCCAATCCAGGTGCCGTGGTGGCGACCGTGGCGGTGGAGATTTGTTCCGCTGCATTTTTCGCTCATGATGATCCGGGCGTCTTGATCAGCCTGTGTCTGTTTGGCGATGGCGCGGCGGCGGCGATTTGGACGAGCGAGGGGGCGGCGGAGGACTGGCAGGCGGGGCATTTCGTGACGACTCATCGGCCGGAGGAGCGCGAGAAAATCCGCTTCGTCACTGCGGGAGGAAAGCTGAAAAACCAACTTCACCGGGCGGTGCCGGAACTGGCCAGCGAGGCGGTGGCCGGGTTGTTTGCGCTGCGGCGTGGCGAGCCGGATCAAGTGATCGCCCACTCGGGTGGGCGCGATGTGATTGAACAGTTGGAGCGGGTATTGCCTTTTGAGCTGCTGGAAACCCGTGAGGTGCTGCGGGACTATGGGAACATGAGCAGCCCATCGGTATTGTTCGGCCTGGACCGGCGGCTGGCACAACGGCGGGCGTCCGATCAGCGGCTGTGGCTCACGGCATTTGGGGCGGGGTTCGCCGCTCATGCGTGTGAGTTGTGGCGCTGAGCTTTACTTTTTACGGATGTGCCAGATTTCGACCAACTGGTTCCGCTCGGGGATCCGGCTGCTGAATCGGTCGGTCTGACCGAGATAGACGGCTTGGGTGAGCTGCTCCGGGCGTTTTACCGAACTGATCAACTGGGCGGCAGCGGTGGCGCGGTCGGAAGAGAGGGTGCGGTTGCTATCGACATTGCCAGTTTCCGAGGCATAGCCGATGGATAACAGGAGGTCGCCATCGGGAACATTTGCAACCATGTTTCGAAGTGCTTCTGAATCAACGGTGGCAAGGGCGCTGGAGCCGGTGGCGAAGTTGAGGGTTTTAACGACGTTGGCTCCCAGTTTTACCGCGAGGCTGCTATAGGCGGATGAAATTTCCGAATCCGGCATGTTTTCCAACTGCCGGAGACTGCGGAACAATTCGACAGCGGCAGGGAGCAATTCGTTTTCCGAACTGGCGAACAGTTTTGCCTTGGCGAAATCGCCTTCCAATTCCTTGACGCGTGCTTCGAAAAATTCCTTGGCGCGGAGCGTCTCATCAAAGCGGCGTTGCAGGTCGGCGTAATCTTCTGCGGAAGCACCGGAAGTCATCGTCAGCATCTTCTGCCGTGCGGAAGCAAGCTCGGCGGCCAACGCGTCACGCTGGGCTTTGACATCAGCCAAGTCACGACGGAGGATGTCGGCATCGGTGCCGCTGACCAATGCACGCTGGAGTTCGTTCTGGAGTCTCACGCTTTCTGCGGCGAGGCTTTGGCGGAGGTTTTCGGACCGGATGATCTCAGCATTTCCAGCAGCAAGCTCGGCATCTTTTTGCTCGAGCATTTTTTGATAGCTTCCGGCGAGGGCGACAAGTGAGTCCGCATCTTTTTTCAATCGCCCGGCGATGTTTTCGATGGGTTCGGAGTCTCCAAGGATCGGGCTGAGGCCCATGGCGATGCGCTCGTTGTTATGTACTTGGCGGAGCACTTGCAGCTCCGCTTGCGCTTTTTGAATGTCTGCGGATGTCGAGGAGGAAAACATCGAACCGCTTTTCAGGACCATCACGATGATGACTCCCAACAAGGCGATGATTACAAAAGCCAAGGCCACGGCGGGTGGAAGGCTCGACTTCGAGGGACTGGTCCCACCTGTTTCCCCGGGCACGACTTGATCGTCCGCTTGCAGTTTATCATCCGACATGGGACGAGGTTGCCCACCCCACCCCGCCGCTGTCAACTCAGGCGTTGATCAGGACTCATCAAGCAACCGGAGGAAGTCAGCGGGCTTGTCGAAAAGGTAGTCCGGGGCGGAGGCGGCGAGCGAGTCCCGGGAGTTGAAGCCCCAGGTAACGGCGGCGATGGGGACGCTGGCTTTTTGCGATGCTTTGACGTCGCGCAACTCGTCGCCGATGTAGAGCAAATCCTCGGGGCGCAGTGAAAAAGTTTTCCGGATTGCGCGGAGGTGTTTGGCCTTGCCGGTGAGCTTGGAGGTGGAGGAAATAAAGTCGAACTGCTCACGGAGGCCGTGGGCTTTGAGGAAAAGATCGACGTTGGAGGTGGCGTTGGAGGTAAGGATCCCGAAGCTGCGAACATGGCGGCGAAGCTCGATCAAGACCTGGTGCATCCCGGGGATCAACTGGAGCTGGGTGATGTTCGCCCGCATCATGCTTGTGCCACGGGTGATGAGTGCGGGGACGCGACGTTTGGGAATATCCAAATGATCCAGCAATTGTTTGAGAGACAGGTGACGGAGACCATCCAACTCAAGCTCCGCGACCTGACGGATGCCGTAATCTGGTGCAATTTGGTTGAAGATGAGGCGCGTCTCACCAAGCGTGTCGGCAATCGTGCCGTCGAAGTCGAAAACGAGGGTTTGAAATTTCATCGTTAGATTGTGAGTTGGACCAAGGGCAGATTCGGGTGAATGTCGTCGCTGAGTGGCGACCTCTCGCCGGAAAGATGGCGGAGTAAGCCGGCAAAGGCAATCATTGCGGCATTGTCAGCGCACAAAGCCAGCGGTGCGACAAAAATCTCCAAGCCTGCCTCAGTCGCAGCGAGTTTGAAAGCGTTGCGGAGGGCGCGGTTGAGACTGACGCCACCGGAGAGAGCGATCCGCCGCCGCCCGGTTTGCCTGGCGGCGCGGAGGGTTTTGTGAATCAAAATGTCGATCACGGCTTGCTGGAATGAAGCTGCCAGATCAGGGACCGAAAGCGGGGATTTTTCCCGCTGGAGGGTGTAGAGCACCGCGGTTTTCAGGCCGGAGAACGAAAAATCAAGATGGGGTTCGTGAAGCATCGAGCGGGGAAAATCATAGGCCAGTGGATTTCCCGTCAGCGCGGCTTTTTCGATTTCAGGACCACCGGGATAAGCCATGCCTAACATCTTCCCGACTTTATCGTAGGCCTCGCCGGCGGCATCATCACGGGTGCCGCCAAGCTTCTGATAGATACCCGGCTTTTCGACATCCAACAAAAGGGTGTGCCCGCCTGAAACAATCAACGCGACATGCGGGGGAACGGCGGTAAGTCCTAAAAAAGGCGATAGCAGATGACCTTCAAGATGATTGATGGCGAGAAACGGTCGCCCGGTTAGGCAAGCCATGCCTTTGGCGGCGGTGCTGCCGATGAGGAGCGAGGAGGCCAATCCCGGCCCGGTGGTGGCGGCGAACGCGTCGATTTGCGCGATCGCCACGCCGGCAGTCTGCATGGCTGCTTCGACAAGGCCGCGCAGGTGGAGCGAGTGGTTCCGGGATGCGAGTTCAGGCACCACGCCGCCGTGTTCACGGTGGAGTGCGATTTGCGACGAAATCTCCGAGGCCAGCACCACGGTTGCCTGACCGGCAAACCCGCGCACGATGGCGACTGCGGTTTCGTCGCAGGAAGATTCAATCGCTAGGAGCAGGGCCACGAGCAAGGTCTTAGCGGAACAAGCCACGAACACCCGCGAAAAAACCCGCAGTGATCATTTTCCAGGAAAATCGAAAGGCCCGATTATTTCTTCACGTCGAGATTGGCCGCCATTTCCTCATCAGTCGGTGTCTTGGAGGGCACACCGGACTCCGGGATTTCCAGATTGGCAATCCACGCGACGGCATTGAGAACGACCCGGCGATGATCGTCATGCTGCCAGTTTTTATGAAAATGTCCGCCAGTGAACCCGAAAGCCCGCCCACCGCCCAGGTCGGCAGGACGTTCGTAGGCCCACATCACGTGTTGGGGTTCCTTGCGCTCGAGAACCGCCGCGCGGACTGCCGGATTTCCCTCGTGGGGGCCGTCTTTCCGGGTCAGGGTTTGTGGGGAAGGAAGATCTGATAGAATGGGTGTGATGCCTTGCATGTTTTCACGGAAGCGCATGTGGTAATACCACTCATCCCGAATCTGAAAATCAGAGACTCCACGGGTGATCGGATGCTTCGGTATCTTGAACGAGGCATCCCAATGAGGGTTCACCGACCAATCTGTCTCGAAATAGCCGCCGATCAGGTCCAGAAATGCATTTCCAGGTTCTCCCTTGGGGATCTCCACTGCGTAGTGGATGCAGCCGATACCGACGCCTGCCGCAGCCATCGCCTTGAGGGCGACAAGTTGGTTCATCGCGGGGTGGCCACCGCCGCCATCTGAGTAGATGATCACGGCCGAGGCCCCGTCAAAAATCGAGGGATCCGCTGGCCAGCCATGGGTCGTGACCAGGGCTTGGATCGGGAGTCCGCTTTGATTGAGCTGATCCGCCAGAAGCATACAACCTGCCCGGTGTTCATGCTGGCCGGGACCATGGCTGGATTTCCCGGCGACAAAGACGATTTTCTTTTTTGGAGTGCTGGCAGAATCAGGCTCCGCACGACTGCTCGAAATGACGACGACCGCAAAACCGAGGACGCAGGCGATTGGAAAAAGAACCGGGCAAGTGATTTGTTTGATAGATTTCATAAGATTCGCTAAAAGCCATTCGCAAGGACGGAGACAAGGGCGACACCGGCACGTTCAAGCGCATCCGGCATGGCATTGTTTCTAGCAGTTTGAAGATTGGATGCCGCAAAGAACGTGCTTGACCCTTCCGAGCTTCCAGAGGCCAGGACCTTGGTAGGATTTCTCGCATCCCGCAGCGACCAACTCAAGGTAACGGTGTTCTCAAGCTCCTCGGGACGGAGCACGTTCACCCGTGAGCCGCGAAGGCTTGAGTATTTCACTTTGCTGAGAGTCCCTTCAAGAATCGCGTCCGCTTCACTGACCGTTGAGATCTGATAGGTTCCATCCTGCACAAGCGCCTCAGCCACTGCGGAAGTTGCCATCGCTTCTCCACGCGGAAAAAGTGTCGAATTCGCAAACATGGGCACGGCGATGGTTTTCACATGCGCAAGCGATGCCGGTTTGGAATCGCCGAGCTGGTAGCCAGCACAGGACACGAGCATGAGCGAAGAGGCGATCAGGGAGAAAAATTTCATCGATTTTGAAAATGGAGTGCGGTTATTCCCCAAGCTCTTTGAGACGGGTGCGGGCTTGATCGTAGAGTGGACCGGATTTGGTGCGGGTCATCACATCTCGATAATACACCTTGGCGGATTCCGTCTTGCCGGTTTTCTGATAAAACTCGGCGATGTCATAAGAACGCTGCACATCGCGCCCCCCCAGGTTGGCGACCAACTTGCGGGCCTCGGCATTGTTGGAGTCACCCGGGTATTGAATCAGGTAGTCGTTGAACGCCTCGCGTGCGAGATCCAGATTGGCTTGGTTTTGATTCCCACGGTCCGCTTCTTCCGTGAGAATCACCCCGACGCGAAACAATGCAGTAGGGGATTGGGCACTGGTTGGCTGATCGTTGACGAGTTTGCGGTAAGCGGCGATGGCTTCTTTGTGCTTCTTTTTCCCTTCATATAACTGGCCGATGGTAAATTGCGCTTTTGCAGCAGTTGCGGATTTAGGGGCGTTGTCGCGAACTTTCCCAAGCATACCGACGGTTTTTTCGAGTGAGAGCTTTGTCTTGAGGCCCATCATGCTCGACTTGACGTCTCCCTCAGCGGCGGACTGTGCCATGGCGACCTGGCGGTTATACGCGGTGGTATAGAGGCCGCTGCCTTGATAACGTTTGAGAAGTTTATCGTAGGCCTCGAAAGACATCTCGATTTCGCCTTGTTGCTCTAGGAGCTGCGCTTGGCGAAAGCGAGCCTGCGCGGCGGATGGGGCAAACGCGTATTTTGTGGCCACCTGGTCATAAAGCTTGATCGCTTTCCCTGTTTTCCCGGCATCATCGGCCTGCTTTGCCTTCTGATAGACTTGTTCCCCTTGACCAGAAGCCGCCTGGGTATTGCCAGCCATCAGTAGCGGGACCTCATCGTCAGAACCACAGGACGAAACCAAAAAGGCGGAAGCTGAAAGCAACGAACACGCGATAACCCGATAGGACATGTGCGGGAGCATAGAGAGTGGTCGAAGGTGTGGAAGCCCAAAATAACTCACCTGCCAAGTTCCGTGGCACGCTGCACGGCGGCCCCCACCGCCTCAATGAGGGCGGATCGCAGACCTTCGCGCTCAAGCACCGCCAAGCCGGCGATGGTGGTCCCTCCCGGTGACGTCACCATGTCCTTGAGCACTGCGGGATGCTCCCCGGTTTCCAACACCATCGCCGCAGCTCCCAAGACTGTCTGTGCGGCAAGCCGGACCGCATCCGCTCTCGGGATTCCAGCGCGCACGCCGCCGTCGGCAAGGGCATCGATGACCACGTAAATGTAAGCAGGCCCGCTGCCGGACAGTCCGGTGACGGCATCCATCAGGCGCTCAGGCACTTCGACCGCCAGACCAACGGCCCCGAGAAGTGATTGAGCCATGGCCGCATCCGCAGCGGTCGCTCGAGTGCCGAGGCAATAGCCCGCAGCCCCCTGACCGACCAGTGCGGGGGTGTTCGGCATGGCACGAATGATTCTCAAATTTTCCGATGCCGCGGCTTCAAGCGCGGAGAGAGTCACCCCCGCCGCGATGGAAATCACCAGGCGCGGCTGCCCCGCTGCCACCGTTGTTGCAGCGGCCAAGGCAACGGCTACGTCAAGCGGCTTGGTGCAGAGTAACAACACCTCCGAGCCAGCCGCCACGGCTGCCATGTCAGCAGTGACCGAGGCTCCTGTCGCTGCCTGGAAACTCTCGCGCGATTTCTCAAAGGGATCACAACCCATGACGTCGTTTGCCACGACGACTCCAGCACGAATCGCACCCTGGATCAGTGCCGTGCCCATTTTTCCACATCCGATGACGCCAAGTTTCATACCGGGAGACTAAACGGAAAAAAGCGCAATATGCGAGCGTCATTTTCCTTGGACGGGCAGCGTGCCATGACCATCCTACGCCCATGACACTTCGTCTTATCGCATTTTTCATGATCAGCTGTGCTTTCGCAGCAGGCGCCCCCCCTGATGAGGCGGGAGGAAAGCCTGCGGTTTCCGAACATGAGCCAAGTGTGGAAGACGCCATCCCTGATCCGGTGAAGGCCCTTGCGCCACCCACCATGGCAATTTTCCCATCCGGGATCCAGATGGCAGTCACGGCAAGCACCGAAAGTGCGCAGGCATCGGTCAATCAGGGCTTGAATCACCTGCACGGCGGTTGGGAATTCGAAGCGAGTCGCCATTTTGCCGCAGCCATGCGTGAGGATCCAGAATGCCTGCTCGCTCATTGGGGCATGGTGATGTCTCTGCTCACACCATCGGGCGAAACCGATCTTGCACGCGGAGCGGCGACGGGGCGGTTTCTCAACCTGGTGGACCAAGGAAAAGGAACCGACCTCGAGCGGGGTTACGCCTACGGGCTCATCAAATACCTTGAAGGCGGCCCGGCAGCGGCGGCCACCGCCTTTCGCAAGGTCGCCACTGATTTTCCCAACGACTTACAAGCTGGCATTTTCTCCGCGCTTTTCAGCCGCTCAGGGTATGACGACTTCGGCTCAGCGGCACCCGGCCAGCTCGCCTCCGAAAAATACCTATTGGAAATGGTTGAAAAAAACCCTCAAAACTCACTCCCCCTCAACGCGCTTCTATCCATTCGTTCCGAGGGTGCCGACCTAACTGAATCTCTCCCCCTCGCTCGCAAGCTTTGCCAGATGGTGCCCGACTACGCCCCCTATTTCCACCTGCTTGGGCACTACGAATGGCGCTGTGGCGAACACGGCCGAGCCGCTTCCGCATTCGGTAGAGCCTCCTCCTATCTGGAAAAATGGATGAAAAACAGCAAGGCCACCGTCGCAGATTGCCCGGAATGGGTCAAAGCCGAGTGCTACCGCATCGTCTCACT
>Ga0163144_10028679_pt1 | contig 10719 bp, 9 predicted proteins | sample OliLak19BULKMAT1_FD_123175 | JGI IMG/M metagenome (GOLD analysis project Ga0163144, IMG submission 123175) | Freshwater microbial mat bacterial communities from Lake Vanda, McMurdo Dry Valleys, Antarctica - Oligotrophic Lake LV.19.BULKMAT1 | ecosystem: Environmental > Aquatic > Freshwater > Lake... | reverse complement strand
GTCAGTTGAAACTGACTGAATAAAATATTGTTTTTGAGATTCTTTTAACCCGTTTCAACGGGTTTTAGCTTTTAGCCCGCAATTTATTGCAGGGCATTTATGGTGGTTGAGACTTGTGTGTACACCGTAGCTCCCGCCGCAGGAGAGGGGAAAACAAGAAAATAACTGGGTTTTGCTCCCCTTCTCCTGCGGGAGAAGGGGTTGGGGGATGAGGGCAGATCTTCGCTCTGCGTAACATCAGTTACTAATCAACCAAAACAGACTATCCAGATCGGGAGCATAAAAACTAATCCGATAAAAGAGAAAGCGATCGTGCTAATTAGTAAATCGCGATCAAGATTGTAGACTTCCGCAAGAATCAGCACCGATAGCCCCGTTGGCGTACCTGACATTAAAGTCAAAATTAAGCGTTGATCACTTTTTAGTCCAAAAGCAGTTGCGCCTAGCCCGATCGCTAAAGGAACGATCGCTACTCTCAAAAAAGCAGCGATCGCCGCAGGTTTGAGGCTGTTCCATTTCTCGATTTTCCCTAAGCGCAATCCAACTAGTGATAACGCAAAGGCGATCGTTACCCATACCCCAGCATCAAGCCCTAACTCGATCTCGTTGGGCAACCCAATCGGGCGAGTATACCAACCGATCGCAAAAGCCCAAAGACTTGGCACAGTTGCGACATCTAAGATTAACTTCCACCAAGGTGGCTTTACGTCACTTTTACCGAAATAGCTCGCAATAAAAACCGCGATGCCATAATTACCAGCGACATTACTGGCAATGCTATATAGTACCGCCCAATCAGCATAAGTAGAACTGGTTAAAGAATCTGTCAGTGATAAGCCGACAAAACCAGTATTTCCCAACATCGCCGCTAAGATAAAGCTGCCCATACTAGAGCGATCGCTATCCTCTTTTCGGACAAACTGCCAACCGATCAGGGCAAGTAACCAACTTAAAACTAGAGCCGCGATCGCCACATAGGGTATGTATGGCGTATCGGAAAATTGGGTGTGTCTGGCAAGTACAAATAGTTGCAATGGCACACCCACCCAGTAAAGAGCAATGCCCAAAAATTTAGAAGCCTCTTTAGGAGCAAATCTAGAAGATAATAAACCAACGCCCGTCCATAACATTAGTGGAATATAGGCATTGAACAGATCACTAAAATGGAAATCAAAATGGAAATCAAAATGCAAGTCAGTTAGCAGCATTGAGAATCCATTCGGTAATACCATCAGCAAGGGTGGTGGCAAGTAATTTTTGTTGTTGTGGATCGATAATCCATTCAAACTCAATGGGATTAATCATAAAACCTAATTCTAAAAGCACAGATGGAGCCGTAGTGGGACGGGCAAGGGCAAGATTATTCCAATAAACTCCATAATCGCGGCGATTAAGTTTTTTAGAGATATAGGTATTAATAAATTTTGCAAAACCCTCAGCTTGAGGATTGTACCAAAAAGCTCCCACACCTGAGGTATTAATTGCATCACCATCATCAGGTAAAGCGTTGTAATGAATGCTGATCGCGATCGCTGGTTCTTCTTGCTCGATCTTAGCTACTCTTGTTGCTAAATCAACATCTGAGTCATCGGTGCGAGTCATTACTACCTTAGCTCCCCGATTTTGCAATTCAGCTTGTAATAGTTTGGAAGTGATCAAAGTTACGTCTTTTTCAGGGTAACCTGTTGGACCTCGTGAACCTAAATCCTCTTTGCCTCCATGTCCTGCATCTAATAGAATCTTGATATCTTTGAGAGGTTGTAATTGATTAGCTGAAGAGAGAACTGGCGGATGTTTGAGAGATAAAATCAAATTTGAGCCTTGATAGCGAACTTTGTATCCCCACTGCTGTTTAGGTTTTAGGCTAATTGTGTAAATTACTTTGTTTGGTTCAAGTTGTACCCAATCCAATTTATTAATAATTGAGTCAGAATTAATGGAAATCGTATCAGTCTGAGCAGTCACATTGTCAAGCGTAAAAGTAAATAAGCGATCGCTTTGAATAATAGATATTGGTGCTGGAACTTCAAGCGGAATTGTTACCTCTGTCCAAGCACCATTTTTATCAACAACTCGCTTTGTATTAATACTCCGTACAATTGAGTGCGGTGGTACTTCTAGTTCTTCGATTTTGACCATACTGGCGCGCACCCAACCGCCATAACTTAACCGTAGCCAAGCTCCCTGCTTGCCTGTAACTAGGTCTCTAGTGCCTTTAGGTAAGGGAGTAAGTCGTGAAAAATCAGAACTCGCGCCAGTCCTAGCATCAGTAGAGATCGCAGTCACTTCTGCGACTTGAATATTTTTAGGAGATAGAATCTCTACTTTGCCTGCGGCTCTTTGCTTGACTAGCTGATCGCCTAAGCGCATTTCATATTCTGGCTGACCTAATTTGTTAGCAACTTCAAAAGTTGTACAGCCCCGAAAATATCCTGAAGGCGACTCGATATTTGCTTCGTTATTGCCTGTCAGCACTGAAGAATTTGGTGGTAATTGGATATTGCGGCGACGTGGTAAAAGTGGAACTTGGCGATCGCCAATATTCACAAAAACTGTTGCATTAGGTGTGGCGATCGCGTCAAAGCAAATTCGCTCATTTGGCTGTCGTGCAATATCCACATTAGGAAATAAAGAATCTTTGATAAAACTATTATCTTTTGGCGGCAAAGTAATTCTTGACTCACGCAAGACTTTGACACTGATTTGGCGCTCACTATCGCGATCGCCAGCTAGATTTATGTACTTGATATTAAAAGTATTTTCGCCGAACTGAAGTGGCAGACTTGGCGCAAAATGACCAGCCGCACTGCGCGATATGAGTTTGTCATTAATACTCACATTGCCATCTTTAGGCGCAGTACCAATAAAAAACAAGCGATCGCTAGTGGTGCTATGTTGCAACGGCGGATAGGTAAGATGTAGTTGTGAGGGCGGTGAAAAGCCCTGTACATTTGTTTCTGCATTTGTTGCTGCATTTGTTGCGGTCGCAACTATAAAACTCAACATCGCCACAATAAAAATTCCTATCAGTCGCTGCATAAGTGCCCGTCTTGTCTAAATTAGCGATGCCATAAATCATCTTCTAATACTATCGCTATAGTAATCGTCCTAGTGCTAAATATTAGGTGCTAAAACCCAAAAAGAAATGTAGAGGCAATTCATGAATTGCCCCTACGAATAATTAAGGCTTTCAGGCGTTTTTACGTAAGTCCTATTATTAAAAAAGCATGATTAGCGTCCGTTGCTTTTTTCTAGGATTCAAAACAGGCGATCGCTTGTTCAACTGTATTTAGCGCCTGATCGATTTGAGATGCCGAGACGATCAACGGTGGCACAAAGCGGACAACCTTAACACCCGCAGGCACAAGCAACAATCCGTGCTCAATTCCTGCGGCAACAACATCACGGGCTTGAATCTTGCTGGATTCTTGCAAAACTAAACCATCGATTAAGCCCCAACCACGGACTGAAGCGAGATGTTGTGGATAGCGATCGCACAGAGACTGCAAACCTGTTCGCAGTTGTTGACCGCGCTCTCTAGCATTGGCAATCAGATTATCGTTCACCAGCGTGTTACAGACTGACAAAGCCACAGCACAAGCAAAAGGATTACCACCAAATGTACTGGCATGATCACCTGGCTCAAATACATCACAGGAAGCTTTACACATCATCGCGCCGATGGGAATGCCGCCGCCCAAACCCTTCGCCGAGGTGAAGATGTCGGGCTGAATGCCAAGATTTTCGTATCCCCATAGCATTCCACTGCGTCCCATACCAACTTGGACTTCATCAATGATTAGGAGGATTTTCTTCTCGTCACAAATTTCTCGGATACGCGAAAAATAAGCGCGATCGCCAGGATTAACCCCGCCTTCACCTTGTAATGGTTCGAGCATGATTGCACAGAGCCGACCTTCATATTTTTTAACCGCGACTTCGAGCGCAGCAATATCGTTGTAAGGAACATAATCAAAACCTTGCACAAGCGGCGCAAAATTTTTATGATATTTCGGCTGACCAGTAGCGGTCACGGTCGCAAGAGTGCGTCCATGAAAACTCGCATTTGCCGTTAAAATTAAGGGATCATCAATCCCTAGTTTAGTGTGAGCATATTTACGGGCTAGCTTGATTGCGCCTTCATTTGCCTCTGCACCTGAGTTACAGAAAAATGCTTTATCAGCACAGGAGTTTTGTACCAGCCATTTAGCTAATTGACCTTGGGGTGCAAAATAAAACAAATTAGAAGCGTGGTGCAAAGTTTGAATCTGCTCAGTTACCGCTTTTACCATTGCAGGATGTGCGTGTCCCAACGTACAAGTAGCAATGCCAGCGACAAAATCCAAATATTCTTTGCCTGTGTTGTCCCACACTAAGCAACCTGCGCCGCGCTCCAACGCGATCGGAAAGCGGGCGTAGGTATTCATGACATATTGATTAAACTCAGCGATCGTGTCAGGTACTACATGAGTAGCCACCTGAGCTTGAGATTGAGCTTGTACTTCTAAAGTAGTTGGAGACATGGATAAAAATGGGATAATGCTATTAATTTCATTATGAATGATACGAGAGGTCTACCAAATACTTCTGTAGTGGAATTAGCCGATCATCAAAGCAGTTATTCATCAAAGCAGTATGGATACGCAGCATAACGCATCCAAGTAGCATCAAAATAACTGCTACATCAAATTGCCGCAATCGCAGTAGAGAAAGATATGCCATACCTTATTCAAAATCAAGCAACTCCCCACGAACGTGTCTGCGAACTACGATATGGTGTAAATACGATTGGGCGAGGATTAGATAATAGTATTGTCGTTGAAGATGAGGCTCGTAGCCTTTCAAGGCATCATGCTGAAATTCAGGTAACCGATAAGGGAATATATCTTACCGATCTCAATAGCAGTAATGGCACGCTAGTTAATCAAACCAAGATTGTCCAACAAGAGTTAACTAATGGCGATTTAGTGCAGTTTGGCAGCGTAGTATTTCAGTTTGTTAATGAAACGAAACTAGATCCAAGTCCCGTCACTGTTCCGATAAATGCCAGTTCAGGCTTGTCAATCTTAATGCGGGTTTCTCCAGAAAAATCTCGCGTGGATATGCAGGATTTATTACAAGAGCAAAAGTTAGCACCAGCAGGCTCGGTGTTGATGATCCAAGGTAATGATGAGACACAGCGGACATCAGCCAAACTGCGAGTTTTGCTGGAGGTTAGCCAAGAGCTAGCATCTCCAGAAGGTTATTCGGCTTTACCTGAAAAGATTTTGGAGTTATTGCTTAAAATTATGTCTGTCGATCGCGCTGTATTGTTGTTAGTTAATGAAAAAACAGGACTGCTAGAGCCGAAAGCTTATAAATTTAGCAATCCTAACGCGACCGCAGATCTTAATTTTTATAGTCGGAAAATTACTAATTTTGTTTTGCAACAAGAGATTGCCATTATTAGTGCCGATACTTCTCTTGATAATCGTTTTGATAGTTCTCAATCAATCATTCAACAATCGATCCAAGCGGCGATGTGTACTCCATTGAAGCCGAGAGATCGGGCGATCGGCGTGCTATATGTTGACAATCTATCTCATGGTCATGCCTATCATAAGGAAGATTTAGAGTTTTTGAGCAGTCTTGCCAATCAAGCCGCGATCGCGATCGAGAATGCTAATCTCTATCGCAATATGCAATCAGAAGTAATTCGCCGCACTAAACTAGAGCGATTTTTTCCTGCCGCCGTTAGCCAAAGAATTGAAGAAGGTTGGGACTTAAATCGGATTATCGAAGCAGAAGTAACTGCTTTGTTTTCTGATATTAGTGGCTTTACAGAAATGACTTCGCAAATGCAGCCGCGCAAGGTTCTTGAATTTTTAAATGAATATTTTAAAGTGATGGTCGAAGATACGGTCTTTCCGTTTGGTGGCACATTAGAGAAGTATATTGCTGATGCACTATTGGCAGTGTGGGGTTCTCCCTATCAAAAAGAAGACGATGCAATCATGGCTGTAAATGCGGCGATCGCAATGCAATGGGCTATGCGTAAGTTAAATGAAGATTGGATAGAACAAGGACGCGATCTGCAAATTCAGATCCACATCGGTTTAAATACTGGCATGGTCGCCGCTGGTAATATTGGTTCTGAAAATTTAATTCAGTACACAAATATTGGCGATACGATGAATGTGGCAAGCCGAATTTGCACGGCAGCGAAGGCGGGCGAAGTGTTTATTTCGGAAAGTACATTAGCGAAGATTTCGCACTGCAATCTCCCCATCCAGAAGTTAGAACCAATAATGGTCAAAGGAAAGGAAGACCCTTTACAACTATATCGAGTCTGTTGGGAAGATATCGATATTCAGGAGATTATTAGCAAAACTACAACAAAGTCGCCAACGATTTAGAGTGTATTTGATATGCTCTTAGCTTAGGGACTTACGCAAAAGAACGAAATGTAGGGGCAATTCATGAATTGCCCCTACGAATAATTAAGGCTTTCAGGCGTTTTTGCGTAAGTCCTACTCCCTTCCCATCGAAAGATTAGACGTTGCGGCGCTCTGCGCCGCAACGCTAATTCTTGGTTTTTAATGTCTATTTTTATACTGGGAAGGGAGTAAGCTTAATAGGTGATTTGTAAAGTTACGGAAGCATCGACTTTTTGCTCACTGCCTAAAATTGGCACAGAGTTAGCAACCTTAGCAAATGTATCCATGCGTGGCTGAGCAATTGGATAAGCGATCGCAGAATCAGCAATCTGAATGCTCTTAATTGATTTGGATGTAAAACCTAAAGCATTTAAAACAGTATTGGATTGAGTTTGAGCATCCTTAATCGCATCTTGGAGAGCCAATTGCTTGGTTGAATTTAACTCTGCATCATTGGCAATAAAACTAATTTGCTCGATTTGATTAGCACCTGCGGCAACTGCTGCATCAAGTGTTGCACCTGCTTGCTCGATCGCTACTACAAAACTCACGCTAGTTTGTCCTGTAAAACCAACTTGGCGTTGAATTTCTTTTTCATAAACATATTTGGGATTAAGTTGAATGCTAGTAGTCTGCAACTTCTCAACTCCAAGTTGTTGTAAGCGCGAAACGATGCTATTGGCTTGACGCGCCACTTCTGTTTGAGTTGCGATCGCGGTTTTTGCTTCGACAGTTATACCTAGCTGGATTCTCGCTTTAGTAGTTTTAACAGATCTTTCACCACGACCTGTAACCGTAAGAACTCGATCATTTTTGGCATCCTGATATCTTTGCGAAGTTTCTTGCGCTTTTGCCGACGGGGCGATCGCGGCGACAGAGGGAATACAGAACGCAAGGCTGAGGATGAATGTAGTTAGTTGACGCATATTTTTAAGTCCCTTTAAATTTTTGTCTCAGGATATTTTCATTTCTATGATTTTTAAGATATCACCCAAACAAAACAAGATTCAGTGTGGTTTCATTTTCGGAAACGACAAAAAACTAGGTTCCCGTTTTAGCGATCATCACAGGTATTAAAGGTAGAGGCGATAATTCGGGGTCATCTTTTATATCTTGATATCACGGCGTATAATTCGACCATTGGGCGCATCAATATAGCGCGGCAAAGTACTCTGTTCGACAACCTTGAGTGTATCCATATCGTAGGTTGTGTAAGTTGTTTCCGCAGTTTCGAGCTTAATATCAATCACTGAAATAGTACGATTTGGCGTAATATCACCCGTTAGCAATCGGCGAGGACCATCGCCCAAAACACCTGCATTGAGAAGTTCTAATTTCCCTTTATGGGCAGGATAATAGGCGTGATTATGCCCACTAATGTAGGTATGAACGTTGTATTTCTCGAATAAGGCTCTTAAGCGATCGGCATCTTCTAAATAATTACCAGAAGTTTCGCGTCCTTTCGCAACCGCATAGAGTGGTAAATGCCCGATCGCAATCCGTAACTTTGCCTTTTGAGCAGATTCACTCGCTAGACTTTTCTCGGCCCATTTCAGTTGTTCTGATGGAATATCTGATGTAGATGCATCCCAAGTTAAGAAGAAAATATCATTTTGTGCAAATGTGTAGTAGAAAGGGAAACCGCCACGATCAACAAAGTTTAAATTTGCATCATGTTTGGGGTCGTTCCAATATTTGATCACGGCTTTGCGATCGTTCTCAAAGATAAATTTTCCGCCAAAGGAGGAGCCTGACGCATCGTGGTTACCAATTGTAAATCCGAATGGAAGTTTAGCTTTGCGAATTGGTGCGGCAATATGCTTATCAAATCCTTGCCACATTGCTTCTATTTCGGAAGGTTTAAGGGTATTATCTTGTCCTGCCACCATGTCACCACCACACAGTACCAAGTCTGGTTCCCAATCTGGTACAAAGGCGATCGCCTGTTTTACTTGATCAATATAATCTGTCGATCCATAAGCACTATTGAGATCGCTAATTAAGACAATCCGTACATCGCCGCGAGTTGGAGCAAATAATCCTTTTGGCGCTGGATTAAGCGATCTCTTGACGGTTGCTGTGGATGTGGCTGATTTGGGGTTATTAGCTGTGGTTGCTTGAGGATCAACGGGGGCGATCGCTTCAGGTTTACGGCTCAAGATTCCTGAAAATGCCGCACCGCCAACACCGCCACCAATTGTCAATCCACCTAATATCAATAACTGTCGCCGTTTCATTGCCATAAGAAATTAAATATTTAATCGATCTGATTAAGGATACTTTTCGCTAAACACAAAGAGTACTTTTCACGCACCCTTTATATTTAGATACAGCCTTTTGAGGGTTTGAGTGATACAGATAATTTTTTGAAAGTGCCGCTTCGCGGCACTTTCAAAAAATTATCTGGGTTTTATGGCAGCGCAAGGCGCTGTATATTTAGAAAAAGTATTTAGAAAAAGTATTTAGAAAATGAGATGAGTTTACCAACCTTAAATTAGTGTTTTCTTGATTGTTTGATTTGATCGTCAATGCGGCGTAAAACACCGTTAATAAATCGATAACCGTCTTCGCTGCTATAGCGCTTAGCAAGCTCAACCGCTTCATCGATCGCGACTTTGCTAGCAACACTCATAAACATCATTTCTGCCGTAGAGATTCGCAAAATATCTTTGTCTACTTGAGCAAGGCGATCAATTTGCCAATTAACAAGGGCGCTGCTAATCATTTCGTCGATAAGCGATCGCTTTTCATGAATAGTTTTAAGAATGTCGATTGTGTAGTTGCGAACTTCGGCTCGTTGGGACAGTACCAGCGTAACGGGAAATTCTAGCGCCGAACCAACATTATTAATAGCATTTTTGGTAAGCTCGATCGCCTCGCGTACCATGCCTTCTACGGCTTGAATGTCCTGACGAATATCGCCTGTGCGAGTTTCGCTAGATGACACACGCTCCTGACCGCGTTGCAATTCTACACTTGCGGTTTGCAATAATTCTTTGGTTTCATCGTGCAGCGATCGCACGACAGCAGTCAAAATGTCATCTAAGGTTTTTGATTCTAGCTTTTGGGTTTGGCTAGGTAATTGGTTAATACTAAAAAGCGCGAGTTCACGGGAGATATGGCGGGGTTGCATATGAGAAGATAAAATTAAGCCAATGGATTATCTTATCATTCACTTTACGCACTTAAATTTATAAAAATGACTCAGACCTTTACCGCCACACTTCATCATCAAGGACAAACCTTTACTGTGTCCGTCCCCGAAGATCAAGCGATCCTTGATGCCGCGATCGCACAGGGTGTAGATTTGCCATGTTCTTGCTACGCGGGTGTATGCACGACTTGCGCTGCCCAAATTGTCAAAGGTGAAGTCGATCAAAGCCAAGGTATGGGTATTGGCGGTATGGGTGAAGAGCTAAATGCTAAGGGCTACATCCTTTTATGTGTATCGCATCCTAAGTCTGATGTCGAAATTTTTACAGACAAAGAACAAGATGTATATGCAATTCGATTTGGACATAGCTCATAAAATTTAAGAATGAGTGCACGAAGTGCACTCATCTATTACAGCAAATCCCGAAAAAACCCACCACTAGATTTTTTGTAAAAGCCCCGCGAAGCGGGGCTTTTACAAAAAATCTGGGTTTGGTTTGTTCTCAATCTGCTGTAGAAACAATTGCTTTAGATGCAAGAGCAATTGGATAACTTAAATCTAAATCGGGTGGATTTTGGGCGAGTTCAGCGATCGCGACTTTATGTACTGGATGTATCCAATCGGCAGCGATTTCGGCGAGCGGCAGTAAAACAAAGGCGCGATCGCTCATTCTTGGATGCGGTAATACTAACTCTGGGGTATCGATTAGGCGATCGCTAAAAAGCAATAAATCAAGATCGAGGGTTCTTGCGCCCCAGCATTCGCGACGTTCACGCCCAAACATTTGTTCAGTATTGAAGAGTACTTGCAAAAGTTGAAATGGATCAAAGCTTGTCTTCAAAATTGCACAGCCGTTTATATAGTCAGGCTGTGGTGCAGAATTTGGTAACGTGATGGCTCTCGTGCGATACCAACGGGAGATGCAGACTACCTCAATTTCTGTATGAGTAGCGAGTTGCACGATCGCCGCATTAACAATTTTTTCGGAGTCGCCCACTTCACTACTGAGATTACTTCCTAGGGCGATCGCGCAAAGTTCAGACATTTATTCTTATTAACACAGCGCTTTGCGCTCTAATTAAAATCAAATAATTTTTTGAAATCATTGCTTTGCAGCGATTTCAAAAAATTATTTGACTTGTTTTTGTT
>Ga0163144_10028676_pt1 | contig 10719 bp, 8 predicted proteins | sample OliLak19BULKMAT1_FD_123175 | JGI IMG/M metagenome (GOLD analysis project Ga0163144, IMG submission 123175) | Freshwater microbial mat bacterial communities from Lake Vanda, McMurdo Dry Valleys, Antarctica - Oligotrophic Lake LV.19.BULKMAT1 | ecosystem: Environmental > Aquatic > Freshwater > Lake... | reverse complement strand
TACTTATATTTCAATACTCATATTTCAATACTCAGAGTTCATTACCCAATGCTTTAGCATCAATCCATACTCGATCTTGATCCGTGATCGGTGAGTTAGGATCGCATTGAGCTAGAAGATCTTCCAGTGAGTAAGATAGTCTGGGCTGGGGCTGAATTACCAGTCTGCCATTATCGATCTCAATTCCCACCGTTAATCCAGCTTGCAGATTTAGAAGCTCAAGAATAGCTGGAGGAAGAGCCAACATGGTTGAACCTCCAACTTTGCGTAGGTTTGTAAGATACATAATCTAAGAATTAGTTATACTTTAATATAACATTACAGTCGATCAAAAGCTAATCGCTCATTCTCAATGTCCACGTTAATTGTGTCACCATTGTTAAATTCTCCCCGCAGAATCCGCTTAGCAATTTGAGTTTCTAGTTCGCGTTGAATGATTCGCTTCAGTGGTCTTGCGCCATACACTGGATCGTAGCCAACTTCGGCAATGAAATCCAAAGCTAATTCTGAGATTTGCAAACTCATTTTGCGATCGCTCAACCTCTGCTCTAATCTACCAATTTGCAATTTTACAATCTGCCGCAGTTCTGACTTTTGCAAGGATCTGAAAATAATGATCTCATCGATTCGGTTCAGAAATTCGGGTCGGAAACTGATTCGCATTGTCTCCATTACCCGATCGCGCATTTCTTCATAGCGGTTATCATCTCCAGCCAAGTCCAGAATATATTGCGAACCGATATTGCTGGTCATAATAATAATTGCATTCTTAAAATCCACGGTGCGACCTTGAGAATCGGTGATTCTGCCATCATCTAGTACTTGCAATAACAAATTGAATACATCGGGATGCGCTTTTTCGATTTCATCAAACAGAATAACCCCATAGGGACGACGACGCACGGCTTCGGTCAATTGTCCGCCTTCTTCATAGCCCACATAACCTGGAGGTGCGCCGATCAAGCGCGAAACGCTATGCTTTTCCATGTATTCAGACATATCGATCCGCACCATTGCTTCTTCGGTATCAAACATATAGCTGGCAAGCGCTTTAGCTAATTCGGTTTTGCCTACACCCGTTGGACCGAGGAAAATAAAACTGGCAATTGGGCGATTGGGATCGGCAAGTCCTGCCCGCGATCGCTGAATCGCATCGGATACGGCAGTTACGGCTTCAGACTGTCCTATAACTCTATGGTGTAACTCGTCTTCGAGATTAATCAATCGTTCTTTTTCCGATTCCACTAGACGGCTAACGGGAATCCCTGTCCATTTAGCAATGATTTCGGCAATATCTTCTTCGGTGACTTCTTCCCTGAGTAGCGATCGCCCACTTGCTTGAGACTTAGTTACCTGTTCTTCAGATTCATGCAATTTACGTTGGAGTTCGGTGAGTTTGCCATATTTTAATTCGGCGGCACGGTTCAGATCATAGTCGCGTTCTGCTTGGGCAACTTCGATATTTACCTGTTCAATATCTGCTTTGAGTTTACGAATGCCATCGATCGCTGCTTTTTCCGATTGCCATTGGGTAGATAAAATCGCTTGGCTTTCCTTTAGATCGGCGAGTTCTTTATTGATTTTACCTAAACGATCCTTAGATTCAATATCGGTTTCTTTCTTTAAAGAGAGGCGTTCCATTTCTAGTTGAAGAATCTTACGATCAATTTCGTCTAATTCCTCTGGTTTGGAAGTGATTTCCATTTTTAACTTTGCGGCAGCTTCATCTACAAGATCGATCGCCTTATCGGGTAAAAAGCGATCGCTGATATAACGAGTGGAAAGTACCGCCGCCGCCACCAAAGCACTATCGGCAATGTTTACGCCATGATGCAATTCGTAGCGTTCTTTTAATCCGCGCAAAATCGACACTGTATCTTCGACATTCGGCTGATCCACATATACCTGTTGGAAACGGCGCTCTAGGGCAGCATCTTTCTCAATATATTTACGATATTCGTCCAAAGTGGTTGCACCAATACAACGCAATTCGCCCCTTGCCAGCATTGGTTTGAGCAGATTGCCAGCATCCATTGATCCCTGGGCTGCGCCTGCACCTACTACGGTATGAATCTCATCGATGAACAGAATAATATGTCCTTGGGATTCGGTTACTTCTTTTAAGACTGCCTTCAATCTTTCTTCAAATTCGCCGCGATATTTCGCCCCCGCAATTAAGGCTCCCATGTCTAAAGTGATCAGCAAGCGATCGCGTAATGATTCAGGTACATCACCGCTAATAATTCTTTGAGCCAAGGCTTCAGCGATCGCCGTTTTACCAACACCTGGTTCGCCGATTAAAACAGGATTATTTTTGGTACGGCGGGACAAAATCTGAATTGTGCGGCGGATTTCATCATCTCGACCAATTACTGGATCAAGTTTGCCAATCTTAGCTAAAGCAGTCAGATCACGACCGTATCTTTCCAGCGCTTCGTATTTGTTTTCAGGATTTTGGTCGGTCACTTTTTGGCTACCTCGGATTTGCTCAATGGTAATGCGTAATTTTGACTCAGTTAATCCCAATTCTTGGAAAAGAGATTTGCCCAAGCGCTCATCCTTCAGATAGCCCAGCACCAAATGTTCAATCGAAATAAAATCATCACCAAGTTTTTTGCGTTCTTGCTCGGCGCGGTCAAGTAAACTATCCAGGCTTTTGCCCCAGTAAACCGTATCACTACTGGTCTTTAGTTTCCCTTGCTTTTGGGTAAATTCTTGGGCGCGATCGCGCAATCGCTGTGCCGAAATTCCTGCTTTAGTAAAAATGCTGTTAGCTAAGCCATCCTGTTCTAACAGAGAACTGAGTAAATGCTCGGATTCCATATTCTGGTTTAGCGCCGCCTTAGCAATTTCTTGGGTACGAACAATAGTTGCCCAGGCTTTTTCGGTAAATTTGTTGGGATCGGATGGTTGCATAATTTTGCCAGCAATATACTTTTAACTATTTTAAGTCACTCTCATTTGACCCGAGGATCGGCTCTCTATACTAAAGTAGGGGCGGATCACCTGCCTAAATCCGTAATTGTTCTGATTGTTTGAATGAATTTGGGATCACTGAAAATCAAGCTGAAATTTAGGCATGAGTTAAACTGGGGCAAATGTAGTTAAATTTGACGCGATCGCTTTAATTTGGCCAAATAGCCGTAAATTAGGTAAACAGCTTCACTTTCGTCCTAAGCTAAAGCGCTTCTTGCCGCGGAATTAAATAACAGAATTTATGTTGGATCTGGCGGAAATAATCGATAACTATGCCAAGGGTTACTTCTTGATGGAAGAAGAATCAGGCGAATTAGATTGGTATTACTCAAATCAACGCACTTTGATCCCCTTAGACGATCGCTTTCGGTATCCCACATCGCTCCAGCGCCAAATCAATCAAAATCGATTTAAGCTCAAAATTAATGGTGATTTTGCCGCAGTAATTGAAGGTTGTGCTAATCGCCCTACCACTTGGATTTCGCCTGAACTAAAGCAAATCTATACCCAACTAAATCAAGCAGGCTGGGCATATAGCTTTGAAACTTGGCAAGAAGGAGAATTAGCGGGAGGAATATTAGGGATTGCGATTAACGGTTTATTTGTCGGAGAATCGATGTTTTTTAACATTCCAGAAGGCTCCAAAGTGGCGATGGTATGGCTAGTAGAACATCTTCGCAAACGGGGTTTTACGATGTTTGATGTACAACTAATGAATCCTCATTTAGAGAGATTTGGCGCATATGTCATCGACGATGCCGCCTATGTGGGATTTCTAAAAAAGGCAATTGGTAAATCTTGCACCTTTATTTGAACAAGCAATTAAACAGGCATATAAACTAAAAATATTATTTTTTGCCCAATTCAATTAAGATTTCGCCACGCTTGATCGTAGCTGGATCTTGAGCCTGGGGCGCGATCGCTATTAGACTAAGCGATTTAACTTGGGATGGAAGGTTTCGCAAAAGTGGAAACTGTCGATCAAGATAGGCATATCCTTCAGTTCTAGCTGGCAGCGCTGCATTTACCAAGCCCTGATTCGATTTGACTTTTTGACCAAGCTTCTCTTTCAGAGCTAGATCGATTGTTTCTACAGAACTCGCCAACAGCGTATATTCAGGCGTTTTGGTATGAACAGTTACCACTGAACCAGTCAGATTAGATTTGCCGATCGCTTCTAATTTTGTCCAAACCGTCAGAGTCTGTCCATTTACTAACACTTCACCTATGGTCAGTTTTGCTTGTTCATGGGCAACTTGATCCAAATGTGCGATCGCGGCATCAACGCCTGCTTGATTTTCTACTGCTAACACCCAATTAGACGACCTGAGACTGTCAGAATTATTCACACGATTAAAAGATACCCCTAGGGCATAGGCACCATTTAACCAAGGCAAAACTTCTTGCTCCAGATTCACACCCACATGGCGGTCAAAATTAGCAGACAGTTTGTTAAAAGCCTGAGCTAAACCAGGATAGGCGGCTAGGGTTTGTTTCAATTCTTGCCAGGTGCGATTTAAATCGTAACCAACTAGATGAGAAATGCCGCCCGATACAAATTCTGCTATTTGTAATTTATGAATTGGCACAGTCGAAAACTTGGTGGGCTGATCTAAGGATAGGATTGTCTCTGCTCTTAGCCCTTGATTGGTCAAGCCCAAACCGATCGTCAAGCCACCTCTAAGATCCTTGAGATCCTGAAGGTTTTGGTTAAGATCGTCTAAATTCAACTTGATCGGCAGAAACCGTTCGCCAAAATCGCCAAGATCTGACTCAGCTAACTCCGAAGCATTCACAAAGGAAAGATTAATCGGCGCAGCCTCTAGGCTCTCTATTCCCTGTTGGTAGTCTGCTAGGCTGCTAAGGGAAAGGTCGGGTACTTGCAAATCATTGATCGCATTACGGATGACGCGCGGGTCATTGGCAAACAAGGCAAACTTGCCGAAAACTGCTCCAGCTAGGCTCTGATTGGTATTGAGCTTGGCATTAGGTTTGGTGGCAATAATTGAGATGCCTTGGAACTGTTCAAATTCTAAATCAGCGCCATTTACGGCTTGTCTTTGCCAAAATTTTTCGATTTTTGATTTGGTTAAGGCTAAATCTTTAGAAGATAAAGCTAGCAAATAGCCTGGTTGCCAACCATTTTGGCGATCGCGATCTAAATCTGGGGTAGTGACTGCCAGGGTGATTTCTTGATCGAGCCAGGGGCGCAGGTCTTGATCGTAATCTAGCAGCCATTGCTGACTTAGTGTTTGCTTTAATTGGCTGATCTCGTCACTAAACTGGCGGCGATCGCTTGGCTTGAGGTTTAGCTGCACATAGCGGGCTAACCGATCAGGATTGACTAAAAAAGAAGTGACCAGGGGCGATCGCTTAGGCAAAAACTTAGCTGCCATCGGTTTAGAATTTACTCCCGCCAATAAATTTCCAGGACTGGCTGCCCAAAGGCTAGAAACCTTGATAAAGCTGAGCAACAACATCACTGACGCTAAAATGGCGATCCCGATCAAGACTGACTTAGACTTCATAACTTAACTGCACCCCTAGTTTTCTAGTAATTAGTTTAGGTTGATTTGGGCGATCTTGAGCATTAGTCAATCACCTATACTGGAAAAGCCGACCAGATAAGCCCTAAGAATCAGCATATATTTCATGGCGCGATCGCAATTTCAGCAGATTATTTCCTATATTCGCCCCTACTATCCCCCCTTGTTTGCTGGGTTTGCCGCTTTATTTATTGTGAATGGGGTAGGAACCTACATTCCGCTTTTAATTCGCTCGGCGGTGGCAGAGTTAGAAACTAATTTTAGTGCTGCAAAAGTTGGCAACTATGCCTTAATTATTTTGGTTTTGGCCTCCCTGATGTGGGTGATGCGAATGGCTTCGAGGCTATGGATTTTTGGCATCGGGCGCTCAGTGGAGTTTGACCTTAAGCAAAAGTTATTCCAGCATATTTTGAAATTACCGCCGAGCTATTTTGCCAAGCATCCAGCGGGAGACTTGATCAGTATTAGTACCAATGATGTCGATAGTGTGCGGCGACTATTGGGATTTGCGATTTTGAGTTTGGTAAATACGATCTTTGCCTATGTCATGACTTTGCCGGCGATGCTGTCGATCGATGTCAAGCTGACCCTGCTGTCGATTGCCCCATATCCGTTGATGTTAGTGATTGTCCAGTCATTTAGTGGACAGTTGCGAGATCAACAGTTGGCGGTGCAGGAGAAATTGGCGGATGTCAGCACCTTAATTCAAGAAGATATGAGCGGTATCACCTTGATCAAAACCTATGCCCAGGAAGGGAATGAACGCAGTGCGTTTGGCGCTTTGAATCAAGAGTTGCTGGTTGCCAACCTAGACATGGCAAGAACCCGAAATTTCCTATTTCCGTTGCTAGGCGGAATTGCCAGTGTCAGTCTGCTATTTTTGCTGTGGTTCGGTGGCGAAATGCTGGCGAATCCTGAGAGCGGCTTCAAAATTGGCGATCTTTTGGCGCTACTGATCTTGGTAGAGCGCTTGATCTTTCCCACCGCTTTGCTTGGCTTTACGATTACTACCTACCAAAGAGGACAGGTGAGTATTGACCGCGTGGAAGCAATTCTGGCAGAACCGATCGCTAATATTAATCCTGAAGATGCGGTAGCGATTGCCGAAATCCAGCCTGGAAAATGGCAGGTTCAGCTGCCCGACAGTAATCCCAAGCCTTTTGTCGGCAGAATTGAAGCTAGACATTTAAGCTTTAGCTACCCTGAGTCAGAACAACTTGCGCTAAATGATCTGAATTTTGTAATTGAACCTGGCGAAACCGTAGCAATTATTGGCTCAGTCGGCAGTGGTAAATCTACTTTGGCGAATGCGCTGCCGCGTCTGCTTGAGCTGGCACCTGGGCAGCTCTTCATTGATGACATTGACCTTACCCAAATCAAAATTCACGATTTGCGCGGCTTGATTGCCTATGTACCCCAGGAAAGCTTCCTATTTAGTACCACGATCGCTAACAATATTCGCTATGGTAATCCTGAAGCCACAGATGGGATGGTTGAGGACTGTGCTAATCGAGCATATTTCCAATCGGAGATTCTCAACTTTCCGCAAAAGTACCAAACCATAGTGGGAGAGCGGGGTATTACCCTCTCAGGCGGACAGCGTCAGCGTACTGCCTTGGCTCGTGCTTTATTAGTGGCAGCACCGATTTTATTGCTAGATGACGCGCTTTCCAGTGTGGATAATCAAACAGCGATCAATATTTTTGCTAGCTTGCCGAAAGATAAAACCGTGATCTTTATTACCCACAAGCTTTCTGCGGCTGCCAATGCCGATCACATTTTGGTAATGGAAGCTGGCAGAATCGTGGATACAGGTACTCATGATCAACTTTTACTTTCTTCAAGTCTCTATCAAAAACTATGGAATCAACACAAACTGGAAGAAGTATTAACTTAAATCGCTTCAGAGATTACCGTAGGCTGAGAATCCTGCTCACAGGTGCAACTGGTCAAGTCGGTTGGGAATTGCAAAAGTCTCTCAGTAGTTTAGGCGAAGTTATCGCTTACGATCGCACTGGTTTAGATTTAAGTGATTCTCAAGCAATTAGAGAAAAAGTGTTACAGCTTAAGCCAGATTTAATCGTAAATGCGGCTGCCTATACAGCAGTAGATCGAGCCGAAACTGAACCTGAATTAGCGATCGCGATCAATCAAACTGCGCCCCAAATTTTGGCAGAAAGTGCTGCTGTTATCGGCGCAAGTCTGATCCATTACTCTACCGATTATGTATTTGACGGCAAACTTGATCGCCCCTATCGAGAAGATGACCTAACAAATCCATTGGGCATTTATGGCAAAACCAAACTGGCAGGAGAACAAGCGATCGCTAAAGTTGGCATTCCCTATTTAATTTTTCGTACCAGTTGGGTCTATGGCAATCGCGGCAAAAACTTCATGCTGACGATGTTACGATTGGCAAGGGAAAAGCCAGAGTTGCGGGTCGTCGCCGATCAAATTGGTGCGCCGACTTGGAGTCAATTGATTGCCGAAACTACGAGTGAAGTAATTGAAAAAATTAGCGAAAGAAGTGAAATAGAATCCTGCACTTTTGCTGAATCTCTTTCTCAAGTTCAAGGTGTATATCACCTCACCAATAGCGGTTTCACCAGTTGGCATGGATTCGCTCAAGCGATTTTTGCAGCCGATCCTCAAGCTGAGGAGCAAGTTTTAGAGAGATTAATTGCGATCGCTACTTCTGAATATCCTACTCCTGCCCAAAGACCCGCAAATTCACGCTTAGATCTAACCAAAATCAGCCAGACTTTTGATCTCACTTTACCAACTTGGGAAGATGGACTCAAGCAAGCGATTATTTAACGTGATTTTGACTTAAAGATCTTGTTTTCTTTTTTAATATTGGACATGAAGGTTGTCAATATGAAGTGAGAATTGTTTGCCAGTGATGACTGGACTAGAAGATTGGCAAGTTTCGATGGAAGATTTGTTTGGTTTGCTCAACTTAGAATAGTTGTGTGAATAGTTCGGATTGAGAACTTTTAGCTCAAAGGTGAAGCGATCGCCGATCAGGCTCAAACTTTCTGATTTAATCTATCGTTAGTCTCTGTCAATCATCCAATATTCCTATTCAAACATTGACAATTGTAAGATTTAGCTAAACCATTCCGAGGTAAACATCGAGCTTTGCTGGTCAAACATAAAACCTTCTCACTTGAAGCAAGACAATTGCAAGATTTAACTAAAATGTTTCTGGTTGAATATCGAACATTGTCACTCAAACATAAAACTTTCTCGCTCAAAGTGAGATGATTGCAAGATTTAGCTAAAAGTCTTTAGCTCAAAGCTCCATTAACCTCGCTCAAAGTTAGAACGTTCCTAGTTGAAGCTAAAACATTCTTGATCGAAGCTGAATTGTTTATAATCCAAAAGACCTGTTTTTGAGCGTAAGCTGGGGGTGAGTTAAGCTAAGATTTGCTTATCCTAGTCATTGGCAAAAATATTATGTCCCAAGACCTAATTACTAAAATTTACAACGCCTTTGACCCGTTTGAGCCATTACCAGCAGGTGATCCAGCTTATGTTGATTGCCGTGGGGTGCGGGGCGAGACTAATATTTTGGTGGATTTGGGTAATAAGATTTTGCGATCGGATCGGATGGTGTGTCAGTTGTATGCGGGGCATCGGGGTGGGGCAAGTCCACGGAGCTATTGCGGCTAAAGGCAGATTTAGAAAAGAAAGGCTGTTTGGTAGTCTATTTTGCGGCGGATGAAGATGATATTGATCCAGAGGATGTTCAGTATACGGATATTTTGTTGGCTTGTACTAGACATTTATTAAAAGAACTAAGTTTTGCCGATCCAAAGCCATTGTTCGGTTGGATTGGTAGCCTTGGGGACGATTTGAAAGATTTAGCCCAAACCGAAATTAGTTTTACGGACTTAAAGATAGAAGCCCCAATCCAACTTTTTGCGAAACTAACGGCGACAATTAGAGCTATTCCCACTGAGCGCAAAAAAATTCGCGACAAAGTGAATCCTCACACCATAGCTTTATTGACGGCGCTAAATGAGTTTATTGCTGATGCCAAGCGCAAATTACCTGCTGGAAAAACCCATTTAGTGGCAATCGCCGATAATTTAGACCGAATTGTGCCTATCCCTCAAGAACATGGACGGACTAATCATGATGAGATTTTTGTGGATCGGGCACAGCAGTTGCAGGGTCTGGACTGTCATGTTATTTACACGATTCCAATCTCGATGGTCTATTCCAGTCGAGCGACAGATTTACGGGATATTTATGGCGATCTGCGGGTATTGCCCATGATTATGGTGCAGACTCCTGATGGTCAAACGAATGCGGCGGGAGTTGACAAGATTATAGAAATTATCAGAAGACGTATTCAACCATTTGAGCCTAAAGCTGTTTTGGAGTCGGAAATTTTTAGTAGTGCGGAGGGATTGCAAAAGCTGTGCTTATTTAGTGGTGGGCATGTGCGTAATTTGATGCTGTTGGTGCGATCGGCGATCAATTATGTGGATGCTTTACCAATTGCAGATGAGGCAATTCAACGGGCAATTACCCAAGCCCGCAAGACGTTTCGGCGCACAGTAGAGCATGATGAATGGGTGCTTTTGGCGAAGGTGGCTGATTCTAAACAAATCGATAATGCGGATGAATATCGCAAATTATTGTTTAATCGTTGTGTGTTGCAATATGAGTATTTTGACAAAGAGGGAGAGCTTCAACCCTGGTATGATGTGCATCCGCTAATTCGAGGGATTCAACAGTTTAAGGATAAATTTATAGCTGTTAATGAGTCTCAGTCCATATCAGCTATTGAGAAATCTAGCAAAGGTGAGTATCAAGTTATGGGGAATGAGGGAGCGGTAAACATATCTATCCATTCTCAAGGAGCAAAGCATCCCTTATTCACTAAAGATCCTAAGTTACTTGAAGTAATGGATGAAGCCGAGAGAAAATATTTTGAATTAATTGACAAAGAAGATTATATTGAAGCAAGCAATTTAGGTATCGGCTCAATAAGTAGGGGCAAGCGAAAAAAAGAAGGAAAGCAAGGGAGACGAAATACAGTAAAATAAAGGGTATGGGGCAAAATTGGCGTTAATCCTCAATCAACTAACAGACAATTTATTAGATAATTTCCCAATCCCGACTAAGTGGAAGACCGCACTGAAACTATTGCCACAAGAAACAGTGTTCAGTGAAGCAGAGTTTA
>Ga0163144_10028675_pt1 | contig 10720 bp, 6 predicted proteins | sample OliLak19BULKMAT1_FD_123175 | JGI IMG/M metagenome (GOLD analysis project Ga0163144, IMG submission 123175) | Freshwater microbial mat bacterial communities from Lake Vanda, McMurdo Dry Valleys, Antarctica - Oligotrophic Lake LV.19.BULKMAT1 | ecosystem: Environmental > Aquatic > Freshwater > Lake... | reverse complement strand
CGGGGCGCACACGGGGATCTATCAGGAGCTGCTGTATGACCATGTGCAACTCACTAGTGATTAACATTGCCCTAGATTTGCTGCCAGGCAGAACAATTTCTGTTTTAATACCAAAGCCATGTTGCCTATCATAGCGTCGGTTCTTTTAGCTTACTGTAGACCTCTTCACAACTAACATAGTGGGGTGATTTAGCTTGACTCTCCTCTGGATGAAGCAGCCCTTGGGATTCAAGTTTCCAATGCATTGTGGGTTCATAACTAAGTGTCCAAACTGGCTTCTGTGCGCCTCAACGTCTGCAGCAAAGTAATTGCAGTGACAAATTTATTGGGGTCTGGAGGTACAAAATCATTGGCTCTTTTGGCATAATCTTTGAAATTGTCTAACATTGTGATCTGCCTAGCACTAGACTCCTCAGCAAGGGGCGAAATTACGTCATTTTTGGCCTCATGCATGCCAAGATTGGAATCCAAATCATTGTCTGCTTGGGACTGTTCGAGCTGTGATCGGGCTTTCATCAGCCATGTTGAAATGAAATCTTTGTCAAACAATGACATGCATTTTGCCCTTTTTGCCCCTAATCCGTCGGACATGTTAGGACAATGCATGGCATTTTGGCTTCCAGCTGCGCATGCTTGGGGCTTATGCACTGCATCTGCAGGCAGATATACAGCAGCAATGTTAGTGTCTGCTTCAGAACCAAATCGAGCTTTAAGATGGTCTCTGCAGGCCTTATTTTCCATTATGTGTTTGCTTAATCTGCGTTGGCTCTTGAAGTCATTGCGGCCACACAGCTCGCACATGTACGCTGCCTCACTTATGATGGGCTTTTTGCACTGCATTAGGTTGTTTTGGGCTCTTTGTGTAGTGACAATGGGCTCAACATTATGAAGAAGAGGTAAATTAATCTACACCAGTGCTGTTGTGTTTGACCCAAAACCAATGACAGTTGGCCTCTCTAACTTGTACCACTTCTTCTGAATGTTCAGATGCATAAATAGCAGTGCGCCAATGACAACTTGTAGGCTATAATTTTGAGCAATTGGCACTGCTGGGGTGCAATTGAGCCTTTTTTGGTTAATGTGTGTGTGTGTTTTTGACACTTTGCCGTAAATTTTGTGATTTATGATTGCTTAATAGTGACAATGGCGCCCTTATGTAAGGTTTTGCCGTTAATCGGTTTTTCAGACGCTAATTAGGTGCAGTTTATTATCAAATTTTGTTTAGTTTGCAATGTCATTGTAGTCTGCTCTATTTATTTCCTTCTTCTCAAAATAATTTTTAACTTCAACTTGCCCCTGATAAAGAAATTAATTTAGTAAAAATAGGATGCAATGTCATTCTTTTTTCGTTGCACATGTTGAAACAATTGGGAACCTGATTTGCACCCTATTATGTGTAAAATAGCACATTTTGGTGCAATTACCCCGAACGGTAGATTTTTGGCATCCAACATTGCGTCACAAGGGTGTGACCCCCCCCCCCCCAAGGTGCAACGTGCCTTAATATGCTTTTTTAGATGCAAATCCTCATGCATGCAACACAGACACAACTGGTAGTAGACAGAAGCTAGAGCTTAGGTTTTCAGCGTGCTTGGTTAGCCTGGCTGAGGTGCTCTGGTCTCACTCATATTGGCTGTGCACAATGTCCAATTATCGTGAACACGAGCCTCACCTTTGCTTGGTTATTTCTGAGCCTATCCATTGGTGCCCACCTTAACAGCATCATTGGCTTTGTGTTTCCACTGAGCCTTGCTCTGAGACTTGCTAGTTTTTTGTTGATGATGCTGATCACCAGATTCAAACTGCAGTGCATGACAAGACTCACCAGAGAAGTGCCTTATGGCTGGAGCGGGTTTGTTGCTGAGACAAGGAATGATCATGTCTAAAGTCACTTTTCGACCGTCTTCCCAAGATTCAGTGGCAAGGTTGCCAATAGTCCACACTTTGCAGCTGAGTGATCAGAAAGCCCAATTATTCTGCATGACTTCTAAGGGCTTTCGGAAAACTGACCATTGTAATCATAAAACCATGCTTTCTCCCAGAATGCAAATTTTAAATTGGAACTGTCAGGAGTGAATCTTGTGATAGCTTTCTGTTGATCGGGTTGATGTTCTCCAGTTCAGGCAACAGCAAGCTGTGGGATTGACATAACAGACTACAAATTGTAGAAAATAGCAACAGAAATCTATGGTGCTTTTAAAGCAAACAAAGTGCAAGTTGTTTGTTGTTTGAGGTCTCTCATTTTTCACTCTGATTGGTCTTGGTTTGTTTGTCTGGGGCAGAATGCTTATGCTGCATCAAACTGGAGCAAACAGATTTCCTTCCACTTGTTTCCAACTTGACCCATTGCATTGTCTGTCAACAGCACATTGGGCGATCCAACTTCTCAAACGCAGTAGGCTGGAATTGCGTTATCAAATGAATACTTGAATCCAGTTGCACTGCAAATGGCTGTTTAGTCCACCAAATGGTCCCTGAAAGTGTCATTGGCAACTGCTGTGCTGAAGTAAACAAGCACTTGAGCTCGCAACCTATCCGTCAACCTTTTCTAAGCAGTCTAGTTTATAGACCATTGATCAAACATTGTTAATGACAAATGTTCAATTAGAAGAACAGTGTGCTTGTCTGCTGAGAATTCTAATTTGAGATTTTGGTGTGGTCTTGGGCTTCAGTTTGCATGCTGTTAGCATTGCGCCATCTGCCTTTGTCCATTGCCCATCCAACACCACCACGATTTATGCAAAGGAAGAGAGAGGCTTCAAAGAAAAAAGAAGTTTTTGCAAAACGTCTTGCTTAACTTGCAATACTTTTTGCTGATGAATGTTGCATTTTTTAACACTGTACCAGAACTGCCATGTTTTGAAATGTGTCACTTGCATGTAACGTTTGGTCCTGCAAAAATTAATCTTACTGACCAAGGGAGTGTGGCTAATCTCGCCAAAAACTAAAGTTTCCATGTTTTCTTTGCCAGCGTTGTCGTGATAACTTTATTTAGAATGGTGAAAACTTTATTGTTAAACATGAAACATGAATTTCATTTTTCAAGTTCTCACTTTTCATGATAAATGTTTTCTCTTTTCGTGTTTTGTATGTTTTCATTTTTTCCACAGTGACGACAAATGTCATCTTTTCACTTTTGACCTTGAAGGTTTTCAGTTTTCGCATTTTTCAGTTTTCATTGTGTTGAAAAATCAAAAACATTAAAACCAAAACGATTATTTAAGAACACGAGAATGAAAACGTGAAAACTAGGAGTCAGAGAGAACATGAAAACTACTTTTCGATGAAGTCGGGGAAGTGCTACTAGCACATGCTAGTTAACGATACACAGTGAGTACTCACTGAAATTTTGGCGATTTAACTGACACGACTCGAAATTTTGCATGTTATCAACACGAGGCACCGGGAGAAAACAACAGACTGAGGGTGCAGTTTGAGCAGTAAACCGGGACACAGTGGGTCTATTGTTAGCTACTACACCCCACACAAAATGTCTTGTTTACATGCTACAGGTACAGGTTGTGCTCTGACATGTCCTTGATTAATTTTTTGTAGTTAGCTGTGGCCAAAAATTGATTATTTAAGGGTTTCACCCCAGATCCACCTAAAGAAAGACCTTTGAGGACATCTCAAGCTTATTGGAGCTACATTAGAGTCTAATGCGTGTACTTTGTATGGGTCATCTAGCTAGAGAGTGCTCCGGTCGTTCCAAAAGTGTGGCAGAAATGTTTTCCCCCCCGCCCGATACACCGTGTAAAAAATTGTTAATTTATCAGTCCTGCATAGAACTCACTGCGCGTACATCATTAAGCTCCGGATGGAGGAGCCCCAAGCTCCTTCAAGCCCCATCCCTATCACATCGTCTGTTGTCATTGTCATTGGCATCAACAGTAACGGAACGGAAAACGCAGTGAATCAATCGATCGCCAGCACCTACTACTCTAGACTACTAGTAGTACCGGTAGGAGCCGTCATACAACACCACTACTACTAGCTAGCTAGTAGTACCAGTACTACCAGTACTAGCTAGCTAGCTCTACTACCAAACTGTAGTACTTCTACACACTACAATTGTACCGGTACGTGTACTATCGCTAGCTTGCATGTACTAACTCGAATATTGGTACAATGTACCAGTACCATCAGTACTTGCAGTAATAATAGTGGCTCTATGCCCCTATCCCCCCGTTCCTACTCGTACTGTAGTACTCAACTGCATGGTACTAACTCTCATAAACCGGCCAAATCAACTGGAAAATTCAATCAGGAAACATTCTGATATTTCTCTCCAACAATGTCGTCGAACAGCAGTAAACGGAATAAACTACCCAACAAGAAACCCTCTCAGCAGCCCACTTTGTTTAGCTTTTTCACCAGGAACCCCCCGCCTAAGTCATCTGCTAAAGCTGCTGCAAGGAGCAACGCAGCCAAACCTGCTGCCACGTCTTGTCCTGCCGATGGAATTGCTTCTAGAACTGCTGCTGTCTGCACTCCGGCTCGAACAACGCACAATGATAAAAATAAACCCAACAGCGACAGCAAGAGCGCAAAGCCACGACTTATACCGGCCAGTCGAAAAGACAAAGGCAAGGCGCAGAAAAGAAAAGAAATGCTGTGTAAAAAGATCAAGGTGAACGTGCGTGTGGCGATTTATTGGCCAAACGACAATGAATTCTATCCAGCTACTGTGAAGAAGGGAGCCGAGCCCAAGTTTTTTTTGGAATATGACGACGGTGAATCCGAGTGGATAGACTTTCGGGAACACACGTTTCGCTTTATTGATAACGACGAAGAATTGAACGACGAGGAAGAGATTGCTGAATCAGAACACGAAGGTGAAGAGGAAGAAGAGAAGCCCCCGAATAAGCGGCCCCGAATTCACGACAGCGATGACGAAGAATACGAATTTGAAATGAAAGATGCTTCAGAAGACGAGGACGTAGACGAAGTTGACAATGATGATGACGACGACGACGAGGAGCAGTGGCTCGTTTTCGATGACGGTGACACGGACGACCGCAAAAGCAGGACAAGCACGAAGAAGTCAACGAAAAAGAAACTCAAGGCTTCACCGTCTTCTACTTCAGATGCCACACCCAAGCCCACCAGGCCTCTCGGATCCAAGGGAAGCTCTCCTGCAGGTATTTTTACTCCTACCTCTCTCATCAACTTCTCAGCGTTTGCTCAGGCTTCTCCGACCAATGCCCCCAAACGTGTGACCCCAACTTCCTCAGTTAGGTCTTCTCTCTCAAGCATCGCTATAGATTCGACGGACAGAAATAAAGCTATTCCATATGTTGAAAAAGCTGTCAATCCTGCAGGGGCTCACATCCACAACCACCTTAATTTTATAAAAAATCCTAGGGATGCTCAAGGGCGATCGAAAGATGAACCTGGGTATGATGCTAGGACCTTGAAAGTGGACGAAAATGAACTAAAGAAACATAACAACGGTAAACCTTGGTCGCCGGGAGTCAAGCAGTGGTGGGAAACAAAAGCACAGTACTTTGATACAGTTTTGCTCTTTAAAACTGGAAAGTTCTACGAAATGTTCGGCATGGACGCCGATGTTGGAGTCCAAGTCTGTGGCTTACAATATATGAAAGGCGCCGTAGCACACGCCGGTTGTAAGTTCTTCTTATCTTCTCTTTATCTGTGTGTGTAGTCTGATGAATTGGCAAGTTTTGGCTCATCAACTTTGGTCATTTGCTTCTGTATTCGGCATTGCCACCATGCCTATTCTCTGCAGTCCCAGAGATTTCATATGGCATCATGTCAGATAAGCTTGTGCGTGCAGGGTACAAGGTTGCCCGAGTTGAACAGACCGAGACCCCAGAAATGTTGAAGGCGAGAAAGAAGAAAGGCTCGAAGGACAAGGTTGTGAATAGGGAGTTGGTTTCTATCGTCACGAGAGGGACTCGCACGTTTTGCTACTTGGACAATGAGCTCTCCTACGATTGTGCTCAAGACGGAGCAGGAGTGGGCCCCCTGCTGGTCATTCGGGAAATTCAATTTAGCAATGGCGATGAGAAGGAGGAAGAGTCTGATACCATTCGCCCTGTTTGTGAGTACGGGGTGGTGTTTGTAGATGCTTCGAGGGCTGTGATTACCATGGGTCAGTTCGCCGACGACGTTCTTCGGACTCGCATGACAACGCTGTTGGCGGCTATTTCGCCTTCAGAGGTTCTTATAGAGGGGGAAAATGGCGCGTCGCCTGTGCTGCGTGATCTCCTGAAGTCTGCACAGATGATGTCCGGATTTCTGATTGAAGAAATCCAGCCAGTTGAGAGCTTCCCTAAGTCGACCGCTGTGAACAGCGACGTCCGGCAGAAATTGAATCGTGGTTTTGGACGAGTCCATCCATGGAATGTCGAAGAAACACTTGAGGAACTCCATCGCCGTGAGTACTTCCCTCGCAGTTCTAGAAAACAAGAGGATGCGAGAGATACAAGCCGCTGGCCCAAAGTATTGCACCTCGCTGTTGAAGGCAATGCAAATTTGGCGCTCTCTAGTCTCGGGGCAGCGCTCTTTTATTTGCAACGAAACTTGATCGATGAAGAGGTCCTTAGCATGGGCTTTATAAACGCGTATGTTCCTTCTGCGTGTCCCGTGGCATCGGGGGGAGTTTTTAGCCAAGCTGCACGAGAGGATATCGACACCGAGAGCGAGCTAGACGACTTACAAAGAGGAGATTCAGCCCTGGAAACTCCGACCCCGGTCGGATCGAATGACGAAGAGGAGAACATATCTCATATGGCCCTTGATGGCAACACCCTTTGCCAATTGGAGATTCTGACGAATAACTCAGACGGGAAGGTCGCAGGTAGTCTATGGTCCAAGATAAACTTTACGCGGACACCACATGGAGCTCGGCTCCTTCGCGCATGGTTGCTTCGACCGTTATTCCGTAAAGACGAAATCGAGCGGCGTGCCGATGCCGTTGAGGAGCTCCTATCTGGTGATGTCGCATTGGCAATGGATGAAGCGAGGGGCTTACTACAAAAGTGCGGTGACATTGAACGGCTTCTAGCAAAGGTTCATCAAATGGCTGGTACAAAGCCTGGCGCAGCGGAAAGTTGTCATCCTAGCACGCGGGCGGTTCTTTATGAAACCAAGGTCTACACCACGCGTAAAGTGCGTGATTTTCGATCCGCTCTTTTTGCGCTACGCTTTGCTACGAAGATTCCGGAGCTCTTCGCTGGTATTGAGGTCAGCAGCGGCTTGTTGAGGAAAATCCTCAAATGCTTCCCTGATGTTGCAGAAGACCTAGACTGGTTCTTCAATGCATTCGACTTTGAAAAAGCCGTAAACGGTCAATTCGAGCCTGGTCGAGGCATTGACGCTGACTTTGACGACGCAAAAGACCTCAAGGACACAGTGTTGGCTGAATTGCAAGTTTTTCGAGAAGACATGTGTACAAATGTTTTGCAACCACGTCATTTGGCAAAGAATACATGGAAGTACATCAATACAGCTCCCGACTCTAAAGACAAGTACGTGATCGAGCTCCCAGTCCAAGTTGCGGTACCAGAAGACTTCTGTGAGTATTTAGAAAAGATTTGAAAGTGATCACACGATGAATCGCCACTAACAAGTGACGACTGAGGTGACTTGTTGTGAATGCGGCAACCTTATAAATGGTGACGGCTCACTACATACTTACTTTTTGGTTTACGTATAGATGTGGTTGGTAAGCGTGGAAGTGGCGCGAAACAAGTAAATAAATACCGAGCAAGTCGCGTCGTTGAGTTGGTCGCAACCCTGGAACGGGCAATAGACGTCCAGAAGGAGCGGAAAGCGCGACAGATGCAATTTATCTTTGCTAAATTCGATGAAAAACGTACTTTCTGGGCTGCCTTGGCATCCGCAACGGCACTTCTAGATGCACTCGGTTCCTTGGCTATGCTTGGAAAGAGCCCAGGATATTCTCGACCCACAATTTTGGACTGCCCGAAAGATGGCAGTCCCTGTATCAAAGTTGTTCAAGGCCGACACCCGTGTATTGAGACTACCCCAACTAGAGGTGAATTTATACCAAATGATCTGTCACTCGGGGCTGTGGGAATGGGCGCCCGTTCTGAAAAAGTTATGTTGCTGTCTGGCCCAAATATGGGTAAGTCGAACGAATTTCATGTTCATTGAGTTCGAGGAATTAACAATGTTGAGAGTTGCTGATAGCCGTGCATGTCATGCATCATTCCTCAACCGTTTCGCCCGGAACCTTTAGGGGGCAAAAGTACTTTGCTTCGTCAAACTTGCCTCATTTGTATCCTGGCTCAGGTGAGTTACATATTTGTGTGTGTTTTCTCTAGGCCAGAAAGCGAAGTCCCTTTGCATGCATTCTCTTATCGTTCAGTTATTTCGCAATTGTCGCTATATCTTTCTTAGATCGGTGCGCGGGTGCCCGCTTCAGAATGTGCTCTTACCCCATTGGATAATATAATGACCAGATTAGGAGCAAGCGATAGGATTCTCCTCGGACAGAGCACATTTTTTGTCGAGCTGGCCGAAACAAGTTTCGCGCTCAGAGGAGCTACTCGGCGCTCCTTGCTTCTGTTTGATGAGCTCGGACGTGGTACCTCGAGCTTTGATGGTACTGCTATAGCAAGTGCTTGTCTGTCATACATCTGCAGGAACCTGAAATGCCTGGCACTATTTGCAACACATTACCACAGTCTTCTAGAGGAATGGAAAAATGATCAAATTGTCCGCCTTGCCCATATGGAAAGTTGTGTTGACAATGATGACGAAGGTGGAAAGGGCAACATCACCTTTCTTTACACACTTGGCAATGGTGCCTGCCCCAAAAGTTTCGGGGTCAATGTAGCTAGACTTGCCCGTCTCCCCGAGAAAGTGCTGCAAAATGCGAAGCGGATTAGCTCAGATTTTGAAATGGAGATGCACGGAGAGGGCTCTCATTCCATGTCTGCGGCAGAACAAGCTGTCCAGTGGCAAGGTGAAGTTATCAATTTGATCAAGGCCGGAGAGGCCGAAATGGAAGATATTGAAAGGCTGTGGGATTCACTGCAGCAGTAACTGATGACAGGTGCTGAGGACTCCTGTCATCATGAAAGATTATGATTTCAAGGGTGTATCTGGTGTCCTCTTCTAGAATAGTATGTTCCAATCTTCAACACAATGATGAGCTGTCTCTGATTGAAACTTTCAAACAGCAACACTGCCCGATAGTTGGTCTATTGTCCATTGGTCATGTTTCCGGCGGATCTCTTTGGTCCGAGACCTTCACTTGAACCTTGCCCTGTGGATTGACTTGAGTTGTCCTGTCAATAGCTAAACGGCATGGCTAGTAGGCTCGACCTTGGTTGAATTTTTGCCGTTAGCTAAAAAGAACAGTCTAGACTCTTCTAAAACAATTCATCCAAACTCCTAGCACATATCTAGCATGCCTTCCATCCCTCCCGGACCTAATAGGAAGCTAAAAGAACGGCTAGTGCTAGCTCTATCTGAACATCATCCTTGGAAGACACTGACCCTATCTTCGAAAAAAACTAGATATCTATTATATTTCACACTAAACTAGGTACTCAAGCCCGACAGGTTCTTTGTACACACTAAAACAAGCTTCCATCACAGGGCTGCTATGCGAATGGCCAACATGATGGCTTACAGAGTGCAGGGAGGCGAGTGAGTGTATCCTCCTATAGCTGAAGCACTAAAAGAGCCAGGCCTGCACACCATTGAACACTATGTCAACAAGCGCCAACAATGCGCAGTGGACTACAGTCCATTTCTACAGCTCCGATTTGGTTGCATTGCATGGTGGCGAGCAAGCAGCCTGATGCTCTAGCCAAGACCGTTTACTGGTGAAATCAGAACAGAAAGCAGGCAACGCCTGTTGAAGAGTACTAGGAGGATGAAACTTCTTGTCTATAGAGATATTGAGATCCGCTCTCCCTCTTGCTTCTTTTTGGGCCGTAGCCCTCAACCTAGCAAACATTTTGGAGGTGATGTTTGTAGTAGTCCTAACAACGCTCCAACCTCTCCCTCCTCCTGGGCTGGATGTGTTGATTTCATTGACTTGGAGCAACAGTGACAGATAGCAGCAGAAAGAAAGTAAAGACAATTTAAGAAACGATGCTGGTGAGAGCCTTAAAGCAGCTGGGCTGTTGAGTGACCCAAGTTTACCAGGTGGGACAAGCTGCCAAGCTCCTGGACCACCTTGTGGTGTGTCCAATAGTGGATGTCCTCTCAGTGAAGCAACATCACTGATTGCACAACATCTGCCATTGGACACTGTAGGGGGGAAATTTGTGCTTACACTTTTGCTTGTGCTCTTGAACAAGTAAAGTTGGAACTCCAAGAGCTACCCAGGAGCAACAAAGCACAACACTGAAAAGGGGGGCATGGGGACACATCATTGCAATGGGGGAAAGGAGAGTGAGAGGTTCAAATTGTACTATTTTAAGGCGGGTAGTGGAATTTACACATGCAAATGTACCAGGAGGCTACGTGCCAAATTGGCTCAACACCCACCTTTGCCTTTTCATTTGTAAACTTTGATTCATCCCTTATATCTTTCGACAATGAATGCAGCACACAAAAGACTTAATGCCCAAATATCATTCTCACCCCTCTTTGGTTTTAACCCCCTCCCCCCGGTGGATAGCTTTCACACATCAATTTTAGCTAGTAGTTTGTTAAAGCTGATGGAATAGTGTTGATCCAATCTCGGGGGGGGGGGGGGGGGTTTGCACTTTTT
>Ga0163144_10028674_pt1 | contig 10720 bp, 15 predicted proteins | sample OliLak19BULKMAT1_FD_123175 | JGI IMG/M metagenome (GOLD analysis project Ga0163144, IMG submission 123175) | Freshwater microbial mat bacterial communities from Lake Vanda, McMurdo Dry Valleys, Antarctica - Oligotrophic Lake LV.19.BULKMAT1 | ecosystem: Environmental > Aquatic > Freshwater >... | reverse complement strand
TGAACTGTTGTTGGCCTTTGTCGTCGCGGATAAGACTCAGCTTCTCTTGGTCTATTCTGGATACGCGTAATCCGAATCGTGCGAGTTCAGTGTTGATCTTCGTAACGGTGGGAGTCGCCAACACGGCTTGCGCGAATGGCGCGCGAAGCGCAGTCATCTTCGGATTGTGCATGTTGCCGGCTGAACGCTTTGCAGCGTCTAACTCGCGGGGCACAGACTGCTCTAGCGCGGAGAAAACCTCGTGCTGGAATGTTGAATCGCTGACGAGCCAGTGAAGTTCAATGAATTCGAGCCGCTGGATGTGGTCGCTCTGCGCCAACTTGTTGAGAGCATCCTTGAAGGCGGGCAAGCCTCCATCTTCGACGTATGCGATGCTCGCGCGAGCGGGCAAGAAACGATCGTCATCGGGCCGGACAGACGACGTCCAGCCTGCAAAGCCTGTTGAGGTGCCGCACAGGATTAGAAATAAAATAAGAGTGCGCACTGGGATGTCGCCTAACGGCCCCAAGCTCAGCGACAGCGGAGTGCGGCGCGGCACCTGCATGGTGGGCGGCAAGGCGGCGGCGGAAGTCCCGGCCTGCCGGGATGACGCACGGAGCTGTTCGCTGCAGCGCGTTAGGCGCTTCGGCTGTTCGGATGAAGCTCTATGAAAACACATATCGCTACGGATAGTCCGGGTCATACGCATCCGGGTCTTGCTCCTGAAAGTCCTGCTTGTGGTCCTCAAGCCACGCCTCGACGCCCTTGGTGTCCCAGTCCTCGACCAGGAGTTGTCGAACGAGTGCTTCGGAGCCTTGCGGCTGGATGGCTCGTGCCGCCGGGTCGATGGGATTATGTCTTCGGAGCATTTCGGAGCAGAGCGCCAATCCTGAGTCTAAGCGTTCGCGGAGGAAGTAGGCTGCGCGTCCGGATAGCTTCGGCCACCGACCTGAAATTTCGTGCTCGCATACTGCTCGCCAAATATCGGCTGAGTCTATGGTCGCTTCGCGGCGGAAACCCTCGAATATCTCCTGAGAGTCCCAGCTCGGACTGGCAGGTGCCCAACGCCATTGGCGCGTCGGAGCAGATTTCCGCGTCTTACGGAACCACTCGTGTAACCAAAGGACTTCAGGAAGGGGACGCATAAGCATCTACAATTTCAGAGCGCGCGTAGAAGCGCCTAACGACCCCAAGCTCAGCGACGGCGGAGCGTGGCGCGGTAGCTGCGTGGTGAAGCGAAGTGAAGGCATACGAGCTAGAGAAAAAGGTGGCTCGGAGGAGACGGGTCCGAGCTAGAAATAGTCCCGGCTAGCCGGGATGACACGCGGAGCCGTTCGCGGCAGCGTTAGGCGGCGTTCTGTTCATAGGAAAACGTCGGAATCTCTGCCCTCTTGCTGGCGTGCTCGACGGTGATACCGCAAATCGCTCCCGAGCGGTCGATGTCGATAAGCGTGTCCTCGTCAAGGTCGCGAGTCTCTGCGACATCGGCGGGGCGAAACTCAATGTGGAGCGTATCGGTGTCCTGAAAGTATCGAATCTTCATGGTGTGAATGAGTGGTCAAAAAAGGCGTTGTGAACAGTCTCGGCGTCGGGAAGCAGTATGACACGCAGAAACCGTCCGTCCATCTCTGGAATTGGTGCCCAGCGGCGAATGCGTCCGTCCTGCTGGACGGCTTCGCGCACTGGCGATTCGATGACGTGCTGAATCCACTCGTCGCGGATGAAAGCCCGGTCTGGGCGAAGCCGCATGGTGTGGAAATACTGAGTGAATTTCACAGTGCGGGTGTAGCAGGGATTTTATTGCAGAGGAAGCGCGAAGCCGCCTAACGACCCCAAGCACAGCGACAGCGGAGTGCGGCGCGGCACCTGCATGGTGGGTGAAAAGGCGGTGGTGGAAGTCCCGGCCTGCCGGGATGACGCGCGGAGCCGTTTGCTGCAGCGCGTTAGGCGTTGTGGTTGAGTAGTGAGCGCATCGCATACTGGTTGAGTAGAGCGAGAATGTAGAGGACAGGACCGCTGCCGAGAAGACCGTAAATGAGATAAGTCTCGGTAAGCAGCCGCAGGTCTCCGCCAACAGGAGGAGGAGAAAACTGGATGCCGAGCGCAAGGCGACTGAGCCAGAGAAGGAACGAGAAGGAGACGAGAGCAAGCGGCAACGTGACGCAAGGCAGAAGAATGAACGCGAGCAATGGAGCGCGTCGAAATGCCGGTCGGAATAGGAAGGAGATGAGTATGCCAGTGAGAACAGCACAGCTAACTCCGGCAATGTGACCGACGGCACCGGGCGGAATGCTCCAGCCGTCGTCGAATAGCAGTGGAAGCAAAAACCAGAGCGCGCCGCTGACGATGCCGGCGACCAAGTAGAGCAAAGTGTTCTTCGAGGCTTTCATTCTCGGTGTGAGCGAGCAACGCCTAACGACCCCAAGCTCAGCGACGGCGGAGCGTGGCGCGGTAGCTGCATGGTGGAGCGAAGTGATGGCATACAAGCTTGAGTAAAAGGTGGCTCGGAGGAGACGGGTCCGAGCTAGAAATAGTCCCGGCTAGCCGGGATGACACGCGGAGCCGTTCGCTGCAGCGCGTTAGGCCCATTGGTTGGAGTCACTTCTTGGGCCATTTTTTTGTGGGATCGGCTTTGCGTTTCGCTTTGGGTGCGTCTGCAACGGAAGTCTCCAAAAGCTCCACTTCGATTCTGTCGCCGATGACAAGCTCCTGGAACTCGACCCAACGAAGATGGAAGTCTGCCCCGGATTTGCGTCCGGTAAGGCCGCCAACGGAAAGGTGAAAGTCTGGTGCTTCGTCACGGACTTTCTTGGTTTTGCTTCCGATAGCACCGACTGCACTGATGATCGTGTTGAGCACGGAAAGGTCCTCCGCGCCCGCAACGCAGAGTTCTTTTCCGTTCAGCTTCACTCGGAGCGCGATCATGGGCCTAACGACGCCAAGCTCAGCGACACGCGCGGCTGGCGCGGCCCCTGCGCGGTGGGGGAAAGGCGGAGGCAGGAAGCAGGGGCCGTGACAGCCGCGCGTGTTCGCTGCAGCGCGTTAGGCCTTGTTGATAGCAGAGAAAATCGCATGATGAATGGTCTCAATATCGAATCCACCGCCTGACCAAGCCGATGGATGATTGGAGTGACAAAGAACGATGTTGCCGGAAATCACGGCCTCGAATTTCGGGCATTCTTGAACCGCGTCAAATAAACCGATGTCGTAAATAAGGCTATGCCAACAGACGGTTCCACCAGCGATAATGATTGTTGGAGCCAATTCGCTTATCTGTGCTTTCAGTAGAGACGAATTCATACGGGACTCGTCACGGATTTCGGAGTCGTTCGATTTGGAGTGCCCTGAATGTTTCTTGATGTTGACTACGGCCATCTTGTCCAAAGTCGCGTGGAGTAATTCGCTGTTGCTCGCAACTGAGTTGATTTCGGGTTGTGATAGCGGGCGGTTCCGTTGCAGTGCAATCTCAATAGCCGCTGCGAGTGGAACGCTCTTGAGGTAAGTAGGGATGTTGGCATCCAGCCATCCGTGTGCGAGGTCACTGATTCTGATGATTCCGCATTCTTGATAGCCGTAGTTCTCCTTGAGGAGGAAAAGCACTCTAACTTTGGATGCCGCCCATTTTTCGGGGTTGATGGCACCATCGAAAGTGTATTCCTCCAGGCCGCGTTCTTGAAGATACTTTTCGTAGCTGGTCATGGTGCGAGTGGGCCTAACTGGTGAGTATGCGACTGGGGCGAGATTCGATATACATATTGATTTTTTCATACCGATAAGTATACATCCTGTCAATTTCGATCCCCAAGCTCTGGAGAAAATAAGAGGTGCGGTCCGGCTCAGGCTTTTTTCTTATGCGACAGAAAAGGCGTGTTGCCAGTGGGGAAATTCGTGTATGGAGGCGGTGAAACTATTCTTTAGTTCTAAGGCGCGATAGGGACATCGCGCCCTACCGCTTGGGTTTCATTTTTTACGGCGGTGACGCCGGGGCGCTTATTAGTGCGCGTCAGTGAAAATTAGTGGTTTCACACAAAGATCCCCGAGGCCCAGATATAAGGCATTGTGAACAGTGCCACGACATTCCAGCCCATCAGATAAAAGCGCATCATACCGGGGCTGTAAGGCCGCGCTCCCCACAGCAGCAGGGCATCAAGGAGAAAATAACCCGCCCCGCAGACAAGGGCGCCCGCCGCCAAGGGCTGGTGCAAGGCGAAGCCCAGCAAGGCCGCCTCAGCCAAGAGCAAACCCGCCAGCAGGCACTTTGCCGGCACCACCCCCAAAACCACCGCCGTGCTGCGCCGTCCCGCGATTTTATCCGGCTCCACGTCCATGATCTGACCCAGCAAGTGCGAATGCATGGCAAAGAGCAGGCCAAAGAAGAACACCGCCTCGGAAAGCTGCGGCACCCCTGCCAACCAACTGCTCAAGACAAACACCAGCAGATAGCCCGCCTGATTCAGCATATCGAGGAAGGGACGATTTTTGAATCCCCAACCCGGCCAATTGTAGGTCGCAATGAGCGCAAGTAGACCGAGAAACCACCCGATGATTTTTGGCCCCTCCAGACAAACCAAGAGAATAAGAAAAGGCACTTGAACAAGAAAGACCACCCAAGGCAACTTGCGCAACTGATCCTCTCCGCCTCGTGCTCCGAAAAGAAACGTTCCTTTGCGCGGATTCACCCGGTCCGTCTCGCGATCGGCCAGATCATTCAGTCCGTAAATCAAGAGCCCGAGTGGAACCGTCACATAGACCAGCCCGAGCCAGAAAAGCGGACGGTTAAAAACCCACACGCCGCCGCAAGGCAGCAAATAAAACCAGATGGAAGTGAGCCAGAATCCCGGCCTGGCGGCCATGATGGTAAATCGCAGCATGCCTGCCCCGGCCATCATCGCAAATTAGAGGGAATCAACAAAAGTCATGGTCACGAAAGAAGGCAAGGATCACAAAGGGGGGGGTCATCAAGAGAAAACCGTCTGTATTTTGAGATTTTTAGGTTTTTTTGCGGCTGAGATTTGCCTTAGCCTATTTTACTTGCCAGCGGTTTTGCGCCGCTATTTGTCTCGAAAGCACCTCTTGACAGTATGCTCATTCCAGCCCCTAAGAGCCTGTCTGAAAAGTCGCTATTGGAGGGCGGCAGGCTCTTGCCGCCCAGGGATGCGAGGGCCCGCATCCCTCCATTCTCCTGTTTTAAGACAGGCTCTAAAGTCATTTCTGATTGCCATCGAGATCTGGAGCTTATCTGGCAGTGGGGATATCTCCAGTAGAAACAACCGGTTAAAGTTGCCAGCCTTGAAGAAGCGACATAATCCGCGCCATCCCAAATCCACCGCCATTCCATTGACCCTAGTTTCCTCTCTGTTGCCATGTTCGACGAGAGAAGACGCCTCGGGTGCTGGATCGGTTATCGTCTGATTAGCTCCGAGAGGTGCGGCGGTCAGAGAGCGCCGCTAAGCAAGGTGACCCACTCCGCGAAAAAAGGCGCGACTGGCCGGTCGCGCCCTTTTGGGGATTGATGCCTGTCGATCTACTTCGTTTCTTCGGCTGCCGGTGTCTCGGCGGCTTCGACTACGTCAGGAGCTTGCGGTGCGGGCTTTTTGGACCCGGTTTTCTTGCCGGACGGTTTCTTTGATTTTTTGTCCGACTTTTTCTCGCGGCGCTTGATCTCGACTTCGTCGGTGAGAATGATGCGGATGTGGCTGGTGCGCTTGCGGATCGGGCCGGCGCTGCCGCGGGCTTTCGGTTGAAAGCGTTTGAAGGTCGCACCCTCGCCCACCACGGCTTCGAGCACGACGAGGTTGGCCACGTTGAGGTTGTTGTTGTTTTCCGCGTTGGCGATGGCGCTCGCAAGCGTCTTGCTGACGAGTCCGGCAGCCTTCTTGGGCACAAAACGGAGCAAGTCGAGGGCGTCCGTGGCGGGAAGACCTTGAATTTCCCGCGTGACTTCACGGACTTTGAAAGCGGACATCCGCGCGTTGCGATGAATGGATTTAACCTGCATGATAAGTTGGTGGGTTCGGTTTTTAACCACTAATGGACACGGAAAAGCACGAGGGCTTTTTTGAGTGATTATTAGTGCGTTTTAGTGAGGATTAGTGGTTGAAAATTTTTACGGCCGGGCGTCCACCCTGAGGCGGTCGCCGGTTTTCATCGGCTGTTTTTCTGATTCGAGATTCTGAATGACTGCTCCACTGATGCGGTTGCGCACGTCCACGACGCGCACTTCGCCGATCCGTTTGCCTTCGCGCCACACTTGGAAGGGCATGCCGATGCGGACACCCTGTTTGTCGCCGATGTTGGCGACGATGAGTGCGAGGTCCTCTTTGATGTCCACGATCATGCCCTCACTAAGAGATGCTTCGACGGTTTCGGCTCGGGCCGCAGTGGAAGCCCCGAGGATTTCGTTCGTTTTGCGCAACTCGGTTTCGACCGAGAGCCGCATTTGCGGGTCGATCAGGTCGGTGCTTTTCATCAGCATTTGGACGCCTTCGGAGAGGCGGACAAGCTGGTTGGCGGCTTCGGTTTGCTGTTTTTTCATCAGGCGCAAGTCGCGCACGGCGGCGAGCAAACGCTGTTCGAGTTTGCTCTGGTCTTTTTCCGCCCCTGGGATTCCCAGGGCCTCAAGTTTGAGCTGAAGGTCGGCGGACTGTCGTTTAAAAGTCTCGGCCTCGCTGTTGGAGATGGCCAGGCTTTCGGTCAGGGATTTGATGCTGGAGCGAAGCAGGAGAACTTTTTCCTGCAAGGCTTGGAAGTCATCGGAAGAGCCTCCATCGTCCATGGGCACGGTGACCGTGGCCCTCTGCGCGAGAAGGATTCCAGTTTCAGAATCTGTCAAAGATCGGCTGCTCTGCGCATCCAGCCTTGCGACCGGAAGGAGAGCAAAGAGCCCCGCCGCTAGTGCAGCGAGCCTCATGGTTTATTTGGTCACTTTAGCGGTGTGAGAACCGTGTTTCTTGAAGATGCGGGTCGGGGAGAATTCTCCGAGCTTGTGGCCGACCATGTTCTCGGTGACGAAGACCGGGATGAAGGTCTTGCCATTGTGAACGTTGAAAGTGTGACCGACAAAATCCGGAGTCACCGTGCTGCGGCGCGACCAGGTCTTGATCGGCTTTTTCACGTTGGAATCGTTCATTTTGTCGATTTTATCGAGGAGTTTCCACTCGACGAACGGGCCTTTTTTGAGCGAGCGTGCCATGATTATTTCTTAGCTTTAGCCTTGCGCCGCTGGACGATAAAGCGGTCGGAGGTTTTGTGTTTGCGGCGGGTCTTGAAGCCTTTGGCGAGCTGGCCCCAGGGGCTGACGGGATGATGGCGTCCGCCACCGCCCTTGCTCTTGCCCTGGCCGCCACCCATGGGGTGATCAACCGGGTTCATGACCATGCCGCGGACGTGCGGACGGCGGCCGAGCCAACGGGTGCGGCCGGCTTTGCCACTGGAAACGTTCATGTGGTCGGTGTTTCCGACCTGTCCCATGGTGGCGTAAGATTGCTCGTTGACCTTGCGGGTTTCCCCGGAGGCGAGTTTGATGAGGGCGTATCCGGCTTCGCGGCTGGCGAGAATGGCCTGGGATCCGGCGCTGCGGATCATCTGGGCTCCACGGCCGGGGATGATCTCGATGTTATGAATAGCCGAGCCCAGCGGAATGGCTTTGAGCGGAAGGGCATTGCCGACCTTGGGATCCACTTTTTCTCCAGCGGTGACTTTGGACCCGACTTCGAGGCCGACGGGAGCGATGATGTAGGTTTTGTCGCCATCGGGGTATTGCAAGAGGGCAATACGGGCGGAGCGGTTCGGATCGTATTCGATGGAAAGGACCTCGGCGATGACGTCGCGCTTGGAGCGTTTGAAATCAATGATGCGGTATTTGCGCTTATGCCCGCCGCCACGATGACGCATGGTCATGCGGCCGTTGTTGTTGCGACCGCCGGATTTTTTCAGCGGGGTGGTCAGCTTCTTCTCGGGCTTGTCCTTGGTGATTTCGGCAAAATCGGGAAGCTCCTTGAAGCGGCTGGACGGGGTGAGAGGACGAAAGGTTTTGAGTGCCATGGCAGTGTTTCCTTAAACGGTTAGACGAGGTCGAGTTTTTCGCCTTCCTTGAGGGTCACGACGGCCTTTTTCCAATGGGCGCGACGGCCGAGTTGGGCGGTGCGCTCGCGCTTTTTCTTGCCGGCGAAATTGGCGGTGTTGACGTTGACGACGGTTTTCTTGAAGAGCTGCTCAACGGCGCGCTTGATATCAAGCTTGTTCGCCCGCGGGCTGACGCGGAAAACGTACTGGTTGTGCTTCTCGGAAAGCAGGGTCGCTTTTTCCGTGAGAATCACGGTTTGGATATGATCAAACGTTTCGTTCATTACGAGAGCCTTTCGGAAAGGGTGGTCAGGGCGTCCTGGGTGACGATGATTTTGTCAAAGGCGAGGAGCTGCTCGGTGTTGACGTCCGCCGCGCGGGCCAGCACGGCGTGTCCCACGTTGCGGGCGGCCAGGCAGGTGTTTTCGTCGAAGATGGTTCCGATGATGAGGGCCTTGCGGACATCCTTGGCCGTTTCGTCCAGCAAAGAGAGAAACTTTTTGGTCTTGGGTTCGGCCGTGGCGAACGTCGGCACCAGCAGCACGTCACCGGCGAGGATGCGTTCGCTGAGAGCCTTGCGGAAGGCGAGAACTTTGACTTTTTTCGGAGTGTGCTTGGCGTAGCTGCGGTTGCGGGGGCCGAAGACCACTCCGCCGCCGACCCAGATGGGCGAAGCTTTGTCGCCGGCGCGGGCGCGGCCGGTGCCCTTTTGACGCCAGGGCTTGGCTCCGCTCAATCCGACTTCGCCCTTGGTCTTGGCCTGGGCGGTGCCGCTGCGGCGGTTGGCGCGCATGGCGACGACGGCGTCGTGCACGGCCTGGCGGCCTTTGGCGGGTTCGGTGATCAGTTCGATCTTGGCCTTCTTGGCCTCATCAGCAGTGAAAATGGTGGCGCTCATGGCTTATTTCTTGGCAGGGGCGGCGGATTGCTCCTTCGCTTTCTTATTTTTGATGGAAGGACGGACGATGACGTTCGTGCCCTTGGCTCCGGGGATGGCACCGCTGACGATGATGACACCGTCTTCCTCGCGGATCTGCAAAATGCGAAGGTTCTGAATGGTGATGCGCTCGTCACCCATGTGTCCGGGCATGCCCATGTTTTTCCAGACGCGACCGGGGGTGGAACGGTTGCCGATGGCGCCGTTGCGGCGGTGCATCATGGAGCCGTGGGTCATAGGCTGACCGGCGAAATGAAAGCGCTTGACGACGCCTTGGAAACCTTTGCCCTTCGACTGGCCGATTACATCCACATACTGGCCCACTTCAAAAATCGTGACCGGGATGTCCGCGCTTTCCGGAGCGGCTTCGCCGGCGGCGAGGCGGAATTCGCGAACGAATTTTTTCGGGGTGGTGGAAGTTTTGGCGAAATGGCCGAGTTCGCCCTTGCTGACGCGTTGGGGCTTTTGGTCGCCGAAGCCGACTTGAACCGCTGAGTAGCCGTCCTTGTCCGCTTTCTTGACCTGAAGAATGCGATTGCCGCCGGCTTCGATGACGGTGGCGGTGGAGATGCGGCCCTTCTCGTCATAGACGCGGGTCATCCCAAGTTTTTTTCCTAAAAGTCCGATGCTCATGACGGGAATTAGATTTTGATGGTGATGTCCACGCCGGCCGGGAGGTTGAGCTTGCGCAGCTCGTCCACGGTCTTCGCGGTGGGTTCGACGATATCCAACAAGCGCTTGTGCGTGCGGATTTCAAATTGATCCATGGATTTTTTATCCACGTGGGGCGAGCGGTTCACGGTGAACTTTTCGATGCGGGTCGGGAGCGGAATCGGCCCGGTGACTTTGGAACCGGTGCGCTTGGCGGTTTCGACGATCTCGGCCGCGGAGGCGTCCAGAATGCGATAGTCAAAGGCTTTTAGGCGGATGCGGATGCGTTGGCCGGAAGATGAGGACATATTTTATAAAGAACAGTTGAGGGCCGAAACCCCTGGGTTGACGTTAGGAAATTCGTTTTCGAAAACACGGACAGACCCACGCTCCGTGAAGCGCCTCGCATCGTGGCTGAGGATGGTTATTCATAGGTTGGGTCGGCTGGCGTTTGATCCCGTCGTGATCAGGGGACAAAAAAAGCACTCTGCGGTGCTTCGTTCATTTCCCCGACTTGGCGCGGGAGGGAGAAACTAGTGAACTGCGCGGGTGAAGCAAGAGAAAAGTTGAAATTATTTCCACTTTTCCAAAGCGGCCGTTCCGCCGCGCGATTTCGTGCTTTTTTGTTTCGAGGAAACGGCGGACTACGCCGCCTGCATCGCCGAGTAGATCAGGTTGTGTGTGCTGATCCATTCGCGAACGGCTTCGCGCATACGGGCAGTGGCTTCCTCGACGCGATTTTTCATTTCGCGACGCTGACGGCGGGAAATCTCCCCGCGGCGTTCGGCGGCGGCGCGATATTCGGTCAGAAGCTGTTCCCAATGTGCCATGGCCTCGTGCATGCGTTCCTGCGCGGTGTGAAGCATGGTCGTGAGGGGCTCGGATAAAGGCGCGGCGCTGGCGGAGAGGGTTTCGGCCAGGAGGCGTTGACGCTCGGCGATCTGAGCCTTGAGGATTTTCTCCTCGGGCACGGTGCGCAGGTTGCTGGCCAGGCCGACTTTGTTGAGAGCCCAGATGGCCCACTTGGTGGGATCAAACTGCCAGGGCTTCACGCCGTTGCGGTAATCATGCTGAAACTCGTGATGGTAG
>Ga0163144_10028673_pt1 | contig 10720 bp, 6 predicted proteins | sample OliLak19BULKMAT1_FD_123175 | JGI IMG/M metagenome (GOLD analysis project Ga0163144, IMG submission 123175) | Freshwater microbial mat bacterial communities from Lake Vanda, McMurdo Dry Valleys, Antarctica - Oligotrophic Lake LV.19.BULKMAT1 | ecosystem: Environmental > Aquatic > Freshwater > Lake... | reverse complement strand
TGTTGTTGTCTGGTCGCAAAAAAGTTCCCGACCAGACATTGGAAATTGCCTGGTTATTACTACTGGTTGGGGTGTTCAATGTGAGTTTTTCGATACGTGCATCAGGAAGTGGTGCTAAATTCTGATTGGCCGAGAGGCTGCTGACATATGTCGTAGGCATGTACCTGGTTTTTTCCCTGGTAATGGCCTGCAAGGTCGGGTAAACTTCGCACATATGATTCAGTCGTGCATGATTAGTCACTCTTGAAACATGCTCTTGAAACTCTTGAAACTCTTGCTATCTCTTGCTATCTCTTGAAATGCTCTTGAAATGTGCTGCTATCTCTTGAAACTCTTGAAACTCTTGATACTCTTGAAACGCTTGAAACGAAATGCACTGTCATCAGTGAGCGCGCCGGCAGGCATTTCAAAATCAATTTGAATTTTAAATTCGACCCTCTTGAAACGTGCTCTTGAAACTCTTGAAACTCTTGCTATCTCTTGCTATCTCTTGAAATACTCTTGAAATGTGCTGCTATCTCTTGAAACTCTTGAAACTCTTGATACTCTTGAAATGCTTGAAACTCATGATTCGAAAACACGACTGGATTGACACAGTTTACCGGACGTTGCTGGCGACTTTTTGACAACCCCTACTAGTATCCGATGATCATTGAATTGGCGATGTTGGATATCACGGGACTACATGATGAAGTCGGTATGCAATCTACTGTACGTAGCTAACTCTAGCTAGCTTATAGAGATAGCTAGTAGTTACTTACTACTAGCTTAGTACGAATACCGAGCATTCCAATTGATGAACCAGTACGAAAAGCTTGATGGGTACCAGTATGCTGTACAATAATACTGTAACTGACAATGTCTTCTTGATCAACCAATACCAGTACTGGTGCCCAGGAATGTACCGCGCATTCCAATTGATTAACCGGTAGCTAGCTACTCCAAGTAGTAGTCTGTAGGTCGATTTGCAGATTGTAGCGGTGATCGAGGCAGCACAATCGATACGGCGTCTATCTTTCCCACAATCATCATATTTTTTACCAAATAAAGCAATTTCTTTCGTCTTTTTGATTCTACTCTCCCTCCTCGAAACAAAAATGAAGTTTTCCACTTTGTCTGTCCTGGCACTTGTCTGTGTGTTTGTCGCCGATGGGGTGGTCGCAAAGGAACAAACTCATCATCTTCGTAACAACAACAATCCCAACGAAGACAGCCATCAGGATCAGCGCCAACTATGTGATGCTACGGGCACCTTTTGTTCGGCTAGTGAAGACTGTTGCAGCGAAGCCTGCATGTGCACCGGACGAGCCTGTCGCTGTGGATAAATGCATGCACACGTGGAGGGCCGGATATAAAAGTTCGAACAATGGATGGCATGCAACGTTAATGTTTTGACTTTTGTAGCTTGCTTCTAGGAAACGCTTCTTGAATTGAACAGGACATTTGCACTTTTTGCGGACACTAGGTGATTCTCTAACTCTAATAAGGATAAATTAGACCTACCTCGTACTGTAAATTGACTTTTTACAGTACGCATTTTTGAATTTTAAAAACGATGAATCTATGCGCCACGACGTATCTTTTGACCCAGTCGAACCAGGGTTTCTTGAAGAACCTCAATGTCAAGGTCGCCAGTTTTTCTGCCTTCCATTTCTCATCAAACATGTGTCTCACCCATTTTGTTGAGCCAGCTGTTGCAACTGGTGTCAGCCAATCAAGAAGCAATTGAATTGTTCTAGAGCATGATTGCAGCAACCAGTCTGCGATCTTTGACACGATGTCGGCGATGGGTGGGGGGGGGGGGTGGAGTGCAAATTCAGATACTAGTATACTATATAGCTACGTCGCAGTAGCTATGTAGCTACTCCTGCTGAGCTGCATTGCCGGTCTGCTACCTTATTGGCACTCGATGGCAAATGTGGGTCCAAAGGAATGAATAACCCGAACTCAATGGATGCGAACACATACGATCATTCGCTCCTTCCATCCGGCCATCACCTTGCTTGTTGCTCTTCTTTAGTATCTTGGTCTTGGGTGATGGATGCATGACCCTTCGTCCATCCATTGATTTTCGTCGGCGGTTGCCATCAACTCACTGGAATTTGGATTATTTTATTTTCCTTCGCTACTATCATAAGAGCTCCAAACTGGCTTTAATTTGTTTTCTAATTGGAAATTAACACAATGAAGATCTGGTTGTATCTCTGCCTTCTCCTTTCAGTGGGAAAAGCTTCTGTAGCTGCTTCTTTCCAACCGCTCAATCGACCAATGTTCCAGCAGCATGCCGCCAAATCCACAACCCGCCTCTTTTCCTCTTCTGACAACAAGAAAGACCCTGAAGAGCAGATGAAACATTTTGGAACGCTCCAAATCTGTGGACCGGACCGAAAAGGAATTGTGGCGGCCTTTGCACAGACTCTATATGGTCACGGATGTAATATTGTGGACAGCGAGCAACACGCCGACTATGCCTCCAACATGTTCTTTCAACGAATAAGCCTTGATACCTCGGAAATGCTGACGGACCGAATTACTCTTCTCAATGGCATCAACGAGGTCGCGGAACGTCTGGGCATGAATACAAACTTGGGTAGGTTCCCTTCCGACACGAGCAACTTGTGTTTCTAAACTTTTTTGGCCGGAGTTTCATCAAATCATGCTGATTGGTGTTGTGCACAGAAAGAGGTTCGTAGAATGAGCTCAGATTTGGCTCATCCCACTCTAATATCTGTTTTTTGTCTTACAGAATGGGGTAGCCAGCGCAAAAAAATTGCAGGTAAGTTTTCCCCTATTTGTTCAAAAAGAGGGAATTCAATATTGAGGATAATGGCTCAGCTAAAGTACTCTAATTGGTCTCGACCTTGCAGTCATGGTCAGCAATTACGACCATTGCTTGTGGGAACTTTTACTACGGCACCAAGCTGGGGAGTTAGACTGTGATATTGCTTGTATCATTTCCAATCATCCGGATCTGAAACATGTTGCCGACACCTTTGACGTACCCTTTCATGTTTACAAAGTCACCAAGGATAATAAAGAAGAAGTGGAAAAGGAAGAATTGGAACTGCTCAAGGATCGTTATAAAGTTGACCTTGTCATCCTGGCCAGATATATGCAAATCATTTCGGACAAATTCTGCGACGCCTATCCCAACGCTGTTATTAATATTCATCATTCCTTCTTACCTGCATTTATTGGAGGAAAACCGTATCACCGAGCCCATGAACGAGGCGTCAAAATTATTGGAGCTACAGCACATTATGGTGAGGCTCCCTTGCGCTAGTGACGTGCCTGCTTGTTTCTTGTTCCAAGCTTATATCAGTGTAACCATTCTTTTTGCATTAAAACAGCCACCGCAAATCTCGATGAAGGGCCCATTATTGAACAAGATATAATCCGAATTTCCCATAAAGATGCCGTCAACGATTTAATACGAAAAGGTCGTATTCTCGAGAAAAATGTCTTAGTGAATGCCGTGAAAGCACATTTGGAGGATCGAATTATTGTGTACAACAACAAGGTGGTATTGTTTGATTGATCAAAGATAATATTATGTGGGATGGATGTACATACCGCCTGTCAGCCGGTTAGGCCCGACAGTTGACAATCACCAAAGAAATAAATTATAAGCTGTCATGTTTGGCTACAGAGTCATGCCGAAGCTATGACTAAGTATCAACAGACATGGCATAATAGAGAATTAATTTCAAACTCGAAAAATTACCGTGGACAAGCTGGTCAGAAATAGAGCTAGCTGCCAACCATGCAAGACTTGGTTACATTATCCAGTTCTTTAAAATGGTAGCAGCGAATGCAGTTGTTGTGTAAAATGAGTAATAGAAGACACAGCCACGAAATGCTTTTGTATTGCGATTCCAATTCGCAGGACTTGCGAGTCTTCCTGAGGTCGGATGCTCCACACCATCAACTAAACAAGCACACGCAGCCGGTGCAAATTCATATACTTTCTGATCTGGTTCAAATAAGAATTCATGGAGTCGTCGGTGATAGAGTTAAATGGGTACATTTGTACTAGGAGTGAAGAAGGGTCAAACTTAGTCCACCAGTACTGTACCAGTTGAACTTGCTCTAAAGAAAACATTCTTCGATACATTGACTTTCTTTCACAAGAAAACAAGCGTTTACTATTTACTGTACAAGCTTAGCTCTACTACTAGTAAATTCAGTAGATCTTTATTTCAGAAAATATCTCGACCCACTGGCAGTCCTGACAATCTTACCTTTTGCTATATCCCCTGAAACAGGGCTTGTGGTAACCCTCTGTCCATCGGGAAAGTTACGCGAGTCACTGATTGAACCAGAAATCGATCCATCTCCATTCCTCTTCCACCCGGAGAGAGTTGGAACACCCCTAGGTGCTGTGGCCGGCTTAGGTTTCGCAGCGGGCTTCGCCGCTGCTTTGACAGGAGTTGCTTTTGCTGGTGTAGGCTTTGTTTCGGCTGCGGGTGCTCCTAGACCAAAAAGGCTTATGGACGCACCCGGTTTGGCATTGGATGCTTTTTGGACTGCCTTCTGCGCTCCTGCACTGGCTTTGCTGCTGTCTCCCCCTGTGCCAAGACCGAACAAATTGATTGTGGCACCAGGTGCTGCTTTTGCAGCAGTTGCCTTTGCAAGCTGTTGCTTGGCTTTGCTGGTATCACCCTTGCTGTCGTCGCCACCTAAGCCAAGACCGAACAAAGTAATCGTGGCACCAGGTGCAGCTTTTGTAGCAGTATCTTTTGCTTTGGCAGCGCGCTGCTGCTTGGCTTTTTTGGCATCATCGTTGCTGTCGTCTCCACCGCCGAAGCCAAAGAGTGATATGGTCGGCCTGGCAGTCTCCACTTTTTTGGCAGGAGCCGGTGTGCTGCTTTGTCCTCCAGAGCCAAGACCAAACAAATTAATTGTAGCACCAGGTGTTGCTTTGCTTGCTGTCTCTGTTGCTGCCCGCTGCTTTTTTTCTTTGTCGGTGCTTGCCTCGCCACCAAGACCAAGACCAAGACCAAAGAGATTGATTGTCGCACCTGGTTGAGACTTAGATGCACTTGATGCCGCTGCCGCTGCTGTCTTCTTCTTTTGCGCGGCTGCACGCTTCTGCTCGGCTTCCTTTGCAGCAGCAGCTTGCTTCCGCTCAAATTCGGCTTTCCGTGCTTTCTCCTGTTGTTGTCGAGCAGCAACCTGTGCCGCGCGTTTTTCTTCAACCTCTTGCTTCTGTTTTTCTGCTGCTGCCTTCCTTGCCTCTTCTTGCTGTCGACGTGCCTCAGCCTGAGCGACGCGTTGCTCTTCAGCTTGAAGCCGCTTCTCTTCTACAGCGCGTTTTTGCTCGGCAGCTCTGGCTTCTGCTGCCTTCTTTGCCTCCTCTTGTCGCTGACGTGCCTCGGCCTGTGCGGCACGCTGCTCTTCGGCTTGAAGCTGCTTCTGCTCGGCGGCTCTAGCCGCAGCTTCCTTTCTTGCTTCTTCTTGTTGTCGGCGTGCCTCTGCTTGAGCGGCGCGTTGCTCTTCGGCTTGGAGCCGTTTTTTCTCTTGTTCGGCCACTCGTGCTTGCTGAGCTTTTGCAGCAGCGGCTGCTGCATTTTTTGCTGCGTCGGGTTGCGCGCTGGGGCTTGCTATTGAGAGGGTAGGCATTTTAGGAACAGCGAAAAATGGCGAAGAAGTCGTAGCAGCTGGTTTCCTAGTTTCTGGCACCTTTGATATCGAAAACGACGGCCTGTCCTTCGTTGGTGGTTGGGAGGCCCTCTGGACAGGCGTTTTTGCTTTTTTCGTTGGTGGTTGGGAGGCCCTCTGAACGGGCGTCTTTGCTTGTGGTGGTTGTGAAATGGATAAAGTGGGCATCTTTAGTACTGGGAACGTTGGAGCTGCCGTAGCTTTTGGGGCTGGCTTCTTCTGTTGCGGCTTCGGTGAAGCTTTTTTCTGTGTTGGTTTGCTAGGGGCGCTGCTTTGGGGTGGCTTGAACGCTATAGCAGGTTTTGGTAGTGGTATCGATGGGCGTGGTATTGAGAGTTTTGGCGCCTCAGTCTTCGGCGGTGGGGGTTTCTTCTCCACGACAGCAGCTGGCTTGGGTGATGTAACTTCTGCCTTGATTGTGGAGAGAGTTTCCGCTGGGCTCTCTTCCTCGCCTGCTATCTTGGGGAATGTAAGAGAAGTATTAGGGAGACCATAATCGTCTACATCAATTCCTGTGATAGGAGAAAGGATCTTCTTCTGGAGCCTTCCAATAACTCTCGGTAGGGGTCGAGTTACGATGGCCGGCGAAGCAGTTCCCATCGCGTATTAAATCCTTCTGGTCCACCAAGACCACCCGCATTGCCTATTAGAAACAACAACAAAAGATACCTTCTGCGTCAGCGGGCACTATGTGACGAAAGGATGAACAAATCCCCACGAAGACTTACCAAGGGAAGGATCCATGATTGCCCCAGATGTCATTCGGGTGCAAAAACCGTCGTCGTCAAAGGTGAACGACATGGCTTGAGGCGCACCTTCAAAACCAGGTCCCAGTGGTCGAATATCTACCCATACACGATTCGGGTCGTATGGATCTACACGAAAATGAGTTAGTTCTGGTTCAACCCCAGCAAACTCCTCTGCGGCAAAGTCTTCTAAGAACTGCTTCTTTCCAATGGGTCCCTTTGTAGGAGTCATGAAAGTGAAACTCTTTGCCAGCAAAGATGGATCTTCTGCTGCCAAATTTGACGACAGCAATCCTTTGGCGAGCTGAACCATGACCGTCTCTGGAAAGGGGGCGAGAAAACTTTTTGACTCCCCAATTTGAACTGCCGGCCTACCGACGAATCTTTGCAAAACAGTAAGTGCAGGGTAAATTTCCCACTCCGAAGGAGGTTCTCCAGCGACGGTGGCTGCTGCTGACACGCCGCAGAGACCCCTGGTATTTCCTACTAGCCTGTCCAGCGTAAACCCAGTGCAGAGTTTTACAACTTTCCCGGTATTTGGATCAAATGTCATGCTGATAGCTTCTGGTGGACAAAACATTTTTTGTCCATTTGGGGGCAGTGTCTGGTCTCTGAGCCTCAACTCTCCTCTCATGGTTCCGACTGCTCGGGCTGTTACCCTGACGGTGAAGGGGTTCACTCTATCTGTACGGTAATCATGTGCACGGTAGTCAAGATCTGGGAAGCTTGCGCGGAGATCAAAAAATCGTCCAGCAGCGAGGTACTCAACTCGGTTCAAAGGCTGGTCTAAAAAGGGCCCAATCCAAATGAAGTCACTTGAAAGTAAGTTCCCATTTTGCACACCTAAATCGCTTGCAATAACCATCTTGGCTCTTGCAATAAGCCCTTCTGGGCTTGGATCGAATTCATTCAAATCAGAGGAAGGGTCGTAGGAGGAAGGAAGGAACTTATTCGGAGATGGAGGGGCCTCACTTTTGTTATCTCCAAATGGATTAACATTCAAAATCTTGTCGATCATGGAACCAGATTCAGCCATCAGTTTTGTCATGCTTTTCGTTCGCCTCGAAGGCACCGTAAAGCCAGCGACATGCTGGATAAGAAGCAACTGGCCAATAAAGGCCAGCGGCGGCAAGGATGACAGAAACCTCATTGCCCAGAGAAAAAATAATTTGTTTTGGGGGAGAGATTATTTGAAATAATGAATCGAGCTAGAGTGTGATAGTGCACTAGCACTACAGTAGTACGGCCAGGATACGTGGCAAATTAGCAAACGAATCCTTTTTATCGGTGCTCGTGATGTTATTCAATGCAGCCAACTTTTGCCGGTGGTCTCCTGCAATTGGCTGTGGTTTGAATTGTCGCTCTTTTGCCTCTTTCCAATTGGAAGCGTTGAGCAACGAAGATACGGTTCTGGTCACTGACGTCAATAGACGAACTCGGCGTGGGAGAGACTGTGCGTCTATATAATTGGACTGTGGATAGTGGACTGCGTCCACAGTGTATTATTAATTGAATAAACTAATACATGTAGCTCTATTGTAGCTACCTGGTACTGGCTAGTAGCTATAGCAAAAGCCAGCTAGCAGGCTAGTAGTTTTTCTCCCACAATCTATTGCTTCTCATTGAATGTGCTACGAATGGTTGTGCGTCCATTTGCAGTGTCACAACTCTATACAGTACACCTCTCTGCAGGAAACTGGCCCCAGAGCTACAGTAGATGGTGTATGCTATCAAGGTGTTCCAACTACCATGATTCAGGCAGATGACCCATCATGCACACTCTTTACTACTAGCTGTATGAAGTTAATGTTAAAGGTTTCTTACGTGACGCACGCTTTTGTTTTGTTCAAACCTTATCTGCTGGATTCTATTTTATCACACACGGCATAATCCATTTCCCTTCAGGTGCAAAGTGCAGTTCAATATTAACGGTTGTTTTTGTATGAGTTTGTAGACAGTGGGTGGAAAGCATCTGCAATTTACTGCTTCCTTCTATTTAGCGGTTGGTGATTTCAGAGCAACTCCACGCGCGAGGAGTCACTACTCAAGTACCCAGCCTCTTTGTCCTGCAAACCAGATTGATAACGACAAGAACGGCAGAGGGTGCCGGTCTGTATTGACATTATCACGGCACCATTACACCGTCGTCTCTTGGGGGCGATTCTGCTTCGTTGTGCTCATCGCGTAATAAGCCAGATGAGATGCTGTTACTTTCACTCTGTTTTGGTTGATGATTGGGGGCGCTGTTGCTGCTAGTAGTATACGTTGGCATCGGCACAAGTAGCAATTTGGAATCCTGAATGGGCCCCAGTCGATCCCATTCTTTTAATTCCGGTTCCACGTGAAAGGCAGAATCCCGCTTATTTCTCAAATCGACATCGTACATGACGTCCCGATAAATGGCATCACAAAGTTGACTCAAACGCAAGGATCCTTGGAACGGATCTTCAATACTGCATCCAATCTGGTAGACCCCAAATAACAACCAAGCAATGATTCCCATGACAGGAGCAGTGAGTAGTCCAAACTCCCTGACCAATACAAAAGGTAAAGTAAACAGCCAGATTGTCAAACTTCGGAGAGAGTGTCGTGCATAATTTAGCGGACTGTCGTTGTTCACAGTCGAAGTGATAGCAAAACCAAGTGCACTTGTTAGTTCCAAGATTGATAGGAAACAAAGTAATGTGTTTTGAAAAAGAAAGTAGTATAATGACAGTCATCGTCGTCGTGATTCTCAAAACAACTACAAAATACTCACACTGCGGTTTGATGAATCCGTTCGCATCCCCCAATGCATTTGGATAGTTTGTCAATTTGCGATAAAAACGCCAGTCTTTCCCGAGACGTATAATTATCAGAGTATTTTACATTTGTAACCTCTTGACTCAGTCGATCACAGATCCATAGAGGTCGGTTGAAGGAGTCAGCACACTTGACCAAGGCCGATGGGGGCAAGAGACACCAAGGCAAGGCTCGTCGATCGACCGTGCAAATTTCACACTCATCAAAATCGTCATTGTTGTTGTTTGTCGAGGATTCGGATGAATATCCCCGAAAGACTCTTCGTAATGCGCCAAACCTGCCATTATTTTTGTTCTGTTGTTTGTAGGCAGCGCCTCGATGACTGCCTTTCGGGTTATGTTTTCTTTCAACAGCACATTCATTGAGCTGCATGGCAAAAACGGTTCCTTTGATCTTGTCGTATTCTTTTTTACTTAGACATTGAGGCTGGATATGGTGATGTAGTAAATAGGGAAAAGCTCCCAGCAATCGAAAGATTCGGTGTTTGCGTTCTCCTCCCAGGTCGTCTTCGTAAAGAGAAGACAAGCGAGAAATATTGCGACTAATGGATAAAAAAATTTCCCAAATCTTTCTTCCTTCCGCAAAGCGTTGATAGGCAGAATTGGTTCGAAAGACCAAAAGCAATCCCAACGCACTGACCAGAAAGGAATGTGGTTTGCTGGACATGCACATGGCGTTGGCCCATCCTCGTGTGACATAAAAACTCTTGAATATCAAATGCACAATTGACACTATTGCCGAAAAGACCATAACCGTTATCATGGGGCTTTTAATGGCCCGTAAAATAGTGGATCGTTTGAGGGATTTCATATTGTCCCACCAATCGGCAGAACTATACCGTTGATCGCTGGGATCTTCGGAATAAAGAGCTGAGGGATTCACAAAGATATAATCTCTTCCCTCTTCTTCCACCATCACACTTGGGTCGTAAACGAGCTTGCCACTTCCCTTTGACTTTTCTCCATTGGTGTTGTCCCCGTTAATATTATTGTTGTTATTGTTGGAGGCTGCCCAAGGACGAATTCTTTTTTGACCTGGCCATAAGTGACTTGGTGCTGGCGAAGAGGTAAAGCCATTGGTGGGCTTTACATGACAACAAGCCTGCAGCAATAGAGTCAATATGAAGCAGTTGTACCTCATGGCTTCTATTAGTAATAGCTAGCTAGCGAGTTATATTTATTTGGGAGATGTAACACAAAATAATCATTAAATGTGCAGCTCTAATAGTATTACAGTGTAGTAGTCGGAGTACACGGAACCTTCCTTACTTTCAGTGTTGGTTTGGTCATTTCCCGGTCAAACTTCTCGGGCGTCAGCACTCGAATCTTACGGGTGAAAAATTGGATCACGAATTGAATCTTTCAAAGATAGCACAGTCACCCCGTTGAGTCACGAGTAAAGATCTCTCAAACGATAGCACAGTTGCTCTCACCCCGGAAGTGACGGATTTGCACAAAGATCACCCCAACTTTTGACAGCCTCTTGCTCGGCCACGAGCTTGACTGCCATTC
>Ga0163144_10028672_pt1 | contig 10720 bp, 7 predicted proteins | sample OliLak19BULKMAT1_FD_123175 | JGI IMG/M metagenome (GOLD analysis project Ga0163144, IMG submission 123175) | Freshwater microbial mat bacterial communities from Lake Vanda, McMurdo Dry Valleys, Antarctica - Oligotrophic Lake LV.19.BULKMAT1 | ecosystem: Environmental > Aquatic > Freshwater > Lake... | reverse complement strand
TGCTGTTGAATCGGTACATCCAAACCACCCAGAAGTATTTGGCTGGAGGGCAGATGTCACGGATGTCACAGACGTCTGGAACCTGATTAATTGGGGCAGTGAGGTTTTAAAAGCCCAAAAAGGCGCGGACATGGCCACTATGTTGCGAAATACAGCGCAGTGGACAGGAGCGGTGATCGCCAATTTTATGCCGAATTGATGGCTTCCTATCAGCTCAAATCACATTGTCAATCGAACAAAACATCCAATCATAAACCCTAAAAACTTATTGAAAATACTGGTCACTCGAATCACTGGCCGCTCTTGTAACTTTGTGCAAGGTAAAAAAAAACCGCGCCCGCCCCAAAAACCAAATGAACACCATCACTGCAATCACTGGCAATTGGCTGAATATTGCCTTCTATCTCTTCACTATACAAATTGTAAAGCATGAAAAATGATTATTTATGGATCGGCCTCGCTATTTTTTTCTTCGCAGCCTGGATGTTAACAGCCATGGCTCATGAAAGGGACCGCAGAAAGCGTTTTGAAGATGCTTTTAATGATTTTTGCGACCGCTATGGTCAAGATCGTGATTTAGCAGAGGATGAATACATGAGAAAAAAATTATACAAATCGTTCATAGCCCGAACGAAAAACCTGTTTTTCATAATTGTACTTGCCCTTTCTGCCAGCCATGCACAAGCCCAAGTGGCATCGGATTATCAGGCCGATGCTTCGAATATTTCCCGACAATTGCCTTTTTAAAAAGACCATAAGCACCCCGCTAAGTCGTTCACTCGAATCACTGAACAAGCAGGCACCTTTGTAGTTTAAGAAGAAAGGGTAGAGTACATCCCCTTTAGCAGCAAAAATATTTTCCGAAAAAGAGAAACGCAACAACAAGCGCATGGCCATGCCATGCCCATAATTGACTAACACCATTTTTTGATAATTTAAATTTTATTATATGACTTTACTCTTCATCATTATCGAGGTGATCGTAGATGGCTACCACATTGGATAGCCCATCAACACCGCTCAACGACGAAAAAGTCCTGGCCAGGCCGTCGTTTTTTTGATGGAGACAAAAACTATGAATTAAAATTAAAAGCATCTACTACTCTATGGGAAGGAGAGCATCCAATTGCAGACCGATCCATTTGGCAAATAGCAGGGGCTTCTCCGCCAAAGTTGTTCTCAAGGAATTTACTTGGGTCGGCAGTGTATTTTGTTGAAAACTCGTCAGCGTCTTCGGTGTGAGACATTTAGTTTTTTGTGCGATCAGTCGCAACATTTTGTCTAAAAAATAATGCAATTGCAGATAGGGTTCTTTTGCGAGATCAGTCAAAATGGTATCCCGTTTAAAATATTTTGCGTAGGCATCCAGAGCATTTTCTAAATCCTCCATATAGAAAGAATCAGTGCGTACCAATACATATAAAGCCCGAATTTTGAGAGAGTGGTAGCGTTGCTTATAGCGCAACAAGCGCGTACCCTCAATTTTTTGGAGGTATTCAAGCGATAAGCCGATTTTATTGGTGTAAAAATAATAATAAGCCCAAACAGCAGACAGGGCCTGCTCTCTGTGATGCATTAAATTGGGCGCTCGTTCAACAAATGTCTTCATCGCTTCCACACTCCCCCCCAGACCTAATGCAATCGCCTGATTAACAAATTCCGTATCGGATTCTTTTTGGGGCGGAATTTTATTGAAAATCTCGGACAACAAGGCTGCAAAATTTTTTCTGCCTTGCTGAATTTGAATCATGCAGCAATTGACGAGCAGCTTACGCAGGGCAGTATGATCCGTCTCCTCTATCAGCGGGAACCGTTGATCATAGTTTGCCAAAAAATCACTGATCTGCTGTATTGCTGGTCTGGGAGCCTCGCAAATAACCAACAATTCCTGAAAAATTTTCGGGAAAAAGGAAGCCTCTGTTGTGAGTTGTTCCATTTCAGTGACATTCATAAAAGCGGTATGAGTCGCAACCGAACAAGCATAGAGCAGCCGTTGGGAGCTATCATAGTCCTGGTAAGCGCGGGTAGCTGCTGCTAAAAGTGTCGGTTTTTTTTGGTGCCGATTGGTGTCGGGGTGGTTCCATTGCAGTTCTTTGAGTTGGAATCTGGAATATAATTTTTTTCGGCCTTCCGGCAATTGCTCCACGGCCTTTGAATAATGATTCAAAGCAAGCTGATACAAATCCGGTTGGGGACTCTCTGCTAATAGACGGGAAAGATAAAGCCCTTGTTGCACCGTATCCTGATCCAATTGGCGGTATGATAGAAAGCGCTGGACGATTTTGGAAAGTGTTTCCAACAAGGTATTCAAGTCATTTATATCGTATTTTTTTCGACCCAGTACATCCATTGAAAGTCTTTCGAAGCCCAGTTCCTTTCCCTTTTTACCCAAAAGAAAATCTAGCAGATAATCCGTCAGGCGAGCATACACTTTTGGTTCCTTACAATACAGGGAGCAGCTCAAAAAGACCTTAAAGTCTTCCATGTTTTTTTGATCTCGCAGGTATCGGAGCAGGCTTAAAGTATGGTCTACATTTTTAATTTTCGACATATTCAAAACTGTTTTGCCGCAAATGTATAAAACTACTGATAATGATAAGCTGTTCATAATCAATTTTTTAAAAATAAGTATGCAGCGGTTCAGGGTAATTTTCCTTTTTTTGTCCATTGACAAGACCCAAAAATTGCCCCATAATTGACCCATCAAAATATTGTTACTCCTTTTCCTCACAAACCCGCCGCCATCCCGCATATAAGGGGTAAAATAGGGAAATACGCCGGCGTAATCATCACTATTTTTAACAAGTACTTCTTTGTGTTGTATATTTTGCATCTTTGCCCGTGCAAATGACTGCATCACAGAGAAACGAAACAATCCATCTTTTTTTATGGCTAAGTGTACACTTCCAGAAGAGCAAATTATTGAAGGGTTGCGCGACCCGCAGCAGCGCGACGCGACCATGCGTTGTATCTATATGGATGATACTATCCGTCAAGATTTCCGTAATTATGTAGGGGCGAGTCGTCTTATTTTTTTGAAAAATTTAATATTTGTTACGAAATTGAAGCAGGAAGAAATTCCTGAAGCCTACCACGATACCTTGATAAAGTTTGAGGATCGCATTCGCTCCAACAAGTATGTGCTTGGCAACTGGCGCGGCTTCTTCAAACAATGTGCCAAAGAAGTATGGCGCGATTACAACCGAAAAGGCCAGAAAGCAATTGATGCTGTTCGAGAACCCCAGGACTACGACACCAGCATAAACCCCATTTCGGAAGAGGATACCCAAAAAGAAAAACTTGTACAAATGGAACAAATGTTTTTTAGCCTTGGAGAAACCGGACGCATGGGCTGGGAAATTTACAGCCTCGCCCGCGAAGGTTATGGCTACGCCGAAATGGCCCAGCAACTTAATGTCGCCGAAGCGACGTTACGACAAAGAAAAACCGCCTGCGACCGAAGGTTTCGGAAGGTTTACAACATCGAACTCCCTTCAATTACACGATTGAGGGACTGAAATAACTTTAAATCATGACTCAGGAAGATACAATACGAGCATATTTGCTCCACCAGCTGTCGCCAACAGAAACGGCAGCCTTTAAACAGAAAATTCTGGCTGACCCCAAACTGACAGTAAAAGTAAAGGGCATGAAACTCATGCTGCTCATGGAGAAGGCAGCGGAACAGGATAGGCTCCGGGAAAAAATGAAGGAATGGGACAAGGAAGCCCCCTTTCCCGGCCCTGTCCCTTGGTGGCGAAGCTATCAAACGCTCCTCTTGGCTGGCATTGGCCTTTTATTGGCAGGGATCATCTGGGTATTATGGCCGGTAGACCCACCTCCGCCTCCGCCTCCTCCGCCACCTTCCGCGACAATTTTCGACAAAGCGCCTGATACTTCCATTCCCATTTACCCGCCAGCCCCTCCTGCCACTTCGGCAACTGCCCGCCTCGCGCTTTGGGCCGCTTCCATCGTATCCATAGAGATAACTCAACAGGAACAAGACGTTGCGATGAGAAGCCAGCGTGTCGGAGGTGAAATTAGATCAAAACCCCAAAGGCTCACACGAGACAGTTTTTTTACTGGCGTTATTACCCAAATTGCGGGCAAAAAATACGTTTTGGCTGCTTCCGAAGCCGTTTCGTTAGCTGCCAGCAGCCCAAGCGTCATAGTGGCCCATGATTTTAACCGAAATAAATTTGACCTTCGCTTGATCGGAAAAGACGATCTTTTTGGCGTGGCGGTGCTGGAATTGGTAGAGGCAGCCACCCCAACCCCGCCGGGACTGGTATTGGCCCCAACGAACACTGTTGAAAAAAATAGCCCCGTCTTTATGTTTGGCAATCCTTTGAACAAAAAGCAGATTGGACAAAAAGCGGTCAATGGAAAATTGAATCAGCAACAGAACGGGTGCATCTTGGTGCAAACACCAGCTGCATGGCCAAGTGCGGATGGCCCGGTAGTAAATGACAAAGGACAGATAACAGGGCTGGTCTCGCCTTTTGCCAGAGCAGCATTTCCCCGGCAAAAAAATGACAGAACCGAGCGATGTGCCTTGACCGCAGATTTTATAAGCGAAATCGTGCAACGTATCATTGAGGAGCACACGATTATGAAACCCTATTTGGGCATTGATTTTGAGCAGATTGCGGGCGTAAATGAAGTGAAGGTTTACAAGGTATTGCCCGGTTCGCCCGCCAGCCCTTATGCAGGCGAGTTGCTCAATCAACGGATAGACTCCATCAACAGCAAAAGTGTAAAAAATTTGATAGAAGTGTCCACTGTATTGAGTCGAATACCTCCCAAATCGGTGGTGTTATTGACCCACAGCACTGCCAACGGCCCGAAAAAAATTCAAAAAATATACTCTAAAGTGCTGGACAACAAAGCCATGGAAGCCATTGCGGATGCCATGGTGGAAGATATGCCTGGCTTCTCCATGGTTTCCTCACCTGGCTCCCCGCAGGTTGAGTACAAGGGAGGGGCTTTTGAAAATGGAATCTATTACGTGCAGGCAGCGTGCGGGGGAAGTGGGCCTTGTCCTGACAATATACGCACAAAAGCCGATCTTGGGGCGCATCTCCAAGGCATGGCTCTCCTAAATGACGGGCGATTGCGATTGTACAACGAGATAAAAAATATAGAACGAGAACATAATATTTCCTTTAACACCAACAGGTTATGCCATTAAAATTTTGTTTGTTTTTTCTTTGCGGTTTCCCAATTTTAGCCTTTACTCAATCTCAAAAAAGGGCACTCCTCATTGGCATCAGCGATTATTCTGACAAATTGGAGAGTGGCATGTCTTGGCCAAAGTTACATGGTCGCGAAGATGCCCAATTGCTCGCTGGAACTTTGGTAAAACAGGGATTTGACACGATAACGCTGCTCGATAAAGAGGCTACTAAACAAGGTATAATGGCGGCCCTTAAACGGCTGGCCGACCAAGCCCAAGCAGGCGATCAACTCTTTATTTTATTTTCTGGACACGGGCAACAAATATCGGACGACAATGGACTGCCTGACGAACCCGACGGCTATGATGAGTGCCTAATCCCCTATGACTGCCCCTATTATGACAGTACCAAAACGTACACAGGCGACCTGCACCTGCGCGACGACGAACTCTATCAGGCACTCCTGCCCATTCGTCAAAAAGTAGGCTCTCAAGGGCAGGTGTTTGTCGCCTTGGATGCCTGCCATTCCGGCTCCGCCAACCGCGCCGTTTCCACGCTGCGGCCCAACGAAGCCTGCCGGGGTTTCTCCAAGTCGGGCCGACAATCGCGGCTCGATCTGCCCAAGGCCGTCCGGCCTGTTGGCACCAGTTCGGATGCAAACCGCCTTGACGAAGGCAAAACGAGCACTAATCAAGAAGAATTGGCACCCTTAATGGCGTTTTTTGCCACGGCACCGGGGCAGGAGAATCAGGAAATCAAACCGACCGCTTCAACGCAATTTGGCTCACTGTCTTATTACTTGTCCCAGGGCCTGAGCAAGGCTACTGCCCAAACCTCTTACCTTCGACTTTTTGAGACCCTGAAATTGGCAATTGAAACTAAAAACGTTGGACAAACCCCCACCTCGGAGGGCGAGCTGAACCGAGCGGTATTGGGCGGTAAAATGTTGGGCCAGATCACCCGTTATTTGGTGGTGAATACCGTACAGGCCAATTTCGCTTACCTGCGAGAAGGCGAATTACACGGACTTTATGCCAGCACAGAAGTGGCTTTTTATCCGCCAGACACTTGGGACACTACTCGCGTGAAGCCCCTTTTTCTGGGGCACATCAAAAAATCAGACGGCAGCGGCTCTATGCTGGAGGTTCAGACAGCAGCGCTGAAAGAAAATGAACTCACGGGTACTTGGTGCATTGTTCGAGCCTTCAAAAAAGAAGGTCAGGCCCTTTCCTATCAAGACCGTGTCCGAGCCTTGCGCTCGGCAAATTTTGAAAGCGAGGCACTCGGTTTGGAAATTCGCCTTGTGGCTTTTATAGGCGACATAAACGACAATGGCCGCTTCACACGGGACTTTGACCCCGGAGAACGGGAAAAAGACACTTACCACTATGGCGATTGTTTCACCGTGGAAATAAAAAACAATACCCGGCGCGAGCAATACTTCAACCTGCTCGATTTTCCGGGCGACCAAGCCCTCCTGCTCATACCGGATAAGGAACACGCACAGCAGGATTACTCTATCAAGCCGAGCCAAACCTGGAACTCTCGCGATCAGGGGCAATTGAAGCCCTGGTGGTTTGATGAGGTTGGTCCTGAGTTGTTCAAATTGGTTTATTCCGACCAACCTATTTATATCGGCGATGCCATCCCGACCCGGGGTAGCGGCGGCGGCCCTGCCCCGGTGCTTGGCGGTCGTTTGGTGGAGACGCGAGATATTCTGGTGCGGGTATTGCCAAAACAATAAGTACTTGGTAAGCGGGTATTGCACTGAGCTAAGTACTGAAATCGAGCGAAACGTTTACTAAACCTGCGAGGTTTAGTAAACGTAGAAACCGAAAAAGCAAGGAGGGTTAAAATAGTATTTTTTCAAACACTTATAAATTTTTTTGTTTTATATGAGGCTGATTTTGTTTATATTCCTGTTTTTTGGGGGATTCTCTGTAAATGCCCAAATCAATCCCAAACTCCTTGCGGCCATACAGGCGAATGACTTGGCCGCCGTCAAAACCATCAACCCTGCGCCTGCCATGTTGAATGCACAGGATAAAAATGGTGTTTCCGCGCTGATGTGGGCGGCATATAAAAGCGATTTGGCGATGGTGCAGTATTTGGTGGAGCAAGGGGCTGACCATCAATTGCAGGGGGCTATCTGTTTGGATGATACTTGCGGAGGATATTACGGAAACCTGACTGGCATTGCAGCGGGAGAGGGGAAGTTGAATATGTTGCGGTATTTTATCGAGGACTTGAAGATTCCAGTGGATGATGTGGAGTGGAATCCGGTGACGAGGGAGAAGGATGGGTGGACTGGGTTGACTTGGGCGTGTAGTAAAAATACGACAGAGGCCGCAATATACTTGCTCGAAAAAAGTGCAAACCCAAAAGCAAATTTATGGATACCATTGGAACAGTCAATTTCCAATAAAAATGATACTATTTCAAGTTTGCTGACTCCATTTTACGAAATTTCAGATGGTATTTCACCAGACTTGATTTATAATGCAGCAAAAGCAGGAATGGGTAGCGTTGTCTATTCACTGCTGAAAATCCGAATATCGCAAGATGATTATACTGCCGCACTTTGTTATTATGCATTAGGAGATGCGTTTAAAGAAGAGTCGAAACTTGAAAATGCGTATGAGGCTTATGGGATATTTTATACAGAATTGGAGAAAAAAAATGTAGTTGCTAAATTTGAGTATTTTGCTGGTAAGGCCATGAAAAACATGGCGAACATTAAATTTAGGCTTCATAAGTATGCAGTTGCTGACTCCTTATCCCAAATTTGGCTCGAACATTCCATTCACGAAGTAGGAGATTCCAGTGAAGAATATGGTAGCAGACTCCGTGAATATGCGGATTCGCTTATGGAACATAACATGTACAAGCAAGCGGAAAAACCATTCCGGAAAATTGCGGAAATTTGGAAAAAAAGAGAAAGTTGCGGTAGATGCCATGCTAATGCAATCAATAATATAGGCTGGAATCTTCTACGGCAGACTCGCTACAACGATGCAATACCATATTTGGTAGAAAGTCTGTCCATTGAGAAAAAATTGGAAAATCGTGATGACAAGGAAATCCAAGTAACCCTTTGGAACCTTGGCGAAACATTTGTAGGACTTGAAAAATACGATGAGGCAGAAACTACTTGGCTCGAAAGATTGACGATCACTAAATCCATTTGGGGAGAGAGCAGCAAAGAAACTTCCGTTGCTTTGAATGATTTAGGCTGGATGTATCGTCGAAAAAAAGACTTTACAAAAGCAGAAGCATATTTGAAAATGAGCCTAAAAATTGATACAGAATTAAAAAATTTTGATCCAGAATCATATAGAGTTTCAATTGAAAATCTGGCATTAGTTTATACCAATCAAAACCTGTCACAAAAGGCATTGCAAATAAAATTAGTCCTACTTGACACACTATCGAAACACAAAGGATTTGAACAAAGGATTATTGATCTGTATGGTGATGTTGCCGACCTGTATAAAGAATTAAAAAATTACGATTCTGCTATTACATCTTTTAAACAGCAAATTGAAATGGAAGAACGTTTAAATGGTAAAACCAAATGGAAGTATTGGAATATATACGATGAAATTGCGGATGCTTTTTATAAAAAAAGGGACTTTCAGAATGCTCTGATATGGTGGCAGAAATATGACCAATCTAATTTTAGTGAAACAAAAGTACGATTGGTCAAAGTTAATTTATCTTTAAAAAATTTTGATGAAGCAAACAAGTATTATAAAATAATTCTTTCGGAGATACAAGTAGACTACCTTAAATACTATAAAGATTCAAGTAAAAACTACAAATACAAAGTTGCAGGCTGGAATCAAAGTTCATATCATATTGGATATTCCATTGCATATTTACATCCCTTGGGTAAGTCTTGTGAAAATGGGTTTGATGTTGCACTTGCCTCCAAAAATAAGATATTAAACGAATCCAAGCAAATTTCTCATTTTGTTATTCTTAGCGATAACAAGTATTTTCAAGACAGTCTTCGACGCCTTTCAGTAGTTCAGAATGCATATGCAAACCTATTTCATTTTCAATCAAAAGAAGATGCCAATAAGCGAAAAGAAGCATTGTTGAGTGAAATAGAGTCACTTCAATCATTTCTTTCAAAAGCCTACTACGAAAGCCAACCCGACCTAAAAAACTCTTACGATGCCCACTGGCAAGATATCCAATCAGCCCTACGACCCAATGAAGCCGCCATAGAATTTGTAGATTTCCGCCTTCACCTCATAGATAAAACGGATACCACCCTCTATGCGGCACTCGTTCTACGCCCAGAATGGGAAGCCCCGCGTTTTATCACACTTTTTGAAGCCAAAACCATAGCAGCCCTTTTGGACGACAAACAAGAGCGCGGCGCGGCATACGCTGAAAAATTATATCCAAACGACGGTCGTGCCACCCCTGTTGGCAATAAAAGCATCAGCCTCCATCAACTAATCTGGGCAAAATTGGACAGCCTGCTACAAGGTGTCCAAACCCTGTATTATTCTCCCTCCGGCTACCTCAACCGCTTAAACCTTGGTGCCATCGCCAACCCAAACAAACAAACTGCCGCCGAACGCTACCATTTAGTGCAAATGGCCTCTACGCGGCAACTGCTACAAAAACGACTCGAAACAAAACCAAACAGGACTGCTGCTCTGTTTGGAGGCTTGCAATACAGTGCCGATAGCATCAGTATGGCCCGTTCCATAGAAAAATTTCGCGACAAAAAAACGGGCAACACCACCCGCTCTTTCTTAGATTTGACGGGTGAAAGCCCGGCACCATTTGATACCTTGTCCTTTACCCGTGCAGAAGTACACGGGATAAAACCGATACTCAAAAAAAGCAAGTACAAATACACTACCCTAACGGATTTTAATGGAACAGAAGAGGCCTTGTATGCCTTATGCGCGGCAGGCAAATCTCCCGGCATTTTGCATTTTTCTACGCATGGGTTCTTTTTTAGCCCGCCATCCGACGATTCCCTTTCTGCTCGCACCAATCTACCATTTGCTTTGGCAGGCAATAGTATGTTGCGCTCTGGGATCGTACTTTCTGGCTGCAACCGCTTCTGGACAACTGGAAAAACATTCCCCGGCTTGCACGATGGCATCCTCACTGCCTATGAAGCCGCCCAATTAGACCTCACCAACACAGAATTGGTCGTGCTTTCCGCCTGCGAAACCGCCCTTGGCGACCTCAATGTAGAAGGCGGTGTATTCGGCTTGCAACGCGCCTTCATACAAGCGGGTGCGCATTATGTGATGATGTCCCTCTGGAAAGTGGATGACAGCACGACCCAAGAGTTCATGACCACTTTTTATGAAAAATGGTTGCAGGATAAAAAAAGCATCCCAGATGCCTTCCAAGAAACCCAGATAGCCATCCGAAAGGCGCACCCGAACCCTTATTTCTGGGCACCTTTCATCATCGTCGAATAAACTAAACCACAAACTAATTCTTTTATGCGCCTCTTATTGACATTATTATTGTTTGTCTGCACTAACCACCTAAGTGCCCAAACC
>Ga0163144_10028671_pt1 | contig 10720 bp, 8 predicted proteins | sample OliLak19BULKMAT1_FD_123175 | JGI IMG/M metagenome (GOLD analysis project Ga0163144, IMG submission 123175) | Freshwater microbial mat bacterial communities from Lake Vanda, McMurdo Dry Valleys, Antarctica - Oligotrophic Lake LV.19.BULKMAT1 | ecosystem: Environmental > Aquatic > Freshwater > Lake... | reverse complement strand
CAACCTGGCGGAACATTTTGGAACTACGCCCCTGGCACTGGCAACCAGCCGGGTCCTTCTCGGTGGAGCTTCAACGGTCCCGACGGTAACGGTGCAAATGGCAACGGCCAAGGCGGAAATTTCGGCGCTGGTGGATCTTCGGGTGGACAAGCTTATCTCGATGCTGCTCTCAATCGATTACGCGGCGGTCAAGCCGGCACCGGCAACGGCAACGGCAACGGCGGACCCAGCGGTCAATTCAATGGTTCTGTAAATGGCAACAACAGCAGTAACGGACCTAGCGGTCAGTTCAACGGTTCTGTAAATGGCAACGGCACCATGGGAAATCAGAGCGGTCCGGGGGGACAATCGTCTGGAACTTTCGGTTCAAATGGCGGACCTCAAATCGCTTATGGACTTAACAATAGCTTCGCACTGAATTCTGGAAATCCTCAATCAGCTGGTTATCTGGCCTCAATTGCACAATCGATCGAGCCTTCGATTGTAAACAGCAGTTTCCCTCTCGAGTTTAAGATGCAGATGCTCGATATGGTCTACAGCAGTCTCGGCTATGACGTCGTTCGTAAAGATGCGATTAAAAACTTAGACGACATCGAAAAAGCCACAGGTCACGTATCGATGGATATCAATGGAGTTCGTTATTCGATGACCGAAGTTCAAGATGGTCATTATGACCTGAGTCATGAGAATTGGGTCATCACTCGCCAGATGAAGATGGCGAATGGCGCCACCCAATATCGATTAGTCAGTGATGCTGAACATCTTTTGTTTGTAGAAACCGCTAAAGCTCGTCTCGAAGCCGCAAAAGCGAAGAAAGACGAAGGTGGTATTGAAGATTGGGAAAAACTACTTAGCAATCTTAAATACCGCGACTCTCTGACTCCGAACAAAGACTATTATCAAGATGTTCGCGACGAATCTCTTGATTCTGGTCTCTCTTTTCGGGCCCCTGCCGGCGGACAGTATAGCTTTTCTTGGAATGGCAACGGATATGTTGGCAGTACAGGAGCCTCGGCTCCCGCTGGTCAAGTGACTCGACCGGGAACGCAAACTGGAGTAGCTCCGATCGCACCCGCACCCACTGCGCCGGGTACAACAATCAGCCCGACTGCTCCTGTTGCACTAAAGAAAGACTACACTTTGATCGCGACCGGAATCGATCCGGCCACTGGCAAGAAACAATATTTACTGACCACCTTCGATTATAATCCTAACAACGGAGCTCGCCAAAATGTGCAAAGGTCGACGGTACTTGAAGACGATGTAACTACCGATGCGAACGGAAAGCTGATCCTAAAAAATCCAGCTACAAGTGGATCGCCATTGGGAAGTGCGCCTTCGGCTCCCGCGGTGGCAAGTCCAGCTGGCCCCAGGGTTTCGATCAACCCAGCTGCGCCCACAAATCCCGTTGCCAACGCTAAAGAACTCTTTACCAAGGCAACCTTCACTTCTTACGACGCCCAGAACCAGGTCGTGAGAGTTGAGACCTTGGGAGTCGACGGAGTAATTACCCGCGCTGAGCTTGAAGCTTTTGCGAAGGATAAAAACGCCGGGCTCACGAAGGATAACCGTACGCCCACTAATTAAGTTTGCCTCATACTCCACACACTCACACGCACCAAGGAGAGCGTCTGAAGGATTCCCTTCAGACGCTTTCTTACTTTTAAGCGAAAATACTTTCTATAAACGAAGCTCATTGAGAACGGCTGGTAAAATTCCACCGGGGCGGCCGAAGTGTAGTTCATAATCTTTATTCAATTTATGACTCAGATCTGGTGCAAAGAATTCTTTGGTCTTTGGCGAAAAATACAAGCAGCCCACTTCTTCGGGATCTCGCTCTTCTATAAATTTTTCTGCAGCCTCTAAAGAAGCCACATATTCTTTTTTCATTTCTTCTTGATTCAGTTTGACGTTCAAGTGAAGCCGCAAAAAATCTTCGGGCCTAAATTTGCCCCGCCGCTTTAATAACTCGAGCAACGACCGAGGATTGAATCCAGGATCTTTGGCAACTGCCGCCCAAACCAAAGCTCCCAAAGATAAATATTTTTTATTTAAATCGAGAATGTCTATAAAGTCTCGCGGCTCATTGCGCCCTGCTAACGCTAAAATTTTGTTGGTAGCCAAATCGATGCCATGAAGTCGATATCCGCAAATCTCATCTTTAACGGCGGGCATAAACCGCCAACTTGAATCCATTGCCCATTCAACCTTGGTAGCCTCTGCCCCCATCACGATACGAGCGCGAATGTAACCGGGCTGTTGAATTTCAACTTTCACCTCAAATGAGTTTTTTATCAGAAGCATAAAGTCTGCCGAAAAAGCCTCTGCCACTTTCTCTAAGCTATCGTTAAAATAGTCGAGATCATTGCTAAACCGAATCGAATTGGGACCCAGGTGAATGGCTGCTCCACCTGCTAGATGACTTTCGGGAGTTCTATTTACTGCTAAAATACGCGCCAGTTTTTCTTGAAAGACAGTTAGAGGCATAAGCGTGCTGCGACCTTCCAGGCCTCTCGACCTCCTTGCTTTTTAAGCTCTTCAACAACCCACCGAATATCTGATTTAGAAATGGCGAGCTGGGGATCATAAGACCAAAAGCACTGAACATAAAATTTTCTAAAAGCTCGCTTCGCATCTCGAACGGCTGTCATCTCTTTTGCAGTTTTAGAATCTAAAACACGTCTACTTTTTAATCCGCCCTTACGACCTATTTGCGAAAGATAAAGTCGGGCTCCCGGCGGCAGATTAAGGTTCATGCCTTCATCATAAGCGGCTTATGATAAATCATCAATACTACGCAAATTTTATCTGCCCACTCGCTACCTCAATAGGGAAGCTCTCTACCCAAAGCCCCTCTCCCCCAATCTCTTAAAACCCCTGTTTAATCTATGACTTACGGCGCGGCACCCGTGGCACGCAGCTTGCGATTTCTAGTCTCGACGAGAAATCTCGTCACGATATTTCGGCAGGCTCGTCCCGGGCAGAGGGTCCAAAAACGAGAAACGAAATAAGAGGAGGAAATCATGTCTGTAATGAATAAAACAAAACTGGCAGCACTTGTAACTGCCGCCGCCGTGACTTTAGCAGGTTGCAGTGGTGGTAAAGAAGAAGCCGCTGCTACCGATACCAAAGTAACGACTCCCGTCGCACGGAGTACGATACTTCCACCCACAACCACCACGCCCGCAACCAGAACAACAACTTCTGGCACTGGCGTTGGCGATCCAACCAACCAACAGCTCTTAGATGCTGTCAATGCTTCGAAGACCGAACTAGGTGCTAAAGGCGATGCGGCGAAAGCCTCGGCAGACGCGGCTAAAGCTTCGGCCGATGCAGGCAAAGCAGAAGCCATGAAGGCGAAAGACGAAGCCGCTGGAGCCAAGAAAGAAGCCAAAAAAGCGAAGAGTACAGCGCTGATCACAGGCATCGTTGCTAGTGTCCTCGGCGCAGCTGGAGTCGGACTCGGAATCTGGGGCTTAAATCGCACTAAAAACCAAGGCGAAGAAACCAGACAGAAAGTTCAAGATGCTGGCGATGCAAACCTTATTGCAACAGGCGCTACGGGAGCCGCTATTTCTGGACAGGTTGCCGCTACGGGAGCCGCTTTAGGGACACTCGGAGGTGTTAGCCTTGATGAACAACGCCAGGCAGAAAAGGCTCGACAGAAGACTGCCACAGAGCAACTTGATGCCAACAAAGCTCAAATTACTGCCACCAACGCCGCGGGGGATTCAGCCGAAGCCTCTAGGGTAGCAGCAGCAAACGCAAATACTAGTGTGATCCAAGTTTCTGACAAAGTTGACGGACTCGAAACAAAGTTGGATGACAACCAAAAGCGCTTGCTGGATGCGATTTCAAAATCAACTGACGCGCAAAAAGAGAACAAAGATGCTTTGGCTGCTCAGAAGATAGCGTTGGACGCTCAGAAGAGCGCTCTCGAAGAAATAAAGACTGGCAATACAAAAATTGAAGCTAGCCTTCAGAGTTTAAACCAGAAAGTTTCAGAAACCAACGCAGAAGTTTTACGAACCAACGCGAGAGTTTTAGCAACGAAAGCCTCTGTCGAAGAAATCCTAGCAAGAGAATTTAAGTTAGACCCGGGCGTTCAGCAACCAGCACCCAAAGTCGTTCCTGAGCCTGCGAAACCTGTTGCTCCGGTTGCTGCTGTTGGCGGAGTAGACAATGACCTGAGGGGCGAGGGCTTTATGGGACCGCCCGCACCAATAGAAATTCTAAACCAGCGTTCTTCAAAACCGACGAGCGAAACTCGAGCGCCAAGATTTTAAAGACTTAAGTTTCTTATAGAATGATTTTACAGAATGATTTCCCGAGACCAGAGCGGTTTAAAACCCGCTCTGATTCTCGTTATTAGGCCTTAGCCATCTCTAGCAGGAGCTTCGTCAAATGCTTCGCCTGCAGACGCAAAAGTTTTTTCTGTTCGCGATTCTGCAAAACAAAATCCGAACGCCGAGCTTTCTCAGAAGACTTCATTTGCCGATTATCGAGCTTCGTAAAGAGCTTCTCGCTCATCCCTCGCCTCAAAGCTCGTTGCTTTCTAAACAAAGTCGGACAATAAACAAAAATTGTTTTGTCAAAGGCCTTCTCCCAACCGCCTTCAAACAAAAGAGGAATCTCGACACAACAAGGCTTCTTTCTCTCTTTCAAAAACTTGCGAATCTCTTTACCGACCAGTGGATGAATCAGCCGTTCTAAAGCTCGAATGGCTCGCTCGCTTTTTTGGGCGGCCTTACGCAGCTCCGAAAGCTTCAGATCTTTCTTTTTATAAAGCCGATGAACCACTTCATCGGCCGACAAAGTCGCCCAACCGGCTTTTTTAAATTCGGCCAAAACCGTGGACTTGCCCGAGGCCAAGCCCCCGGCAATACCCACGCGGACGGGACGATGAGGTCTCAATCGAGGCATAAAGGAATCATTCCAAATCTGCATCTGCACTGCAAATCATTAAATTCGCAGCACTTTTTAAACCATACTCCGGCACAAGGATTGCATTACTCACTGTGGACGGGTCACGTGACCCATTGAAAAGGGGATATAAAATGAGAACTATTTTTAACGTTTTAATAGTCAGTCTATTTCTTACCGCTTGCGGTGAGAAGTTTCGTGGAGACTTTGTTGGCGAAGCCCGTCCCGTCTTTACCTCGGATGATTGCGGGGTCAACCCAGACGAAAACACTGTTTACAATATTCGAGTCGCGGGCGGAATCAGCTCTAGTAAAGCAAGCCTTCGGGTGATTGAGCTTGAGCCTAAAGGGGGAGTGAACAGAGGAGGCAGTACTGCCGAGAGCTTCGCTCGCTACTTTCGAGGCTTCGAAATCAGGGCGAACGTCATTAATAAAGAGACCCTTCTGTCAGAAGGCAATGACACCATTTATAGAGTTGCAGATCGCGCCAACCAGAATCTTGATAACATCGATGATAAAGGTCGTTTTGTTCAAAATGTTACCGAGGAATTTGACATTGTGACGACCGCAGCAACCGTAAACCGAGCTCGCGATGAAATCACCAATATGGAAATCGAAAGAAGAACTTTGATCAAAGGCCAAAACGGCGATCTAGAATGTACCGTTTCTCTTTTTGTTCCTTCGATGTCCTTAGAGAAATAACAGTTGGCTGCGCAAATAAATTTGCTCCGCGGGTAGAGGCCCGCGGGCCGAATACCTAAGCCGACCGTTGATTAAAGGGAAGCCACTTGGCCTCCTTCACTCCAGTATAATCTGCTCGAGGACGGATCAACCGATTGTTAGAAAGCTGCTCAATCACATGTGCGGTCCAACCCGACATACGACTGAGAGCAAAAATCGGTGTGTAGATGTCAAAAGGGATATCGAGCAGATAATAAGTACTGGCCGAATAGAAATCGACATTAGGTAATAAACCTTTTTCTTTTTCGACGACTTCTTCCATCTTGGTCGACATCTCGTACCATTTTAAATTCTTCTTCTCGCGGCCCAGAGCCTCAGACATGACCTTCAATTCTTTAGCTCGAGGATCACCATCTTTATAAACCCGGTGACCAAAGCCCATGATGCGCTCTTTGCGAGCTAACGCCTCTATCGTCCATTCAGTAGTCTTCGCCGCATCGCCGACCTTCAAAAGCGTCTCCATGACCTTTTGATTCGCGCCCCCATGCAAAGGACCCTTTAGGGTTCCAATCGCAGAGGTAATGGCTGAATACATGTCGGTGAGAGTGGCTGCCGTTACTCGAGCCGAGAAAGTCGAAGCATTGAATTCATGGTCCGCATGCAGAACTAAGGCCTTATCAAAAACCTCTAACTCCATGGAGCTCGGCTCTTTGCCCTTCAGCATATAAAGAAAATTAGCCGAAATTCCTAAACCCTTCTTGGGGTGGATAGGTTCGCGCTGATTGCGAATATGTTCCCAAGACGTAATTAAATGCCCTAGCTGAGAAACGAGACGAATCGCCTTTCGTTTGTTGGCTTCGATAGAGTTGTCACCGTCATCGGGATCATAAAAGCTCATCAAAGAGACCGTGGTTCTAAGCACGTCCATAAAGTTGGCTTTGCGAGGAAAGCTCTTCATCGCAGCGATCACAGGCTCCGGCAAAACCATATTGGCTTCGATTTGCGAACAAAGGCCATCGAACTGGGTCTGGGTGGGCAGCTTTAAATTCCAAAGCAAATACACCGTTTCGATAAAGTTTGAATTCTTTGCCAAGTCATGAATATCGATGCCGGCATACCGAAGTACCCCATTTTCGATACTGCAGATCGACGACGTCGCCGCTACAATATCTTCGAGACCCTCTTTGAACTCTGTTTCTTTTTGTCCTGAACCTTTATCGAGCATTTAAAGCCAACCTTCTTTCTAGAAAATCTATAATACCGGTATCGACGAAAATACGATATTTTTTATAGGCACTTGAATTTAACGTAAATGTGGAACTTCATGTCAAAACCAAAGACCATTTCGACCCGCACTGCCTTAGCCTGGGCGGCACTCTTATTGCTAGATTTAAGCATTCTAGGCCTGGTTTATGCGGTGCTTCCAGACACTCGGGCGCTGAATTCGACCGACCCGATTGAACGAGTAAACACCCTTCCTAATTTTAAACCGGCAATAATCCGGCCCAATGCCAAAAATTATGTTCCCTACCGACGCATCCCTAAAGCGCTCCGCCATTCGGTAATCCTTTTAGAAGATGGCAAATTCTTTGATCACCGCGGCTTTGATTTTGAAGAAATGTCGAAGGCGGTGCTTAACTATCTAAAACACGGAAAGCGCCTTCGAGGTGCCAGCACGATTTCTCAACAGCTGGTTAAGAATCTCTACCTTTCGAACGAAAGAAGCTGGAGAAGAAAAATTCTAGAAGCCCTCATTACTATTAAGCTCGAAGCCCAGGTTCCTAAAGAAAGAATCCTCGAACTCTATTTTAATGGCATCGATTGGGGTCGAGGCGTTATTGGGATCAGAAATGCTGCAAACCATTATTTTCGTATTGGACCCGACTCTTTGAGCATTAAACAGTCGGTTTTCTTAGCTTCGATTATTCCTAATCCGGCTCGCTTTAGTCGAAATACGAAAAGCATATTTGTTCGAACTCGAATGATGATGGCCTTAGAAGCTCTTTATCGAGCTCGCATCATCGACCTCGACGAATATTCTTATGCAGTGACTGACGAACTCTAGATTTTCGAGCTACCGGGCCGGCAGCAACTCTACCTCATCGACTAACTTAAAGAATTCATAAAAGGACTCTTCATGTTCTTTCGTTTTGCGATGAGCCGCCGCAATGATTCCGGCATAGTGCTTTTGATATTGATCGCGAAATAAATCACGATGGAGTTGCCGCCCCAAGGCATCGTGCGACTTTCCGCTCAAAAGAGCTTCGGCTCCTTCAACCGTATCAAGGCCGCTCAAACCGCCACTCATTTTCTCAAAAAGCTGCATTTTGCTTTCAACGAGTTCTTGAATAGATCTCATTTCTTCTTCGGCAGACTTAGGCTCGTTTAGAATCATCAATCTTTGAATTTCCATACTAATAATTAAATCTCGGGTGCGAAATAAACTCGCAAAATCACGGACCAATGGATCCGACGAAGAATCCCCGCCCGCATCGCGACTCACGATGGCAAAAGGATATCTTCGCCTGCGAATTCCTTCTTCGATGAGCGCCAATTTTTCGTGAAGACTACTCTTGGCCCGTCCGAGCTTCCAAGAAACCAATTCTCGATTCACTCCCAACCGAAATCCGTCGGGAATAAACTGAATCGCCACTCCAAATACAACTCCCCCAAAAACCTTGGCGAAATAGTCTGTCAAAACTCGAGACCAAGCTCTTGCCGCCCCAGGAGCCAGCTTGCCGAGAGCACGCTCCGCAATTAATCCGCCCGTAACGGCTCCTAAATACATCGCTACATTCATGGCGATAAACTCGAAAGTAAGAATACGATTATACAAAACCGAATTCATAATTCGCTTCTGCACATCTTTCATAAAAATATACTTATAAAGATTGTTAATCACGGCGAGGCGGCTTTCGACCGGAGCATTTAAAAAACCAGAAACTGTCGAGACCCCTTCTACCCCATGACAAGCCAGTTTCCAAAATTGAGAAAAATACTCAAATCCAGAGCCCACACTCAGGGTGAAAGTTATGCCCGAAACAATATTAGTAAAATAAATAGCAGCTCGATTTTTAGCGATAGACTCGATCATCTTGGGAGTAAAACGTCCGGCCAGGTAATTAGTAGAAACTTTCAAGCCTTTTTGAGCGACTGCTCCACTAAAGGCCCCTACCACTCCGGCATAATAATCAGAGTTATTTAAAAGGGCTGCAATCATAGCCGGATTGATTTTGCCTTGCTCGCGAAGCGACTGAACCGCCATCACCACGGCTGCAGAAATAAACGCTGAAATGGGATCAATTTGATAAGGAAAAGCGCCCGCTCCAAAAGATATCGGCACGGCATCTGCACCGACGACCTCTTTAGCAAATGGACTCCGACCACTCGAGGTGCCCAAGGCCGGAAGCATGCTAGGAAGTGAAGAAGGTGGAAGGCTAAGGCTCGGTAAAGAAGTTTCGATCGTTTCCTCGGGGGAGGATATCTCTACCGAGCCTTGGGCCTCGACATTCGCTGCCATCCAAGACAACGAAATCCAAATGCAAACCAAAACTCTAGCCAACCCCATTACGACCCCCCATTGACACTTTGCAATTAAAGGTTGCGTCAAAATTTGGGTCAATGATTTTATGCAGTGTGGCTAAGATTTTTTGTAAACATCCCCTTATTGTTGCTCTGAGCATTTTTACCTTTTCAATCGCGACTGCGACTTGTCTTTCTGCGACGCCTCGAACCGACGGGCCTCCCGGAAGTGAATACGGCAAAGCCTCTCTCTGGGATGGCGAACTTCAATTAGGAGCCCGCTTTGGAGCTTTAATTCGAACCAAAGACTCCGACAAAACCAGCATTATGGCCGGAGCAGACCTAGATTTCAGACCTTACGAGCTCTTTGGATTTCAGCTTTCGTTCCTTCAAGGCCTACAGAAAAAAGGACGAATGAGTGTCTTTAATTTCACCCCCCTTGTTCATACGGAGTTTTCTAATCTTCGCCCCTATCTGCTTTTTGGTCCCGGGATTGTCATGTTCAAGTCGAATGGTGATTTACAGACCAAGTTCTCACTGAACGCAGGGGCTGGAGCTGATTTTATGATTGCCGATCATTTCGGCGTGGGAATGAACTACACTTATCACGCTCTTTTCGGAGCTTTTGATGCTCACAGTCTAGGAGCTCGCATTTTCTTTTCGTGGGGCCGTTAACGAAAAGAGCGGGCTTGAAATTCCTGAATCGCTCCAGGTTTTAACCGGAGCTTACCAAGATCTCTTTCTTCGATTTTCTGTGAGCCCGCTAAAAACTCTACTCGAGCGGCGTATTCCCCTGCCTTCAGAGATAATCTTGCGACTTGAAAGCTCTTAGGCAGAAGTAACCAACTTCGAGTGTCAGCCTCAGATGCCGCAAAAAGCAGCAAACCAGTGAGTAAGCCTAAAGCTTGACTGTCGGTCGCTTTGCCCAAGCCCACAGCGACACCGCTTTTTACGCCTGCCGAAAGCAGAGCTTTTGCAACTTGTCGCCCCATTCGGTCTTTTAAGTGAGTGATGGCTGTGGATTCTACATCAAAAAGCGTGACACTCGCCGAGCAGGCCTCTGCGGACCCCTTCTCAAGTCTTTTTAAACAGAGCCGCGCTCCATTCACCGAACTCGTCCGAGCTTGGTAGGTCGAAATCGGAATCAGAACTTCAATCAAACCGCCCTCTTTGTCCTTCTTAAAATGCTTTTCTCGAGAAGAAACTTTCATTGGACTTTTGCCGGCTTCAAAAAACAAAATTACCGAAGCTTCTTTCTGCTTCCACTCGTCAAAGGCCGCTCGATAAGTGTCTGCTCCAAAAAAAATCGTCCACTCTTCTACCTCTTGAGAAAATCCCAAACGCAGCGCGTTTCGAATCAAATCCCGACCCAAAAAATCCCAGCGAGGTTTGCCGGCAGTTTCAAAGGCCGACCGATACGCGATATACGCGTCGTTCCATTCTCGAGACTGTTCATAAATAGAGCCGCCCAAATATTGGGCGAAGGCATTCAGTTGATAGGGCCGCTTAGACTTCGAAATCATCTGGTACAAAATTTCGTTCACCCGACGAGTTTCGATCAAAGCAGCGGGGAGATCTTTGAGACTTAAAAAATT
>Ga0163144_10028669_pt1 | contig 10720 bp, 7 predicted proteins | sample OliLak19BULKMAT1_FD_123175 | JGI IMG/M metagenome (GOLD analysis project Ga0163144, IMG submission 123175) | Freshwater microbial mat bacterial communities from Lake Vanda, McMurdo Dry Valleys, Antarctica - Oligotrophic Lake LV.19.BULKMAT1 | ecosystem: Environmental > Aquatic > Freshwater > Lake... | reverse complement strand
TTCCAGGGTAGTCAGGAGTCAGGAGTCAGGAGTCAGGAGTCAGGAGTCAGGAGTCAGGAGTCAGGAGTCAGGAGTCAGGAGTCAGGAGTCAGGAGTCAGGAGTCAGGAGTCAGGAGTCAGGAGAGGAATTCCGCTGATTGAACGCAAGAAGCTTGTAAAAGCGATGCATTCTGGCTGCTGAATACTGACTCCTGAATGCTCGTGTCGCTATTCTGACTCCTGACTCCTGGCTTCTGAACACTACCGCCCCGCCACCTGTGTCACGCGCTGGAAGATATCCCATAATGGTGCCGGAACCAATCCAATCAGCAGCATGAGCACTGTTGTGATCCCAAGTGTCCATGCACGGCCCGATGTGAGCTGGATTGGTTCTGCTGATGTTGCCGCACCGCTCCAGATCGCCCGCACTACGCGCAGATAATAGGCCAGTGCGACAACCGTCATCGCTAGGGCAATTGCGACCAACCAGATCGCATCTGCTCGATAGGCCGCCATAAAAACAAGCAGCTTGGCCCAGAACCCAGCCAGTGGTGGAATGCCAGCCAACGAGAGCAGGCTGATGCTCAATAGGAACGCTAGCGGGCCATTGCGCTTCCACAACCCACGCAGATCATCGATTGTGTCACCGCCTCCGCCATCCAACACAACCGCCAGAACACCAAATGCCACGAGGCTTGTTGCGAGATAGGCAGCCAGGTATACAAGCAATGCTGCGACGGCAAACGCTCGATCATCTGGTCGCTCGGCTCCGGCCAGTGTCATCGCCAGCAGTGCAAAGCCAGTATGCCCAATCGCAGAATAGGCCAGCATCCGTCGAACGCTGGCCTGCGGTAGCGCAGCCAGGTTGCCGAATACAATTGAGAGTAGTGCGATGCCTCCCAGCATTCCTGCCCAGCCACCAAAACCCTGCATGCCTGCATGGCCAGCCGTACTTGGGAAGGCAACTGTCATCAGCCTGTAGAGCAACAGGAACCCAGCCGTCTTCGATGCCGTCGCAATCAGGGTGGTCACGATTGCTGGGGCACCCTGGTATACATCGGGAACCCAACTATGGAAGGGAACGGCAGCAATTTTGTAGCCAAGCCCGGCAATAATGAAGATAATCGATACAATCACCAGCGGGCTAAAAGCGGTTGATATGACTCCGGCCTGCCCAATCTGGTTGAACAGAGTGGTAATCACATTTGCGCCAGTCTTGTTGGCTTCACTGGCCGTAAATCCATAGGCTAGGCTCATACCATACAACAGAATGCCAGATGAGATCGTCCCGAACAGAAAATACTTCATGCCAGCTTCGGTCGAACGAGCATCCTCACGCAGATAACCAGCCAGCACATACAGGGCAATTGATGAGAGTTCGAGCGCAATAAAGGCCAGAATCAGTTCAACCGAACCGGCCATCACGCACATGCCAAGTGTGGCAAACAACAGTAGCGCATAGAATTCGCCAGGATTCTGTAATGGTTTCCCGCTCATCGCCAGGAGCGTCACCACCAGTGCAGCGCTTGCAAACAGAATCCGCGCAACCATCGTCAGGCTGTCGATCGCATACGATCCCAGCAATGGTGGCGCATCGCCGCTGACAGCCTGGAGGTTGCGTCCGAAGTTAATAAACACATTCAACAGTTGGTTGGTTCCCGGATCAGGCACGATAAACAGAAATCGGCTCTGAATGAATGTGACGATCAGTACAAGCCCTAGCCCAATCGCCGCCAGTTGACCAGCCGCACGGCTGCGCTCCTCCAGCGCCTTCTGATCCGTGCCCCAGCGCTCAAGAATATCGGAACTGATCACAAGCAGTGCGAGCAGCAGCAAAAGCAGTTCTGGTAGAATACGTGGAATATCGGTGATCTCAAATCTCACGGGAATCTCCTGAGCAGAAATATTTATCAGGTGCGTCATCTGTGTCATCTGCGGATAGTGTCCAACCCGCAGCTACGAGAAGTATAACTATTTCGCAAGTAGCGTAGCGATCACGCTCACGCTCCTACCAATTGGTTCCGTCAGATACCCTGGAAACAATCCGGTGATGATCAGCACTGCCGCCAGAATCGTCCCAGCGGCATATTCTGGCCATGTGAGCTTGGGCAGTTCGATCGCTGGCTTCTGCGTGCCGCTGAAAAAGACGGAATAGACTGTTCGTAGCATATAGGCAGCAGTGATTGGAACGGAAATCGCGCCAATGATTGCCACCAACGGGAAACGCTGCCATGTTCCAAGAAAGATATTCATCTCGGCCCAGAAACTGGCCAATCCTGGCATGCCCATTGACGCAAGGCTGCCAATGGTAAAGACGATAGCGGCAAATGGCATGGCTCCCGCTAGCCCGCCGAGTTCCGATAACTGCCGTGTGTGGGTTCGGTCATAGACCATCCGCCCAACGACGGCAAACAGCAATGCACTCATAATGCCGTGGGCAAACATCTGCAACACCGCGCCGGTCAGGCTGATCTGCGTTGCCGCCGCCAGTCCAATAATTGTCAGCGCCATATGGCTGACCGAGGAATACCCAATCAGGAATTTGAAGTCGCGCTGTACGAAGGTAATCGTCGCGCCATACACCGCACCAATCAGCCCAAGGATTGCAATCGGCAGTAGCCACGCCTGCGCACCCTGCGGCATCGTCCACATCGCAACTCGCAGGCAGCCATATGCGCCAAGTTTCATCATGACACCGGCCAGCAGCATGGAAGCGGCGGTTGGCGCGGCAACATGGCCGGTCGGCACCCAGGTATGCAATGGAAAAATACCAGCTAGCACGGCAAACCCAATAAATAATGCCGGGAAGAAGGCAATCTGGATGTTGCGCGGTAGCAGTGCAACCTGGCCAAGGATTCGTAGATCGAAGGTATTTAAGCCACTGGAGAAATACAGTGCAATAATGCCAAGCAAGATCAGCGCCGAGCCACCCATCAGATACAAAGCCAGCTTCATAGCCCCATATTCTTTACGGGTGCTGCCCCACAGGGTAATCAGCAGGAACTTGGGGAATAGCGTCAGTTCATAGAACACAAACAGCAGCAACAGATCAAGCGAGATGAACACCCCATACGCACCAGCCGCCAAAAGCAATAACATCGCCCAATACTGCCGCACGCGATCAGTGATATTCCAGCTTACCAGCGCCGCCGTCAGGGTGATAATGCCATTCAGCAGCAGCATCGGCAGGCTGATTCCATCGACGCCAAGGGTGTAGTTGATGCCAATCTGCGGCAGCCATGGTAGTTTCTCGGTAAACTGAAAGCTACCATCTGGCTTGTACGCGCCATAGATCGCCAGAACCAAAACGAGCGACAACGCTGCTGCACCCGTTCCGATCCAGCGAACAAGATCTGGCCGATCTTCGGGCAGCAGAGTGACGATGGTACCCGGTATGAGCAGGCTCAGCCAGATTAGGCTCAGCCAGGGTATGCTATTCGGCAGATCAAAGAGATGCATTGAACCTACTCAACTATCGTGAAGGCTTGGATAAACGAAGGTGTTTGGTTGATCGTTATACTGGTCGTGGGTTACGTCTGGACATGCGAAAACCGTGTATCATGGGCACCAACAGTTCATTAGCACTATATAGTAATCTGCGAAATCTGCGAAATCTGCGGATATATCAACCCTCAGCCACGAGGAATATTCCCGCCTCATCGCCCGGCCAGTAACGTCGCCGCCTGATTGCTCAGATCGAGAATCAGGGTCGGGTAGATCCCCAGCACGAGTAGCATAATAATCAGTGGCAGAACGGCAAGAAACTCACGGCTTAGTGGCCGAATATCGTTGCTGGATGCATTGGCAGGCAATGGCCCATGAAAGATGGCCCCATACATTCGCAGAAGTGCTAGAGCCGTGATCACCAGCCCAATTGTCGCCAGGAGTGCCAATGCTGGTAGCGCTGCCCACACCCCCCGCAGAATCAGGAATTCACCAACAAAGCCTGCCAGCCCAGGCAACCCGAGGTTCGCAAATGTTGCAATGCCCATCACACCAGCCAATACAGGCATACTCGCCCGTAGCCCGCCTAGCTGATCAAGGCGCGTTGTTCCGGTTCGCTCATACAGTACACCGGCCAGAAGGAATAATGCGCCGGTGGAAAGCCCATGCGCAACCATCTGCATCAGCGCGCCATTCAGAACAATCGCCTGGCTGTTTGTATCCATGCCGGGCGCAAGGGCAGCCAGTGCGGCAATAGCCAGCCCAACATAGCCCATGTGATTGATCGATGTGTACGCAATCAGTCGTTTGAGATCACCCTTGGCCTGTGCCAGGGCCGCAAATGCCCCAGCAACCACGCCAATCAGGGCCAGTATACCAATTGCTTGAGCGAACAGTGCCGCTGCCTCTGGGAAGAACGGGATCAACACCCGCAGCATGCCATAGGCACCCATCTTCGACATCACCGCCGCCAGGAGGATCGAGCCAGCCGTTGGCGCTTCGCTATAGGCATCCGGGAGCCATGTGTGAAAGGGCCAGATCGCCAGTTTGATCGCAAAAGCAATGAACACAGCCCAGAATGCAATCGATGTATATAATAATGGGAATCGCCCGAGCGCATCAGTCAGCCAGGGGCTACTTTTATCTAGGAAATCAAACAGGATCGCCTGCAAGTTTCCGGCTATCCCATCGACTGGCAGATTCTGGCCGAGGCGCGCAAGCTCAATCAGATCAAATGTTGCATGGCCAGCCATTCCCGTTGCTGCATACAATAACAAGAACAGCAGCAGCATGCCGATCGATCCAGCCAGGGTATACACAAAGAAAGTGAAGGCGGCTGGCCTGCGCTTGATCGGATCATGGCCCCATCCCTGGATGAGGAAGAAGGCTGGCACCAGGCTGAATTCCCAGAAGATAAAGAAGAAGAAGAAATTCAGGGCTGCAAAATAGCCAAGCATCGCTGCTTCGAGCAGAAACAGCAGCGCAATATGCGCCTTGGCCTGGCGTTCAACCGAGAATGATGCCAGCATTGCAATCGGCGTCATGATCGTAGTTAACAGAATGAGTGGCAGGCTCAGGCCATCGATGCCCATAAAATAATCGACGCGGATGGCCTGAGTCCAAGGAATCTGCTCAACAAACTGCACGACCTGCTGGCCATCGCGGATCGCATGTGGATCATAGCCGGCATATAACACAACAGCTATTCCGATTGGAACCAGCGACCACACCACCGCGCCGATTTTGACGATCCGGTCATCAAGGCGCAATGCCGCCGCCAAGCCAATCAGCAGCATGCCAACCAGCGGGCTGAACATCAGGAGCGTCAGCCAGGGAATTGGGCTCGTAGTGTATAGGTATGTCACTGTTATCGTCCTAACAGGTACAGCGAAACGACACCCAGAACCAGCATTCCCGCAAACACAATTGCCAGGTAATCCTGAGCTTTGCCGGTTTCTAATCGGCTGGCGCCATTGCCACCAATCGTTGCACCGCGCACAATCTGATCGGCCCCATCATTCAATAGGGTGTCGTCAACAATATAATTAACCCTGCCAAGGAATGTGGTCAGTCGATCAAACCCGATCACAACCCGATCAATAATTCGATCAATTGTGCTACTGAATACTTCCAGCGCCAAGGTTAGCCGCCCAATACTGGCGGCATACAACTGATCAACAAAGAAGCGGCCATTCAGCCATGCAAATACCCCTGGAATCTGCATATCGAGTGGGTCACGCTCGTTTTCAGTGGTGAATGCTCGCCGGTAGTATGCGATACCAAGCCCGATCCCGATCAGCGCCACCAGCGTCCCCAAGCCAGCAGCGATTGGGTTGAAGGCATGCACCGGTTGGCCCAGGAACGAACTCAGCCAATGGATTCCTGGCAGATTAAGCAACCCAGCCCCAGTGGCGAAGAGCGCCAGAAGAATCAGCGGAATCGTCATCGTCGCCGGGCTCTCGTGCGGCTCGCTGCCAGCATGCCCATGTTCTGGGGATGTCTCGCCATGGACGAGTGCTGCGCTGCGGAATGGCCCATAGAACACCAGCAGAATCTGGCGAGTCATATAGAAGGCTGTCAGCAGCGAGGCGAGTAAAAGCACAATCAGCACAAGGAAGTTGCCGGTCAGCAGGCTCTCGGCCAGAATTTCGTCCTTGCTCCAGAACCCGGCGAAGGGCACAATCCCAACCAGCGAAAGATAGCCGACCATATATGTCAGGAAGGTTGTTGGCATGAAGCGCCGCAGCCCGCCCATATTGCGAATATCCTGCGCCCGATTTGGATCATGCCCAATCGTCGCCTCCATCCCATGAATAACCGAGCCAGCCCCCAAGAACAGCAGCGCCTTGAAGAAGGCATGTGTCAGCAGATGAAAGAGTGCCACCGTCCAGCCGCCAATGCCCAGTGCCGCAACCATAAAACCAAGCTGCGAAATAGTTGAATAGGCCAGGATTCGCTTGATATCGAACTGCCCAACCGCAATCAGGGCTGCAAACAGCGCCGTGAATGCGCCAATCGCCGCAACAATCGGCAGAGCCTGGCTGGCAACGAAGATTGGGTAGGTTCGGATGACCAGAAACACGCCAGCCGCAACCATCGTTGCCGCATGGATCAGCGCCGATACTGGAGTCGGGCCTTCCATCGCATCTGGCAGCCAGATATGCAATGGAACCTGGGCCGATTTGCCGATTGTGCCACAGAACAGCAGTAGCGCAATCGCAGTGGCTGTTGTCAGCCCAAATGGGCCAGCCTCCTGCCCGATCCGGCGTAGAAATTCGCTATCGAAGACCTGGCCGGCCTGTATTCCCAGATCGAGTGAGCCAGCCTTGAACCACAAATAGCACAGCCCGATCATCAGCAATACATCGCCAATACGGGTGGTGATGAAGGCCTTGATTGCCGCAGCACGCGGTGTGATCTGTTGTGGGTCAGCATACCCGCGATCAAACCAGAACCCGATCAGCAGATAGGAACACAACCCCATCAATTCCCAGGCAATAAACAGCAGGATGAGGTTACTGGCCATCAGCATCAGCAGCATGGCAGCACTGAATAGTGCAATAAACGAGAAGAAGCGCGCCCGCCGTGGATCATCGGCCATATAGCCAATCGAAAAAAGGTGGATACAACTCGATGCAACCGTCACCATTGCCAGCAACAGCGCAACAACCGGATCGATCAGATAGCCCATTGTAATGATCGAATCGCCAGCTGGAGCCCAGCGGAAGGTCTGCACGATATTCGCTTCTGGGGCCTGAAATCGCTCTGCGCCAATATTCTCGCCAGCTGGTGATTCAAGCGCCACCAGCTCAACCGACCCATTCGCTGCAATACGCACACCCTGGGCTGTTTCGAATAGGACGGCCAATGCCAGGATAGATGCCACAATCATCAGGCCAGTCGCAAGCCAGGCGCTCGCACGATGATTGCGCCGAACAGGCGTCAGTGTGATCAACACAAACGCCAAAAATGGCAGTGTGGGAATCAGCCAGGCATACTGTAGGGAAACACCCATGATGATCGATAATCCTTATAGAGCGAACAAGTGAGCATCAGCGGCTTGTTCATTTGTTCTTTCTATTATTATCCGCGCAACAGGCCTACTTCATCCGCATTAACGGTATTGCGAGATCGATAGATCGAAATGGCCATCGCCAAACCAACCGCCGCTTCCGCTGCCGCAACCACAACAACGAACAGCGCAAACACTTGCCCTGCCACAAGCTGTGGTTCGAGGTAGCGCCAGAATGCGACGAGATTGATATTGACGGCATTCAGCATCAGTTCAATGCCAAGCAGCATTCCAACAATATTTCGGCGCGTCAGCGCACCAAACAGCCCAATACAAAACAAGGCTCCTGCGACAATCAGCACCCACGAGAGTGGAACCGCTGAAACAATACTTGTCATAATCGTATCCCGCCTTAGTGAGCAATACATTCATTCGCACCACGTCGCCGGTTGAGGGAAATTGATCAAATAATCGGTGAGATAACCGCTTGGTTCGCTGTGGATTGCGCAAGCCATGCTTGCGCTGCGGCAGCATGGCTGCCGCACTCCATACGTGCAACCGAGCCATACTCGATTACATTATCAAAATTCATCAGCCACGCGGCTATAGTTCATCGTCCCATTGCCACAGGCTTCAGCCTGCGGATGGAAAGGCATCCCTTATGGATCTAGCTGGCGAGACTCATCGCGGCGCAATCCTCGATCATTTGATTCTTCGCTGCTCGCATCTGGTTGAACGGGTACAGGCAATGCACGTTCTTCTTCTGGCTTATGATTGCTGATTGCTGACTTCTGGCGCAGCCGAAACTCCTCGGCCAGTGTGAGCACCCTTCGGCGCGTGCCCGGCTCGAACCCGACCATGATTGCGCCGATCAATGCTGTTAACAGCAGTACCGAAGCCAGTTCAAAAGGCAGCAGATACACACCCATAAACGAAATGCCCAACTTAGTGGTTGAAGCAATGGTTAGGGTAGATCCCTCGGGAACCTCATACAGGCCCCAAGAATAATTGAACACCGTTGGAACGATCAACAAGCCAAAGATGCCTGCTGCAACCACAAGTGCCAGCCAACGCTTCTGAAAGACTGGTGTATCGCTTTCGCCAGCCAGATCTGGCGTTAACATAATCGCAAACAGGATCAAGATTGCAACTGCGCCAACATAGATCATCACCTGAACTACGGCGGCAAATTCGGCTTCCATTAGCAGGTACAACGCGCCCACACCAAATAATCCGGCGATCAGCCACAATGCTGCGTGCATCAGGTTTCGCGCAGTCACCGTGAGTATCCCGGCTATTAGTATCAGCGCCGATATGATAAAGAAGACGACTTGAACAACCGTATTCACGTATATCTCCGTTAAAGGAACAAAGGAACAAAGGAACAACAATTGCGCGATTCTTGTTTACTCGTCTTCTTGTTCGCTTGTTCGCTTGTTCGCTTATTCTACGCCACCCGCTGCTCAAGCACATCAAGCATTGCTTCCTCTGGCTCTTCGTCCTCGGTGCGCCGGTTGATCGCAAGCACCCAACGTATTGCTGCGATATTAAGCGCTGCTGTCACAATCAGCGCAGTAATCTGGCGCACAATCGGTGAAGCCGTTTCTAGCCAGCCAAGCAGATCAATTGATACAACTGGAATAATCACTTTGATCGTCCAGGCTGGGCTGCTGCCCCACAGATTGATTGTGACCCATAGTGCTGCGCTGAACAGATTGATCAGCGCAATTGGCAGCAACAGCTTCCAGGCAAAATCCATCAGTTGGTCAACACGCAGGCGCGGTAATGCTCCACGCAGCCAGATCATCACAAAGAACAAGCCCCAAACCTTGATCAGCATATAGACCAGCGAAAGCAGCCCGCCAAGCGGCGCAAGATTACCAATCGCAAGCTGGGCGAGCAATGGCCCTTGCCACCCGCCAAGAAACACAACCGTTGCAACCATGGAAAGCACGAAGTTCAACACATACTGCCCAATATAGAACAGCGCGAACTTCATGCCGCTATACTCTGTCGTATGCCCAGCAACAATCTCTGAATCGGCCTCTGGAATATCGAAGGGCGTCCGTTCCCCTTCAGCCAGAATAGCAATAAAGAAGATAACAAAGCCCACCAGGCCAACCGGTGTAAACACAAACCAGCCCAACCCCAAATCAGGCCCACCAAGTGTTGTACCAACCAATGGCCAACCACCCTGTAATTCTGGCATACGGGCCAGTTGCATACTGCCAGACACAATCACAGCGCTGAGTAACGCCAGCACCGCCGGGATTTCATACGAAATCAGTTGCGCCACCGCTCGCATGGCCCCAAGCATGGCAAACTTATTGCTCGAACTCCAACCAGCCATCATCAGGCCAATTGCAGAGATCGATGAGATCGCCAGCACAAACAGCACCCCATTGCCAAAATCGGATGGCGAGACGCCACGGCCCCACGGAACAACAGCAAAGATGAGCACAACCGGCGAAACCACCACAATTGGTGCCAGCATATGCACCCATTGATCGGCCGCACGCGGAACGATATCCTCTTTGGTAAACATTTTGACGCCATCGGCGATCGATTGCAGCAACCCGGCTGGGCCAACCCGATTCGGTCCCAATCGATCCTGCATGCGTGCGACAACCCGCCGCTCAAGCCAGACCATCAACATCATGGTGCCAACCGCAGCCAGCATAATGATCGTAATCGTGATCAAACTGGCGATCAGGCTAATCAACCAGAACGGCCAGGCATCCTGAATAATCGAGCGCAACAGATCGGTCATGGCGTGCCCTCGGGCGTTTCGTTCTTCTTTGCGTTGGCTGCTCGAATGGCGGCGAGCTTGGCAGCCTTCTCGGCCCTCGCATCGCCACTCGGTGCTGGTATTGCAGGCGCAGTCGCAGGTGCTGTCGTATCAGTAATGCTTGATGCAGGAGCGGTCGGCACAGGAGTGGCAGCCTCGGTCGTTGCAGCAATTCCCTCAACCTTGCTACGACTCTCCTCTCCCACTGGGAGAGGGGTCGGGGGTGAGGGCGGTTCTGGGTTCTGGGTTCTGAGTTCAATGGGTTCAGTTCTGGGTTCTGGGTTCTGGATTGCCGTATTCTGACTCCCGACTCCTGACTCCTGAATACTCGGCTCTCGTTTCTTCAGCACCTCAACCATCTGCGGCGCGATTCCCACCAAGCCAGAACGGCGCTTAATGGCACCCTGCAGCTTCTTCAGCGCTCCATCCTTCACCTCGGCCCAGAAGCTTGGTGCAAGCTGTTCATAGTAGGAGATCGGTCGCATCAATCCAGCCCG
>Ga0163144_10028665_pt1 | contig 10722 bp, 9 predicted proteins | sample OliLak19BULKMAT1_FD_123175 | JGI IMG/M metagenome (GOLD analysis project Ga0163144, IMG submission 123175) | Freshwater microbial mat bacterial communities from Lake Vanda, McMurdo Dry Valleys, Antarctica - Oligotrophic Lake LV.19.BULKMAT1 | ecosystem: Environmental > Aquatic > Freshwater > Lake... | reverse complement strand
CGATCTTGTGCGCCACCGTCGCCGAACAGTTCACCGTCGCCAGAATGCCCAGGTAATTGCGTGTCGCCACCTGGCCGTTGGCGCGCACGATACCCATGAAACTGGCCCGTTCGGCGTCCGGCAGCATCTCCACCGGCTTGTAGTCGCGGGCGTAGGCATAATCGCGGTCGAACTCGCGGAACTCGAGATTATGTGAATGCACGTAAGTGCCGGCCGCGATGTCATTTGATGCGAAGCCGATGGTCACCGCGTACTTGAGGATGGGCTCGCCCTGCTTGATCGCCCGCGCGGCAATCTTGTGCCCGGCCGGAATCTGGCTTTTCGAAGTCAACCCGCCTTCAATCTTCGCGCCAATTGCGATGTCGCTCCGCGCAATCAGCACGTTGTCGATCTCATGCAGCCGGATCGCGAGTCCCGCTGCGGGTTTGTCCTTGATGGTAATGACGCCGTCGTCCATGGCCATGCCTCCTGGGTAAACTGGCGCCATTCTATAAGGAATGCGCCAACCCCATCAAAAATGCGCCGGCAAACGGACTACCCCGCCGGAGCCGGCCGGATCAGACGGCGCGTGCCCTGAATTCGTCCACCGTTTCATCAACGCGTTGAAAAACGCCGCCCTCTTCGATGACCCGCTGGATCAGCTGCTCCAGCATCATGATGCGATGACCGCGGCCAATGATGAACGGATGGCAGGTATAAGTCAGCACTCCCCAGTCGACGGTTTGTTTCATGTACAGAAAATCCTGGATCCAGTTGTCCAGCACGTCGCCAGCATTCTGCAGACCCTGACGCAGGCTGGTCTCCATCCGCACAAACTCGAAATGCGGTGAATCATCAGTGGACCAGTGAATCGGCATTTCAAGCAGGGCACTTGACCGCCCAAATTCCGCCTTGTTTTCGAGGGTGATGTTGTCATTCTGCCGCGCGAAATAAGGCGTGTAGTCATTGCCCATCATGCTGCTGTCGTACTCAAAGCCATGTTTGAGCATCAACTCCACGGAATGAGGCGACAGATCCCAGGATGGCGAACGGTAGCCCCGTGCATAAGATCCGGAAATCCGCCGGATCGCCTCATTGCCGCGCACCAGCTCCGCTTCCTCCTGATCCCGTGACAGGCTGGCCGGCGGCCTGTGTGTCCAGCCGTGATGGCCGATTTCATGGCCGGCATCGACCACGCGCGATACCGCATCAGGGAAGGTCTCGATGGTATGGCCCGGCACATACCATGAGGTACTGATGCCATATTTTGCGAACAATGCGAGCAGGCGCGGCGCGCCGACACGGGGTCCGAACTCGCCGCGCGACCGCCAGCTCGCGGATGTCTGGCCTCTCGCAATAAAACCGGAGATTCCATCGAAATCGAAAGTCAGGCATACAATGTGCTTGGGCATGGAACTGCGACCTGCGATGCGTTGATGGTGTTGATGGATGTGATAAGAAGAACGCAGACTTGCGGTAACGTCAGGCGCCGGAAATGCATACAAGCTTACATTCAGGTTCCGGAAGATTATATATTCAACCTTCATCTCAAGATTGATCTCAATAACCCGGTCATGAGTACCCACATCGTTCAAAACTGGAAAGTCAGCAAACCCGCAGCCCGTGCCCGCGGCGGCATCGTGGCCTCACAGAACCGCATTGCCAGTCAGGCCGGCGCGCAAATTCTCGCAGCCGGGGGAAATGCCATAGACGCGGCAGTGGCCACCGGCTTTGCGCTGGCAGCCGTTGAGCCCTGGAACAGCGGATTGGGTGGCGTCGGGTTCATGCTGGTTTACAGCGCAAAAGAAAACCGGGTGCATGTCGTCGATTTCGGCCCGATCTCCCCTTGCGGCCTCGATCCCGCCGATTATCCGCTGACGGGCGGCTACACCACGGATCTGTTTACGTGGCCGACCGTGCAGGATGACCGCAATGTTCACGGCCCGATGTCCATCGCCATACCCGGCCATGTCGATGGCCTGAGTACTGCGCTTGGAAAGTTCGGCACCATGGCATTCAGCGAGATCTTGCAGCCGGCCATTCAGTTGGCCGATGCCGGCATTGCCGTCGACTGGTTTCTGACGCTCAAGGTGGCGACAATGGCGAAAGAACTGGCGCGTTATCCGAGCACACGCGGGATCTGGCTGCCCGGTGGCTTTCCACCCGTCACCGCGCCCGGCGCGCCGCTGCAGCGAATCCAGCTCACCGGCCTTGCTGCAACCTTGCGCAGACTGGCGGAAGCCGGACCCCGCGATTTCTACGAAGGCGACATTGCCGCTGGCATCATCAGCGACCTGAAGGCCATGGGCGGCAACCTCTCTGCGGCAGATCTGCGAAACTTCCATGCCCGTATCGTCGCACCCATCGAAACCGAATACCGGGGCGCGCAACTGGCGCTCGCGCCGGAACTCACGGCCGGACCGACCCTGCTGCGCGCTCTGGCCCCGCTGCGCGAAAAGCGCTTTCAGGCCGGCGGGCCGCAGGTCGACGCTTTTGTCGCCTACGCCGACGCGCTGCGCAAAGCCTATGCCGAGCGTCTGACGACCATGGGCGATAACAGCGACCGGCGCGATCCGTCAACGACCACGCACCTCAACGTGATTGACCGGCATGGCAACATGGTGGCACTGACTCAGACCCTGCTTTCGGTATTTGGATCCAAAGTAGTGCTGCCCGGCAGCGGCGTGCTGATGAACAACGGTGTCATGTGGTTCGATCCGCGACCCGGTTCGCCGAACTGCCTGGCTCCGGGTAAACGCGCCCTGTCCAACATGTGTCCGGTGATTGCGCGCCGCGACGGAAAACCATGGTTCGCCATCGGTGCATCGGGTGGCCGCAAAATTCTGCCGGCGGTGTACCAGATCAGTTCCTTCCTGATCGATCATGGCATGACCCTAGCCGATGCCTTTCATCAGCCGCGCATCGACGCCAGCGGTGGTGAAACCGTGGGTGTTGATCCACGTCATCCCGCTGCGGTGCAAGCTGCACTGGCCGGCGAGTTTCCAACTCAGCCGAGTGAGCTGGTGGTCTATCCCACGAATTTTGCATGCCCCAGTGCAGTGCTTCGTGACCCGGAATCGGGCGAGCACTACGGTATCTCGGATGTCATGTCCCCCTGGTCAGGCGCAATTGCAGAGAGCTGAACACGCAGCAACACAGACGGCACGAAAATTGCAAAGCTGGGCTTGCCATAGCGGAAAGAAACCATGAACCATTATTTTGTTAATGCATTCACCGTTTTCAGTCTTGCACTTGCAAATTGCAGCTTGCAGGCGGCACAACCCGCGGATTATCCGCAAAAGCCCATCAGACTGATCGTGCCCTTTGCCGCGGGTGGCCCCATGGACGTCATTTCACGCGCCATCGGCGAAAAAATAACCGCTGACTGGGGACAGCAGGTGATCGTTGACAATCGCGGCGGTGCCGGCGGCACCATCGGCGTCGAAGTCGCTGCGCGTTCGGCGCCCGATGGGTATACGCTAATCACCGGACACATTGGCACCCATGCCGTAAATCCCAGCCTCTACGCCAAACTGGGCTACGATCCAATCAAGGATTTTTCCCCGATCACGCTGATTGCAACTCTGCCGCTGGGGCTGTTCGTCCACCAGTCAGCCGGGGTAAAAACAGTTCGTGAATTGATTGCCGCGGCGAAAACCAGACCCGGGCGCATCAATTTCGCAACTGCCAGCAGCGGCGGCCCTACCCACATGGCGGCGGAAATGCTCAAATCGACGTCGGGAATCAATGTCGTGCATGTGCCCTACAAAGGCAATGCCGCAGCGCTTAATGCCCTGGTCTCCGGCGAATCACACATGATGTTCAGCAATTTGCTGACCGGCATGCCGCATGTACGCAGCGGACGCCTGAGCGTGCTGGCCATTTCCAGCGGCAAACGTTCACCGCAATCGCCAGATCTGCCAACAGTCGCCGAAGCTGGCGTGCCGGGCTATGACTTCACTCCCTGGTACGGCATCCTTGCTCCTGCTGCCACACCGCAAAACATCGTCATGAAATTGAACCGCGAAATCTTGGGCATCGTTGAAAAACCCGACATGAAATCACGCTTTCTCAGTCAAGGCGTGGATCTGATGAGCAGCTCGCCAGAAGAGTTTTCCAAACTGATCCGTAGCGAAATTCCGAAATGGCGCAAGATCGTCAAGGATACCGGCGCGAGTGTGGGTTAAGCTGAAATCAGCGGTAGCGGAAAACCGCTTCTGTCTGCGCAGCCTCACGCTGGCTGCCTGGCTGTTGACGTGCGGCTTCGATGTCGGCGCTGCGGATCCGGCTTATCCGAACCGGCCCATTCGCTTCGTGGTGGGTTTCACACCCGGTGGCGCCAGCGATACCGTGGCCCGCATCGTCGGACAAAAGCTTTCTGAACGTCTGGGCCAGCAGTTGGTGATAGACAACCGCGGCGGCGCCGGCGGCAACATTGCCACGGAACTGGTTGCCAAAGCCGCCCCTGATGGACACACGCTGCTGCTCGGCACACCAGGGCCGCTCACCATCACCCCCAATCTCGGTGGCAAAATGTCTTTCGATCCGGAGCGGGATTTTCAGCCAGTGACGCTGGTGGCATCCACCATGGCCGTGTTGCTGGTGCATCCGATGGTGGCCAATTCCGTAAAAGAACTGATCAGTGCTGCAAAAAACCGGCCCGGCCAGCTCAACTACGCCTCATCAGGGATAGGTACCTCGAATCATCTTGCCGCCGAACTCTTCAACACCATGGCCGGCACCCAAATCGTCCATGTTCCATACAAAGGCGCGGGCCAGAATCTGCCGGCACTGATGTCCGGCGAAGTCCAGGTCACTTTCGGACCGATCGTGCCTGCATTACCCATTATTCGCAGCGGAAAATTGAAGGCTCTTGGCGTAACAGGAACCCGTCGCTCTCCAGGTGCACCTGAAATCCCGACCATTGCCGAGTCTGGAGTGCCCGGTTACCAGATCGACTCCTGGTACGGCACATTGGTGCCTGCGAAAACCCCGCCGGCCATCGTCAATCTGCTGAATCGTGAAATTGTCGCTTTGGTAAAACTCCCGGAAATACGCGATCGGCTGATACGCGAAGGCGCTGATCCGGTAACCGACACGCCGGAAGAATTTGCCGCGCACATCCGCGCTGAACGCAGTAAATGGGAGAAACTGATCAGGACCATCAGTCTCTCCCCATCATGAAATTTTACTGTCACAAGCCACGTCCGCAATCCGCATCTTTTTGGATTCACACCATGCTTGTGTCTCATTCCGGTGCGGATCGAAAAATACGGATTTTTTAACCACAACAAATAGCTTGAGTGAAGAAATGTCCAAAATTATGCGATTTTTGTATCTGGCCTGCGGCCTACTGGCACTCTCTTCCAGTTCCGTGCTGGCACAACAGGGCACGGAATTCCCCGTCCGTCCCATGCGCATCATCACCGGTTATCTCCCCGGCGGCGTCAGTGACACGATTGCCCGCGTCATGGCCTTTCAACTGGGTGAGCAGTTGGGCCAGCGCATCATCATCGACGGCCGGCCTGGCGCGGGCGGCTCGCTCGCGATGGAACTGGCCGCAAACGCCACACCCGACGGCCACACCTTGTTCCTCGGACAGCCGGTGATTACCATCAGTCCGAATTTCAAACGCAAATTGTCCTATGATCCGCTGAAAGCATTCGCGCCCATTTCGCTGATCGGACTCGGCGCGACCATGATGATGATCAATCCGTCCATACCGGCCAATAATGTCCAGGAATTGATTGCTTACGCCAGGACACAGCCACCCGGAAAACTCCTGTTCGGTCATTCCGGACAAGGCTCCACCAATCACCTTTCCGGAGAGTTGTTCTCCGCGATGAGCGGCGTCAAATTTACAGCGGTGACCTATAAAGGCGCGGCAGCAAACATACTCGCCACGATTCAGGGCGAAATACAGATCAGCTTCCTGCCCATTCTCGCCGCCCTGCCCCAGATCAAGATCGGAAAACTGCGGGCGCTGGGTGTAACCAGCGTCAAGCGTGCCCAGGCCGCGCCCAACGTCCCGACCATTGCTGAAACCATCCCCGGCTTCGAGGTTCCGGTCTGGTACGGACTGCTCGCACCTGCGGGCACCCCGAAACCGGTCATTAACAAACTCAATCTCGAAATCAAGAAAGCATTGGCTATGCCAACAATCATCGAGCGGATGGCCAATCAGGGTATCGAGGTTGAATACACCACGCCGGCGGAATTCGACAAACTGATCAGGCAGGACGCTGCCCGCTGGGCGAAACTGGTCAAACAGTCGGGCATCGTACTGGAATAGCACAACGTTGATTTACCTTTGAACAGGAGTCTGACCATGCCTTTCCTCCGCGGCTTCATCAGCATCGCATGCATCATCAACGCCGGAGCCATCCCCATTGCTTTTGGTGCCGATACCTATCCGACTCGTCCGATCCGGTTTGTCGTCGGTTTTCTGCCTGGCGGCCCCAGCGACACAATTGCTCGCGTCGTCGGCGGCAAACTCGCCAGCGGGCTTGGACAGCAGGTCGTGGTGGACAACCGTGCTGGTGCCGGCGGTAATCTCAGTGCCGAAATCGTCGCCGATGCGCAACCCGATGGCCATACCCTCCTGCTTGGAACAGGCGGCCCTCTCGTCATTGCACCGGTGATTGGTCAGAAAGTGGGCTTTCATCCGGAAAAAGATTTCGCTGCCGTTTCCAGACTCGGGGATTCGATGAGCATACTTTCAGCCCATCCTTCACTGTCGGCCAGTTCAGTGAAGGAACTGGTGGTACTGGCAAAAGCCAAACCCGGAGAAATCAACTATGCCTCCTCGGGAATTGGCACCGCAAACCACCTTGCGGCTGAACTGCTGTCCTCGATGGCCGGTATCAAGCTGACGCACATTCCCTACAAAGGCAGTGGTGCAGCACTACCCGCCTTGATCAGCGGAGAAGTCAAACTGGGGTTTGGTCCGCTGTTGCCAGCGATTCCGCATGTCAAGGCCGGACGTCTCAAGGCATTGGGGGTGAGCGGTCTAAAGCGATCACCGGGTGCGCCGGATTTCCCCACCATCGCCGAGCAGGGACTTCCTGGTTTTGAAGTTAATTCGTGGTATGGCGTGTTCGTGCCATCGGCGACGCCGAAGCCGGTAGTAAGCCGACTTAACCAGGAATTGGTACGGATTTTGATATTGCCGGACGTGAAAGAACGACTGATCCGGGACGGTGTGGAACCCGCAGCCAGTACCCCGGAGCAGTTGATTGCCATAGTCCAGGCAGAAAAAAAACTCTGGACCAGGGTCATCCGGGATTCCGGCATCAAGCTTCAGTAAATCTACGCCATGACTGGATAATTCTTTGCAGAAATTATTCGATGAAATTCCTTTTTTTCAACTGGACCAGCCAACACATCATCAGCCCTGGAAATAACTATGACGGCATTTAAGTTACGCAATCAATTATTGGTTTTTATATCCATTGCCTTCATAAGCGGAAGCACACTGGCTCAAACCCTTTCAAAACTCGAGGTTGGTTACCCGGCCAAGCCGCTGAGGCTCGTGGTGCCCTTCCCCGCAGGCGGTCCGACCGATACGCTCGCCCGCGTGGTGGCGCAAAAACTGATCGATGCCTGGGGACAGCAGGTTGTTGTCGACAATCGTGGCGGCGCGAACGGCATCATCGGGCAGGACATCGTGGCCAAGGCCCCCGCTGACGGCCACACGCTGCTCATGCAATCGGTCGCTTTTGCAATTAATCCGCTGCTCTACAGCCTGCCTTACCAATCGGAAAAGGATTTTTTGCCGGTCTCGCTGATTGCATCGACCTCGCTGGTACTGGTCGCGCATCCGTCGGTTGCCGCGAAGTCAGTCAAGGATCTGGTGGCGCTGGCCAAGAGCAAGCCCGGTGAACTCAATTACGCCTCCTTTGGTCAGGGCAGCATTGCCCACTTGGCCGGAGAAATGTTCAAGGTCCGCGCTGGCATCAATGCTGTACATGTGCCTTACAAGGGGGTTCCGCAGGCGCTGGGTGACCTGATTGCCGCACGCGTGCAGTTCATGTTCCCCGGCATTTCATCGGCACTGCCGCACATTGACGCGGGACGCCTGCGCGGTCTTGCGGTCACCTCCCGCGAACGCTCCAAACTGGCGCTGACGCTGCCGACGATGTTGGAAAGCGGCATCAACAATTACGAAGTGGGCTCCTGGTTCGGCACATTCCTCCCCGCGGGAAGCCCGGAAACCATCGTCAGAAAATTGAATCTCGAAATTGCGGCCGTCGTTGCGCAGCCCGAGGTCACTCAGCAGTTTCTCAAGCAGGGATTCGAGGCCGCGGCCAATTCTCCTGCGGATTTTCGCGTGTTCATTCGTGCGGAATCACAGAAATTTTCACAGGTCATCAAACAATCGGGCGTAAAGGTCGAATGAGCGCGGGGAAAATTACCGTCCGTGCAGCTGTTTGCATCCGTCCTGCCGGATTTTCAGAAACAATTGATCGGGGAACATCATGTTGAATGCCGCAATCATCGGCCTGGGTCGCTGGGGCCAGAATCTGGTCAACAGCGTGCAGGGCAAAAGCAAACTGATCCGTTTCGTCGCTGGCACCGTGCGCACACCCGCAAAGGTACAGGAGTACGCCAATACACAGGGCCTGCGCCTGTATGACGATTACCGCAAGGTGCTTGCCGATTCCGCGGTCGATGCTGTCGTGCTGGCAATGCCGCACAGCATGCATGCCGAAATGATTATCGCCGCCGCCCGTGCCGGCAAACACGTCTTTACCGAAAAACCGTTCACGCTGACCACCGAGTCCGCAAAGGCCGCCGTACAGGCCTGCGCCAAAAAGGGCGTAACGCTTGCCGTCGGCTACAACTGGCGTTTCCAGCCCGCTCTGCAGGAAATCCGCCGCATGCTGGACGACGGCCGGCTGGGCAAACTGCTGCACATCGAAGGCAACTTCTGCGGGCCCAGTGTCTACTGGTATCCGAAAGACCACTGGCGGCAGAAAAAAGATGAAGGACCCGGTGGCGGCATGACCGGTCGCGGCGTGCATGTGGTTGACGCCATGCTCTACCTCGCGGGTCATGTCGACACGGTGTACGCGCAGAGTTTCCGTCGCGCCCTCGATTACGGCATCGACGACACGACTTCGATGCTGTTCAAGTTCAAGGACGGCGCCAGCGGTTATCTCGGAACCTTCATCGCCACGGCCGAAGCCTGGCGCATGCAGGTATTCGGCTCGAACGGCTGGGTGGAAGTCGGTGATGTTGAACACCTCAGCACCTGGCAGATGCGCGTGAGCCTGCTCAACCCGGACAATCTGCGCGAACGTAAACGCCCGCAGGTGATGTCATTCCCGGATACCAGCACAGAACGTGCGGAGCTCGAACACTTCGCGCGGGCGATTGCCCGCAAACAGTCGCTGGCAATCGCCGGGGGCGACGAAATTCACGGCGTCACCGCCCTCGAAGCTATCCTCGAATCAGCGCGCACCGGCAAGGCGGTCAAGGTCGGCAGGAGTGCGGCGCCACAGAAAAAACGCCCGGTTCCGCGCCAGACAGCAACCCAAAAGAAAAAAACTGCACTCAAAAAGAAATGAATGGTGTGGTAACGGCTATTTTAAAAAATACTTTAAAAACAATTACTTACCAAAACATTGCGGGAATCACCGGGAATCCGGATGCAGCCACAGCGGTGTCGCTGTCATGGCCTGAACGGCGCGCGCTGCGCGTATTCTGCAGCGGCGATTTCGAGGGTGGTGAACACCGCACCGCCCTCCTGCAACGTGCAGATCAGTTTTTCCAGCGCCAGCATGCGGTGGCCGCGGCCAATCACGAACGGATGGAAAGTATAGGTAATGACCCCCCAGTCGAGGTGGTCGCGCAGGTAGACAAAATCGTTGATCCAGTTGTCGAGCACGCGGTTGGCATTCATATTGCCGGGCAGGATCCACGTCGGCGTGCGGATGAACTCGAAATGGGGATAGTCGTCCAGCGTCCAGCTGACCGGAATTTCAATCAGCCTGGTTGCGGCGCCGAACACGGCCGGCTTTTCCAGTTCGATGACATCGCCGCTGCGCACCCGGTACGGCGTGTAGTCATCTCCCATCATACTGCTGTCATAGATGAAACCGTGTTTAAGCAGCAGTCCCACCGAATGACCGGACAGGTCCCAGGATGGTGAGCGATAACCGCGCGCGGTGCGTCCCGTCAACCGCCGGATGAGTTCGTTGGCGCGAACCAGCTCAGCTTCCTCCTCGTCGCATGTCAGGCTGGCCGGCGGACGATGTGTCCAGCCGTGATGGCCAATCTCGTGCCCGGCATCGAACACCTGTTTGCACTGATCGGGGTAGGTTTCCAGCGTATGTCCCGGTATGTACCAGGAACTGGTCACGTCGTACTTTTTCAGCAGATCAAGGATGCGCGGCAATGCGACATGGGGACCGAATTCGCCGCGGGAAATCGGCGACGGTGAGGTCATGCCCCGCGCAATCCACCCCGAGATCGCATCGAAATCAAATGTCAGGCAGGCAAGATGTCGTCCCATGGCGGAGAAATCTTAACATGCACCCTCATCAATCGTGCAGACACCGCATGGACGCAATCGCCTACTCCATGCTGATGCCGGCCTGCTTCACCAGTTTGCCCCATTTTTCGTGTTCCGCCCGGAGATGGGCCGCGAAGTCCGCGGGTCCGCCGCCGACAGCCTCAGACCCAAGCACTGCCAGTTTCTCGCGAACATCAGCACCCTGCATGACCTTGCTGAATTCGCTG
>Ga0163144_10028662_pt1 | contig 10722 bp, 10 predicted proteins | sample OliLak19BULKMAT1_FD_123175 | JGI IMG/M metagenome (GOLD analysis project Ga0163144, IMG submission 123175) | Freshwater microbial mat bacterial communities from Lake Vanda, McMurdo Dry Valleys, Antarctica - Oligotrophic Lake LV.19.BULKMAT1 | ecosystem: Environmental > Aquatic > Freshwater >... | reverse complement strand
TAACTTGTTTATACCCGATACAAAACTTCGGTTAGCTTCTGATATTTGGGTAGCTAACCGAAGTTTTGTATCGCTATGCAAATGTATCTTTTTTCATATTAAATCAAAGGGAGATGTGATAAATGACCTTTGACAAACCACAAAACCTGCATTATGCAAATGCCCTCTTTTAGCTGCTGGCAATTTGGCTTTCACGATACTTTATCTTTATCAGTGCCGAAAATATTTTCGCTCCACCCTCTGAATTCATAGAATTTTGATTTAGGTTCACCTGTCCAACCATTTATTCCTTTTCGCGGCAGCAACACAGCATGGATATAAATTGCAGGGATAAATGCTAATCCAAGAATTATTAACGCAAGTATCCTACCGAATAAAATTGATAATAAAATTATGACTAAAACTGTCACGAGATACTTTAGCAGTTTTCTCCATTTCAAGCTTCTTTCCTCAAAGTGTCCTAAAAAAATGTGTCCAAGGAGTATTACGATACTTACTATTGCAATTTCAAACCATAGCGTATTTGTGTTCCACATCTGTACTATATTAATTTTTGTTATTTAATTATTTAATTCGATTCGTTTATTATGGCTTTTGGTCAACTATAGATTGTGTTTTTTTGATGCAGCTATTTCTATGCTTGCCCATAACTTATAAACAGGTTCCACAAAATAAAACCTATTTCCCCCTTACAAATTAACTCCCTCTCACCCTCCTAGAAAGAATTAGTTTTCAAATATATCCCAAACATCAAATAATTCAACAAACGGTCACTCAAGATTTTAAAAACACATTTGAATATATTCCATTATCTACAATAAGGCCTTCATCTTCAATATCCCTATTAAAGTTTGCCCTAAGCTTTGAAATAACTCGAATAGTTTTATATTCATTTCTATACCACACTGTTTTGTTAAACTTATTAATTTGATGTAAGTTTGCGCCCCTTTATTATGACATTTATATTAATTATTACAATAAAATTATTTTAAGACAAACGAATGAGCATCACAAAAATTTCTGAACTATTGGGGTCACACGCTGACACACTTTTAAACCACACCAGTAAAACCATTTCAAAGGACAGATTACATCTTCCGAATCCAAATTATTATGTGGATTCATTTATTGGAAGTAATCGAAATCCACAGGTTTTGCGCAGTCTCGGACAGTTGTATAATACCGGTCGTTTAGCCAATACCGGTTATGTATCCATTCTTCCCGTAGATCAGGGAATTGAGCACAGTGCTGGGGCATCGTTTGCGCCTAATCCTGATTATTTCGATCCTGAAAATATTATTAAGTTAGCCATTGAAGGCGGTTGCAATGCCGTGGCTTCAACTTTTGGTGTGCTTGCTTCATGCTCTCGCCAGTACGCCCATAAAATTCCATTTATTGTTAAAATAAACCACAACGAGATTTTATCTTACCCTAACCGCTACAATCAATTTATGTTTGGCAGTGTAGAGGAAGCTTGGAATCTTGGTGCTGTTGCTGTTGGTGCTACCATTTATTTTGGATCAGCAGAAAGCGACCGTCAAATTGTAGAGGTTGCTCAAGCTTTTGAGCGCGCTCATGAGTTAGGAATGGCTACCGTACTTTGGTGCTATTTGCGCAACAATGGCTTCAAAAATGATGGCGTAGATTATCATACAAGTGCTGATTTAACAGGACAAGCCAATCACTTAGGTGTAACTATTCAAGCTGATATTATCAAACAAAAATTACCAGAAAATAATGGTGGATATCCTGCAATTAATTTCGGTAAAACCCACCCAAAGGTATATAGCGAACTTACAACCGATAATCCTATCGATCTTTGTCGCTATCAGGTAGCCAACTGCTATATGGGAAAAATTGGATTAATCAATTCTGGAGGAGAAAGCAAAGGCGCATCAGATTTAGGGGATGCTGTAAGAACCGCAGTCATTAACAAACGTGCAGGTGGATGTGGTTTAATTTCAGGTCGTAAAGCATTTCAAAAACCAGTAAAAGAAGGGGTTGAATTGCTAAATGCCATTCAGGATGTTTATCTTGAAAAGGAAGTAACCATTGCTTAAAAATTAAAATTTTATCAGGTTTACACGATGGTGGTGTTTTGCCACCATTTATAAAGGTTATAAAATTAAAATCTAAAAAATTCTATGAGTTGGTTTAAACGCGTAAAGGAGGGAATTGTAACATCCACTAAGGATAAGAAAGAAACCCCCGACGGCCTCTGGCATCAATGTGCCAGATGCAAAAAACCTATTCTTACCAAAGACTTTGAACTCAACAATTGGGTTTGTCCGCATTGTGATTTTCATGAAAAAATAGGTTCTGAGGAGTATTTTTCAATCCTATTTGATGAAAATAAATACACCGAATTATTTGAAAACATTATTTCGGCGGATCCATTAAACTTTGTAGACTCAAAACCCTATCCTGAGCGAATAAAGGATTCTATGGCCAAAACTGGTCTGAAGGATGCAGTGCGCGTTGCAACTGGAAAGATGAGTACCAGAAAATTAGTTGTAGCTTGCATGGACTTTAATTTTATTGGCGGTTCAATGGGAAGCGTTGTTGGAGAAAAAATTTCTCGCGCTATTGATTATGGCCGCGAAAATAAAATACCCGTTTTAATTATATCCAAATCGGGCGGCGCACGCATGATGGAAGCAGCCTTTTCATTAATGCAAATGGCTAAAACCTCAGCTAAGCTTGCCTTGCTTGCTAAAGATGGCATTCCTTATATTTCCTTGATGACCGATCCAACAACGGGAGGTGTCACTGCATCATTTGCTATGCTTGGTGATTTAAATATCGCCGAACCTGAAGCTTTAATTGGTTTTGCAGGTCCCAGGGTCATAAAAGAAACAACTGGTAAGGATTTACCAAAAGGATTTCAAAGGGCTGAATTTCTAGTTGAAAAAGGTTTTTTAGATTATCTTGTTAACAGAAAAGAGTTAAAACAAAATCTAAGCACATTGCTTTCAATAATTTGGGAGAAAAAAGCTAAGAAAAAAGATTTAGAAGAAACAGAATAAACGGTATTTAATTACTTTCGCATAAAATAATTTAAATCACAAAATATTAAAAATATAAGCATGAATTTTCCAAATGAATTAAAATACACCGAAGATCACGAATGGATTAAAATTGAAGGTGACATTGCCACGATTGGTATTACTGAATTTGCACAAAGCGAATTGGGCGATATTGTTTTCGTTGAAATTGAAACAGTGGGAAGCACCATGAATGCCCATGAAACATTTGGTACAGTAGAGGCAGTGAAAACTGTATCTGATTTATTTTTACCACTCAGTGGCGAAATTCTTGAAAAAAACACCGACCTTGATGATAATCCTCATTATGTAAACGAAGATCCTTATGGAAAAGGCTGGATGATAAAGGTTAAAATGAGCAATGCTTCCGAAGCTGATGCGCTATTAACTTCTGAAGCTTATTCTGAAGTTGCAGGGTAGGGAAACACTCACCATTACCACGGATTTATTGGATGTGCAGGATGTTTGGCATCGGTGTAGATTTTTTGATGAGTTTTGATCTTTAAGCATAGTATAACTGTCAAAAAAATTTAGGAAATCTACGTTGAACTAAAGTTATTATAGCCAACCCAAAAAACAATAACGCTGATTTTATTTTAAAAGCTGTTTTACTTATTGCCTATTTTTTCGCAGAAAAAACAAACAAAGGCTGTCTGCAAGACAAACTTCTGAAGGATAACAAATTTTGAATTTACTTCTGATATTTTGAATTTGCCTTGTAATTTTTCCTTCTTCGAGGAAGTTATTTCAAAAACTTTCTAAAGTATAATTTGTAGTGAATTTATCTATACAGTGTAAAACTTAATTCACATTAATTTTAACCTGAATTTAATCTATTCCATTCCAATAAATCTATTAACTTTGCACCGCAAATAATAACCTCTAATTATATTATTTGCTATGTCTAATTTCTTATCCGAAAAAATACTTTACGAAGGTCTTGCATTTGATGATGTCCTCGTTTTGCCTCGTTATTCTGAAGTTTTACCAAGAGATGTAATTACCCGAACCAAGCTAACCCGTGGTTTGGAAATCAATGTTCCAATTATCAGTGCCGCTATGGATACTGTAACCGAATCGCGCATGGCAATAAGCATGGCTCGTGCCGGTGGGATAGGGTTTATTCACAAAAATATGAGCATTGAGCGACAAGCTGCCGAAGTAAAAAAGGTAAAACGCTCTGAAAGCGGAATGATAAAAGATCCTGTAACCTTGCCTACCACGGCAAAATTAAGTGAGGCTGCCAAAGCAATGAAAGACAATAAAATTGGAGGTATTCCAATTATTGACGAACACGGTAAGCTCGCAGGAATCATTACAAACAGAGATTTAAGGTTTCAAACGAATCTTAATCTTGGCGTGGTTGATGTAATGACAAAGAAAAATCTTATAACAACAGATGAAAGCACCGATTTGCATAAAGCCATGGAAATCCTCCAAAATCATCGCATTGAAAAACTACCAGTTATAGATAAAAATGGTTTCCTTAAAGGACTTATTACTTACCGCGATATTCAAAATGTTAAAAATCATCCCCTTGCTTGTAAAGATAAGTATGGAAGATTATTGGCTGGAGCTGCGGTAGGAATCACTTCTGATACGCTTGAAAGGGTAAAAGCACTTGTCGCTCAGGACGTGGATGTAATAACACTCGACACGGCCCATGGTCATAGCAAAGGGGTAATCAACGAATTAAAGAAAATTAAAAAGGAGTTTCCCGAACTACAGGTTATTGTTGGAAATATTGCCACTGCAGAGGCAGCCCAAGCCCTTGTTTCGGCAGGGGCTGACGCTATTAAAGTCGGGGTTGGCCCAGGTTCCATTTGCACCACACGCGTCATTGCTGGAATTGGAGTTCCACAATTATCAGCCATTATAGATTGTGCAACAGCCATCAGAGGAAGCGGTATTCCAGTAATCAGTGATGGCGGAATCCGTTACAGCGGAGATATTGTAAAAGCCATTGTAGCGGGAGCCGATAGCATCATGGCGGGTTCATTATTTGCCGGAACCGATGAATCACCAGGTGAAACCATTATTTATGAAGGTCGCAAAGTAAAGTCTTATAGAGGAATGGGTTCAATTGATGCCATGAAAGATGGCTCAAAAGATCGTTATTTTCAGGATGCCGAAGAAGAAATTGCTAAACTTGTGCCGGAAGGAATTGTTGGTATGGTGCCCTTTAAAGGTCAGTTAGCAGAGGTAATGTATCAATATGTTGGAGGTTTAAAAGCCGGAATGGGCTATTGTGGTGCTAAAAATATTGAGGAATTAAAAACAGCTATGTTTACAAAAATAACTTCAGCGGGTATAAGGGAAAGCCATCCACATGATGTTACTATAACTCATGACGCCCCTAATTATTCAAGGTAGTTGAACCGGTTTTAAGCTTTATAAAATTAAAATTGGATTCAAAAACCAATGTTTTTAATACAGATCCTTTATTAATTTCAAAAAATTAAGTAACTAAAAGATTTCTATATAAATTTGCGACACGTTGAATATTAGCGCCATTCAAACAAAAAACCCTTTATTTAAAAGTAAATGTTGATAATTGCCGAGTTAGCACAAGCCCACGAAGGAAGTTTAGGTATAGCCCATTCTTATATTGATGCTTTGGCTGAAACAGGCGTTGATGCCGTGAAATTTCAAACGCACATTGCGGAAGCTGAAAGCAGTGAATTTGAGCCATTTCGTGTGAAATTCAGTTATGAAGACGATACCAGAATTGACTATTGGAAACGCATGGAATTTACCCCCAATCAATGGGCTGGTTTAAAAACACATTGCGAAGAAAAAGGTTTGGAATTCATATCTTCCCCATTTTCAATTGCGGCAGTTGAACTTCTTGAAAAGCTGAATGTAAAAAGATATAAAGTAGGCTCTGGAGAATTGAATAATTACCTGATGTTAAAAAAAATAGCGTTAACAGGTAAGCCAATCATTCTTTCTTCTGGTATGAGCGATTGGAATGAATTGGATAATACCATTGATTTTCTGAAAAAATTCGGTAACGATTTAAGCTTGATGCAGTGCACAACTGCCTATCCAACGCTTCCTGAGCAATGGGGTTTAAATATGATGGGTGAAATGAAGAAACGCTATCAATTACCAGTAGGATTTTCGGATCATTCGGCAACCATTTATGCCGGATTAGCGGCTGCCTCTCTCGGTGCAGACATGTTGGAGTTTCATGTGGTTTTTGATAAAAAAATGTTTGGGCCTGATGCCAAAGCCTCATTAACTATGGCAGAAACCAAAAACATGGTTGCTGGAATAAGAATGATAAAACGCTCCCTTAATACCATCACAGATAAAACAGATATTACACAGTACAAGGAATTAAAAACAATGTTTGGCAAAAGTCTTTGTATTAACAAGGATTTAGCTGCAGGACATCAATTGACTCTTGAAGACCTTGAATCTAAAAAACCTGGAGATAGAGGTATTTCCTCTAAAGATTACGAGGGAATAATTGGAAAAACAATAACAGTAGATTTGAAAAAGTGGGCTTTTTTAACCAAAGATTTAATACTCTAAACGGCCTTTAGGAGATAATTCATTTCAAAAAAAAATAAATACAGACTGAAAGAAAATGACCAAAAGAAAAATATGTGTTGTGATAACAGCTCGGCCAAGCTACAGCCGTGTAAAAACCGCTTTACAGGCTATTAAAGAACATCCGGATTTAGAGTTACAACTTGTTGTGGCGGCTTCGGCGCTCCTAGACAGATATGGCACCGCTGTAAATTACATGATTAAAGATGGTTTTGAAGTAACCGCCAAGGTGTTCAATGTATTAGAAGGTGAAAATCTAACCGCGGCAGCAAAAACTACAGGAATAGGAATTTTGGAACTATCTACGGTCTTTGATAATATAAAGCCAGATATTGTGATAACCGTAGCCGACCGATTTGAAACAATGGCCACAGCCATTGCCGCTTCTTATATGAATATACCGCTGGCCCACATTCAAGGTGGAGAAGTGACAGGAAATATTGATGAAAAGGTAAGACATGCCATTACCAAATTATCAGATTATCATTTTGTAGCATCAGAAAGTGCTTATAACCGCGTTGTTAAATTAGGTGAACACCCTGAATCTGTTTTTAATACAGGCTGTCCGAGCATTGATTTAGCAGCAGAAATTTTGGCTAAACCCGAAATGGATTTTGAACTTTACAAAAAATATGGTGGTGTAGGAGATAAAGTTGATACAAAAGATGGCTATTGGGTGGTAATGCAACACCCTGTAACCAACGAACTGAGTGCCGCACGTTCTCAAATTGAAGAAACACTGTATGCTATGCATAAATTAAATGAACCCGTTTTATGGTTTTGGCCCAACGTGGATGCAGGGGCTGATGCGACATCTAGCAGAATAAGAACATTTAGAGAAGAAAATGACATCAGTAAATTTCATTTTTTCAAAAATATGGAACCAGATGATTTCTTGCGATTGCTCATAAATTCAAAGGGTTTAATTGGAAATAGCAGTGTTGGTATTAGAGAATGTGCCTACTTAAGTGTTCCTGTGGTTAATATTGGGTCAAGGCAGAATCAAAGAGACAGAGGTAATAATGTGATGGATGTTGATTACAATCGCAACGCCATTTATGAGGCTGCCTTAGAACAAGCCAAAAGAGGTAAAAGAGATTCTTCAAACATTTACGGAGGTGGAGATGCCGGCAAGCAAATAGCAGAATTGGTAAGTACCCTTCCATTGAAATTCCATAAAACCATCGCTTATTAATCCATTGAAAATTCTCGCTATTATACCGGCGCGTTCAGGTTCAAAAGGCGTAAAAGATAAAAACATACGGCTTTTGGCTGATAAACCCTTGATTGCGTATTCTATTGGTGCAGCCCTTCAAAGTAAATTGATAAGCAAAACGATTGTAAGCACTGACAGCCCCGAGTATGCAGAGGTTGCCAAGAAGTACGGCGCAGAAGTGCCATTTCTAAGACCCGATTATTTAGCAACCGATACGGCTTCGAGCATAGATGTTGTTATTCATGTTCTTGAATTTTTAAGTTCTAATAATATGCACTTCGATGCAGTGTGTATCTTACAACCAACATCTCCTTTCAGAAAAGCCGGGTTTATTGATAAAGCCATAGAACAATTTATAAACAGCAAAGCAGATGCACTCATTTCGGTACTTCCTGTCCCCCATGAGTATAATCCTCACTGGACATTCGAACCCAATGAAGACAATTTACTCAAAATTGCGACTGGTGAAAAGGAAATTATTAGAAGAAGACAAGAACTTCCACATGCCTATTTTAGAGATGGTAGTTTTTATATCACTAAAACGGATATTGTACTCAATAAAAAATCTCTATATGGCGAAACCTTGAGCTATATTGTCAATGATCTGGAGCTTTACGTGAATATTGATACGGAAATTGACTGGAAAAAGGCCGAAGAAAAAGTGAATTTACTTCCTCAATTTTAGATTGCGCTTATGATTATTGCTATTAACTATCACTATATCCGCAAAGATTATAGTAACCCATATCCCAGTATTTTTGGAGTTACACCCGATGCGTTTGCCAAACAGTTAGATATCCTTTTAAAATTCGGAAAATTTATTTCACAAGCCGATATTAAAGAACGGATTCAAAGAGGCGATGAATTGGATAACCATGACATTGAATTTATCATAACCTATGATGATGGCTTGAGGGAACAGTTTGATGAAGCCTTGCCGATATTGAACCAAAAAGGAATTCCTGCAGTATTTTATGTGAATAGCTCAAATTTTGAAAATTTTAATTTCAGCCTCGTTCATCAAATCCATCTGCTAAGATCACAGATTTCTTCGGGGCAATTTTTAGAGTTATTGCACAAGCAACCTAAAACTCAGTTAAACACCATTGAGAAAGAAAAAGCCTTTAAGCATTACCAATATGATGATGCCGAAACTGCGATTCTTAAATACAGTCTTAATTTTAAACTCACTTATGAGGAACAGGAAGAGATAGTGAATCAAGAATTTTCAAAATATTTTGCCAATTCCGAAAAGCTCCACAAACAGCTTTACATGTCTCATGAACAATTAAAAGAACTGGCTACTTTAGGTTATCTTGGAACCCACGGTCACACCCATATTCCTATGGGTTTATATTCTAAAGAGATGATCTCAGATCAAATTAATATATCGAAGAATTATCTCGAAAAATTAACAGAAACTGAAATTTACGGCGTGAGTTATCCTTATGGCAGTTTAGAAGCTTGTCAAGGAGACGTGCCGCTTATCGCTGAAAAAGCAGGTTTAGTTTATGGATTTACAACCGAGCGCGCCGGCAATTTCAGCTTATCAAAACCTCTCTTAATGTCACGATTTAACTGCAATGATTTACCTGGCGGTAAAAGTAATTTGTTCGCTGAATTGAAGGTAGAGTTGGTTGAAAAGAGGAAGTGGTTTTATTGAAGGTCCTTAATATTGGAACGCTGGTAACAGGAAAAAAGAAAATTTATATTCCTTTACAAATTTAAAATAGTATAGCTTGCACAATGGTCGCTATGAATATCGTAGGGCAAAATTTTGGCTTCAAGAATATAAGGAGAAAGATGCTCACTTAACGAGATATAATCTATTCGCCAACCCTTGTTATTGTTTCGGGCATTGGCTCTGTAACTCCACCAAGTATATTGATGTGGCACATCTGGATTCATAAATCTGAAGGAATCTGTGAACCCATTTTTAAAAAAAGCCGACATCCAAGCACGTTCTTCGGGTAAAAAACCAGAGCTGTCTTTATTGCCTTTAGGATCATGAATATCAATGGGTTCGTGACAAATATTATAGTCGCCACAGAGAATTAGGTTCATTGATTTTAATTTGAGATCCTCCATGTAATCATAGAAATTTTCAAGGAAAGCATACTTTATTGTCTGCCTAATTTCACCGGTAGTTCCTGAAGGAAAATATACCGATATGACCGAAAAGTTGTCAAAATCTGCTCGTAGCATTCTGCCTTCCGAATCATAAAGAGGCTGACCGCAGCCATACTCAACGTGATTCGGTTTTATTTTACTGAGAATTCCTACACCACTATAACCCTTCTTCTGAGCACTGTACCAATAACAGTGATAACCAAGACTTTCAAATAAACTATCATCTATTTGTTCTGGCAAGGCTTTTATTTCTTGCAAACAAACAATATCTGGACTCTCCCTTTCCAAAAAACCCAATAAGTTTTTTGTAAGTGCAGCCCTGATTCCGTTTACATTATAGGTTAGAATTTTAATACTCATACATCTTTCAATTTATTAAAATTCAATTTTAAGCCAAGTAATTTAGAATTATTGATTCAATTTCTAACTGTAATCACAGAACCATTTACTTGCGTAAAGTAGGTTCGTAGGCTGTACTGCGCTGGTCCCTGAGAAATTTGCCCGTTGAATAAAAATTTACTGTCGCAGCATGGTACCCATTTGTTGATATTAAATCCACCACAACGTAGAACTAAATTGGTGCTATCAACATAAATTCTTGCACAGGCCAAATCAGGTTCAAAGCTGCAAGTCCTCTCAACCGCAATGTATGTATCATCAAAATAATGAATAACTATTACACCTCTATTTCCACCAGGTTGGTAGGTATATTGTCCTGGAGTTTTTAAATGATAGTACTCAGGCAGGTCCGTATTTATAACCAAACTTACAGGG
>Ga0163144_10028661_pt1 | contig 10723 bp, 10 predicted proteins | sample OliLak19BULKMAT1_FD_123175 | JGI IMG/M metagenome (GOLD analysis project Ga0163144, IMG submission 123175) | Freshwater microbial mat bacterial communities from Lake Vanda, McMurdo Dry Valleys, Antarctica - Oligotrophic Lake LV.19.BULKMAT1 | ecosystem: Environmental > Aquatic > Freshwater >... | reverse complement strand
CTCCCCACTTGCGTGGGAGAGGGACAGCTTGCCTCTGGCAAGCAGGGTGAGTGCGATCAACGCCGCGAGTGCGAACGGCTCAGGGTTTCTAATGCCGCTCGTTCGGTTTCTGTCAGGCTGCGCAGGGGGTCTTTCAGGTGGCGGGTCATGGCTTTTGCCTCTCATGTCTGTAGAGGTGGTCCTCGTCACAATCCTACCTCAGTTTACCTTGATGGCGTTGCTCATGCCACTTGACCCACTAGAGCGACTTTTCCCTCGGATACGCTAAGTAGCCCCGACAGGTCTGTCACTCATAATCGACTCGACACAGAATCCAGAGTATCCAACCGGAAAACCATGCTTTGTTCTGGTGGTACACTCGCGATGAACATCAGCCATTGTGTGGTTTCGGCGTATGACAGTAAACTCGGTTCGTCAGGTAAATCGACTCGGCACAATTGATAATTTGCATCGCTCAGATTAAGTTGTACTTTGCTCAAGCGAACCTCAACTGTGCGCGATACCCGCGAATCGCCAAATTCACCTGTTTCAAGATTGCCAATGAGGACGTAATTTTTACCGGCGCTTCGCCACAGGTGAAATGCAATCGTGTTTGGTCGGCTGATGCTGTGTATGTGGCTCAACTGATGCTCCTGCGCAAGGTCATGCAGAAGCATCGCCGCACGGTAATGTGGAAACGTACTGCCAAGCTGATATTTTGGAACAAAGGGGTTGAATGGTTCTGACCAATCGGGCGGTTGCCAGTATGCGCGATTGCCGTGCCGAATCAGTAACGGCGTTTGCCGTGATTGATACAGGATTTGCGTACTTTGCTTAATGTTGAGTCGCGCATGGGTTGCAAGATAGGGGCGATCCGATGCTGGCGCATCCTCGGAAGCGGTGACGTAAAAGTCTGCCGCCAGTAGTTGTGGCAGGGGTTGCATACCGAATGAGTCCAGCAACGACTCGTCGATGATATCGGCACGACCCGTGATGAGCATCGGCACCGTGGTTTGAAGTAACGTTTCGCGTGCCTGATCGCTAAGGTTTCCAGGTGTCTGAACCATGAGTGTCTCTGTTTGAGACAAAACATCAGCAAGCCATTCAGTGCGCGTTATACTTAGTATAGGCACACCCCATTTCATCACAAGCGCCGCCTGATCATCGATCCATTCCGTCACGTTCCAATGGGGATGGTGTGAACTCAACCATTCCATCATCGCGCGGTTATAGACTAGCGTGCAACCGTAAATGCGATCCATTTCCAGCGCATTCGCCTGTGCGCTGTTAAGATGCAGATTCAGATAAGCGATATCGTTTTCGCTTAAGAGTTCCATCTCGCCATTATTCATCCATGAGATGTAACTGCCGTCAGTCACTTTAAGTCCGGTTGGTGTGATAACAGCGGCATGTGTGAACGCCCACAGTGCCCAGCGCAATTTGTGCGGAACCTGATGCAGTGTGTCCCACGGTTCCCAGCCGTCCCAAGTTTCGATCAGATGATAGAACTTACATGGTCGCGTGCGTTTTTCATTGGCACGGGCGATCATCGCGCCGCGTGTAAGCAGGTTCGCCGTTTGAAACGTCCAGCCTTTCCACAGTTGATGCCACCAGTCCTGCCAGGCACCGCCCCAGGTTTGCTCGATCCAGCCATCAATATAGCCATCCGCTACCAGAGCCTCAAAGTCAACACATCCAACACGCCAGTCTGCAACCGGACTGATTGCGCTGGAATAGCCAAAGACGCGCTTCACCGGATTTGCGGTCTTGACTGCTTTATACAGATCGCGTACTGCCTGACTAAACTGTTCCACCAGTTTCGGGTCTTGTGGGGCACTGGTTCCATACGGTCCATTGCGGGTATAGATCATGGAGCCAGTCAATCCGTCACGCAGGTGAAGTACATCCAGATTGAGAAAGTCTGCCAGATGCCCCCATTGTGCACCAAAAAAATCAGGGAAATAGCACTGGTCAGCCAGTCCTTCGGGGAAAGTTGCGTATGGATAGATATCTTTGTGAAGTCGGTTGATCGGATGCAGGTCGGGCATACCGATGAACGATTTCGGCGGCGCGTAAAGTTCGGGATGGCGTTGGTACCACGCCGATTCGAAGTCATAGATTCTCAGTTCAGGCGGCCAAACGACATGTGCCCAACCGACGAATAACACGCCGATTTGCAGATCGCCGAGGTCGCGCTGTGCCGCCTGTTCGCGCAGTTGTACGATAAAGTCGCGCAAGGCATTGTAAGAGTGTTCAGCCCACAGCGCGGTTCGTCGGCTGAGGGTGGGTAATAGCTGTGCGGGGTCGCCTGTCCATTCGGTCACCAGATCGATCAGCCAACCGACATTGAAGATGATCCCGCGTTCGCCATGAACTACTTGTAAAAGCGGCACAATACGGTCAAGCACCAAGCCGATCTGCGGCACCAGATCATGACGCGGGTCAAACCAGCTCAGATCCATTTCAAGCCAGCGATCAACCGGTAGTGTCATGTTCGTTTACATCCTATCGAGAATGGTGAGCAGGTCAGGCATAGATTGTGAACCGCCAACCCCGGTCACACTGAAACCGGCGGCGGTGCTGGCGAATTGCATCTGCTTTTCCAGCGACCAGCCCTGCAACAAGCCATAGATGAACGCGGCGTCATAGGTATCACCTGCGCCAATCGTATCGACCAATTCGCCTATGATCACAGCAGGCTGATGATGGCTGGTTTCACGGGTGTACGCGGTCGAACCGTCGCTACCCTGCTTGATGACCACACGTTTACAGCCCGCGTGAAGTAATGTTTGAGCGGCATCAGCCAGGTTGCTTTCTGAAGTCAGACTACGCGCTTCATGTTCGTCACAAAACAATACATCGATAAACGGTAATACATCGATGAGCGCAGTCATCCACGGAGGCTCCAGCGCAAATAACGGAAATTGCGGATCCATCGTTGTAATCAAACCTCGTTCGTGTGCGCTCAGGTACAAATCGCGAAGTTGACCATGCCATGCCTCTTTGAAGTGCAGATAGCCACCATTATGCAGAACTCGCGCATCAAGCAATCTGCCCGTTTCATCGATGCTGTAATTCAATTTCCACAGGGGGTGCGTTGGCAATCGGTAAGCTAGCGGGCGTTTTTGATTACCAAACAAAAGCATGTAAACGCCAATGCCACCCAGGGTATCTGGAGTCATCTCGATTAACCCAGTTTCGATATCCACACGCTTTAAGGCTGTTTCAATGAATTGTCCAAGCGCATCGGCGGGCAGGACGGAAGATAGCGCCACCGACACGCCAAGACGCGCCAGATTCTGCACTGTATAGCCGATAGAACCTGCGGCTGTAAGCTCCATCTCAGCCGGACCATCCCAGGTGGGAATTGCTTCCCAACTGGATGGTCCAGTGCCTTGTATCAGCAGATCAATATTTAAGGGTCCTACGACCGATACATCATGTGTCATTGGGTTACGTCCTCATCAGACACCACGCGCATCGTCGGTTTAGTGCGTATCTTTCGGAAACAGCCAGTTCCACACTTTGGCATGGCGCGAAATATTGGCGCGTTGCGTGTCTGGGTTGATAGTTCCCTGTGCGACCGCACCCCAGTACGGCAAGAGTTGTCCCGGAAGAATGGCGAGAATTGAAAACAGGATCGGATCGGTTTCCGGCAGACGAAATACGTCGTCTACCTGTTCGGCTACATCTTCATCCTGCTCGCTGATAAAAGCGATAGAGGGCGATTTCAACATATACGTGACCTGGGCGATATCACGCAATTCCTTATAACCGGTATCTTCCAGCGGGGCAATCACAATCGTAAGGATGTCGGGTTGTGTTAAACCAAGTGCCCCGTGAATGTGCCGACCGGGGCACATTCCCTTGGTTGGAATGTGACTCATTTCGTCATATTTCAGCGCGATCTCTTCGGCGGTTCCTTCATTCGCGCCACTACCCACGACCAAAATTGCGCGTGCCGCCTTGTATCGGGCGGAGAGCAACCGTGAACGCTCGCTTACCCAGTCGAACATCGCTTCCATTTTGTCGGCGGTCGCGAACAGGCGTTGACGCAGATCGTTCCAGTCGTGCCCCTCAGGATTCTTGAGCGCACCAATTTCGAGCGCCAGCCAGATAGAGACGGCAAGACGGGTTGTGTAATGAAATGTATCCGATCCGCCGGTATCGAAACCGCCCGCGCACACAATCGCATCGTCGCATTTTTCTGTGATGGGGCTACCCGCAACGCTGGTAAATGCTACCTGATACGCCCCTAACGATTTCGCCTTCAGCGCCGCCCGATTGCTATCGATGGTGCTTCCACTTCCCGAATAAGCGAAAAATGCGTTGCGTTTGAAATCAATCGGGTGACCCTGAACGATATACTCCAGCGAATCGAGGTCGCGAGCATCCCATTGCGCCCACGACCAGAAAGCAGCTGATGCGGTTTGCGCAACAAACTGCGATGTGCCAAGTCCATGACCGATCATCCCCTGAAAACCACGATCTGTCAGTCGTTGGGCAATCGCCGGAACGACTTGCTGATTATTCTTGAATGTGTCGCGCAGGGCTTGCGCCTGACTTTTGATATCGCCATAAAGATTATAGGGATGAGCAGTTTTTGGTTCGGTTCCGAGCGCTCGATACATAATCGAGTGCTCGGCAGTACCTTCAATATGCCGCTGAACATTGCCTTCAATACCCCATTGCTTGATGCGTTTTCCAGTCTCGCGTGTGTAGTTGCTCATGAATTGGCTCCTCAAAAATATAGAAACTCAGGTTACAGCTTCACCCAGGGCACAGCGCAGAATTTTGTCTTGTGTTGCAGTCGCGCCTTCCAGTTCACCCGCGATCCTGCCGTCGCGCATCACCAGAATACGATGGGCTAACCCCAGAATTTCCGTGACCTCGGACGAGATCAGCAGGATAGAGCGCCCTTGCGCGGCTTGATCGGCAATAAATTGATACAGGTCGAACTTCACGCCAATATCGATCCCCTGCGTAGGTTCCATCAGGATAAAAATCTCTGGATGTACAGCAAGGCACTTCGCAAGCGCGACCTTCTGCTGGTTACCGCCGCTCAGGTTGATCACAAGCTGATCGGCATTGGGGGTCTTGATATCCAGTGTCTCGATCTGCGCCTGCGCGACCGTACTTTCCTGCTGTTCGTCGATAAAGCCGAATGGATTGGCAATGCGTTTCAAAATAGGCAACGCGATATTGCGGCGAACGCTCAACTCTCCAATCACACCTTCTGCTTTACGATCTTCGGGTAAATAGATCAACCCGTGTTGCAGGGCATTCATGGGAGATGGTTTGAAGGGTTTACCGTGCAACCATATCTGTCCACGCTCAAGCTGGAGATCGCCATAGATCGCTTTCCCTAATTCTGTTTTGCCACTGCCCGATAACCCGGCGATAGCTAAAATCTCGCCCGCGTGCAGGGAAAAACTGATGTCGTGTAGCGCTGAACGCATCGATAAACCGTCGGCACGCAGTACCTCTTGTGTTCCGTGATGACTCCGTTCTGGAAATACGCCAGTGAGTTTGCGTCCGATCATGTCTTCTACCAGTGACCCGCGCGTGACGTTTGCAATTGCCTGTGTGCTGATATGTGTACCATCGCGCAAAACTGTCACCTGATCAGCAAGCCGAAAAATTTCATCAAGCCGATGCGAGACGTAAAGGATCGTGACACCCTGAGATTTGAGCAGATCGATCACTTTGAACAGGGCATCCGCTTCAGACAGATTCAGCGCCGAAGTCGGTTCATCCATGATGACGACCTGACTCTGATTGAGCAGTGCCCGTGCAATTTCAATGATTTGCTTGTCACCCACGCGCAAGTCTGTTACGCGCATGTCGGGATCAAGATGTGAAGCGTTGAGTCGCGCCAGGATCGTTCGGGTTTGCGTGCGCATTGCCTTCATATCGAGGAGTCCCCACGTATTGCGGGGTTCTTTTCCAAGCAGAATGTTGTGCATCAGCGTGCGGTCTGGGAGCAGATTGAAAACCTGATAGATGGTGGAAATGCCCGCCGCCAGTGCCGCTTTCGGGTTCTTTGGCTGATAAAGCGCTCCATCTAGGCGGATTTCACCGCTATCGGAATGCTCAGCACCGGCAAGAATTTTGATCAGAGTCGATTTGCCCGCGCCATTTTCACCCAACAGCGCATGGACATGCCCGCGCTGGACCGCAAACGACACCTGTTTCAGCGCATGAACAGCGCCGTAACTCTTGCTAACGTTCTCTATAGTGAAATACGTCATGGTCGCATCATTCGCAAGCGATCCAGTGAGAGCGCCACGATCAGAATCGCACCGCTGATAACGCGCTGAGTGTAAATGTCTACACCGAGTAAAATCATCCCGTTTGTGATTGATGTGAGAAAAATCGCCGCGATCAGCGTGTTGAAGATTTTACCGCGCCCACCCGTCAGGCTTGCGCCACCCAACACAACCGCTGTCAGGATGGGAAACAGAAAATCAGATCCCATCGCGCCGGTTGCTGTACCCTGCCGCGCCACCTGCATCACGCCGCCAAATGCCGCAAGTGTGCCCGCCAGTACGTAGGTCATCAACTTCACCAGGTTGACGTTCACTCCTGAAAGCCAGGCGGCTTTGTTATTGTTGCCCACAGCGAAAACATGCGCCCCATAAGTAGTACGTCGCAAGACGATGAATGCCACCCCGTAAAAGATAAAAAGCAGGATGACGGGAACAGGGATGATGCTTGACAATGTACCAGTAGAAAGAAATTTTATCGCGTCTATCTCGCTACCAGAGATGGTGCGTCCCTGCGTGATAATGAATGCAACACCCTCAAGAATGCCCAGCACTCCGAGCGTAGTGATAATCGCATTGATCTTCAGACGCGTGATGATAAAGCCGTTGATCACGCCAATGCCTGCACCCAACGCTAACGTGATCAGTAGCGCACCCAGTGGAGCGATCCCCTGGTTCACCATCAGCGCCGCCATCACTACGCCAGACAGCGTTAAGTTCGACGCGAGCGAAAGATCGATATCGCCCAGCAGGATCACGTAATGAGCGCCAATTGCCACGATGCCGATGATCGATGCCTGTCGTAAAACGGTGAAAAGGTTATTGGCAGTGGCAAAGTTACGGGTGTTCAGGCTCAGGTATATTGCCCATAGGACAAAGATAACGATGAATCCGTTCTCGCCTAAAAAACTGACGACACGCCGCAACGTTGAAGAACGATCAACAGGTTGAGACAAAACTGGAGTCCTCATAAATTATTTTCGCTTTTCCATAAAGAGCATGGAGCCACCAGTCTCCATGCTCAGGCATCAAATTTAGCTACTGCTTTCCGGGGTCGCTTCCATTTCAGCAAGCACGTCTGCATTGATCAGGGTAACGGGTACTGCGACATTCTGCGGAATTTCACTACCAGCCAGCAACTTGATTGCCGCATTGATGGTGAGTTCACCTGTGCGTGCCGGAGAAGTATCAATCGTGCCACGGAACATGCCGCCTTCGGTGATCAGCTCGCGTGCCTGATCTTCGGCATCAATCCCAACGATGATGGCATCTGTACGTCCTGCATTCTCCAGCGCCTGCATGGCACCATAAGCGCCCGCGTCGTTAATGCTGACCACCACATTGATTTCAGGATGTTCGATCAATGCAGATTCCATAGAAGCCAAACCAAACTCGGTTGTGCCGCCAAGATAATTCCCGACGATAACTGCGTTCGGTGTACCTGCCTCAATCGCCGCGCGAATAGCATCGGCACGAATGACAACATTCGCGACATCTGGAAAATCGAGAATGGCAATGTTGGCTTCACCGCCCATTTCTTCCGTGATGAGCGATGCGGCATATTCGCCTGCCGCACGTCCTAAGTCCGCGTCTTCGATGCTGATCGTCACGCCGCCAAGATCAGCCAATTGCCGTCCCGCATATTGCACAATCTGCACACCCGCTTCTGATGCCGCTTCAAGCGCCGATAACACGCTAGGCGGGTCAAACAGGCAGATCACCAGCACATCGACTCCGTCGGCGGTGAAACTTTCAATGGCGCTGATCTGGCGTTCGACATTCACCTGAGAGTCAAATACTTCTGCCTGCAATCCCAGATCTTCCGCATATTGGCGTGCGGTATCAGCCACTGTGAAGTGGTATTCCGTTCCAAAAGTGCAGGCGATAATTCCGATAAATCCATCGTCGCCCAGTGCAGTCAATGCGGCTTCAATTTCGGCTTCGGTGGGTTCCAGATCAGCTTCGGTACCCAATTCCATGACAGGTTCCGGGGTGGCTTCCTGTGCAGACACATAGACATTGCTGAAAACAGCAACCATTAAACAGACGACAGGTACGGAAATTTTTTGCAGTTTCATGATGTTTTCTCCAAAAATTCAAGGTATACACAAAGCACAACCGATCTTTTCCTGATGCCTCCTTTTTTTAAAGCGCTTCTAAAAGCGCGTTCGCCGTTGCTTCATCGCTCACCAGCACATTGATGAACTGCCCACGCAAAGCGCCGGTAATTGCCGGTATCTTTTCAGTGCCTCCCGCGACACCGATGGCGTAGTGCGCCTGTTGTAAATCACTCAGTTCAATACCGACAATGCGACTGGTAAACGCGGAGGATTGTTCTTTTCCATGAATATTAAAAAACCGACCACAGATATCGCCAACAGCACGCTGGCACAAATCATCAAATTCATCCTGCTGAATCAGCCCATTGCGTATATACAGTTGATCGCTCTCCATAGAGCCAAGACCGATGATGTAAATGTCCGCCTGTCTGGCGAGCGAGAGCGCATACTCAAGCGAAGGATTGGCATTGACCAGATCACGCGCTGTGCCGGATCTTTTTCCAAGTATGGCAGGAGCGCTGACATAATAAGCACGTCCACCTAAAACAGCGGCGGTTTGCCGTGCGATCTCGTTGTAATCAATGTTATGTGCTTCGTGCCCGATATTTCCCATCGCCTGCACAACGATGCTTTCGGCAAGCTGGCGCTTTTGTAAGGCATCGATCATTTTTAGCAAGGTGCGCCCACAACCAAGCCCGATCACTTGCCCTGGTTTCAGAATACTGTGTAGAAAGTTCGCGGCATAGCGCCCGATCATGACGCGCACAGCATCGGTATCGCTGGTCAGGGTAGGCGCGATGACAACTTCTCGCAGGTGTGGAAAGTGATACTTCAACGATTGTTCCAAATGAAGCGCCGACGTATTCGGCTCGATAATTTCAATCCGAACAATGCCTTGCTCACGCGCCGCAGTGAGATAGCGCGATACGAGACTGCGTGAGATGCCAAGTCCCTGTGCAATCTTTGCCTGCGTGTGGTTTTCCAGGTAATAGGCTCGTGCGACCTGAACCAGACGGGAGAGATGGAGCGTTGAACCGCTGACCGAATGATTATCGTGTTTATTCATGATCGAATAGTAGGTATAATTTTCACATCTGTCAAATCACATTTGTGAATCTCCTTGAACCCGCTGATTCTCATTACGAACGATGATAGCGTATTTTCGCCAGGGCTACTCGCCGTTGTCGAAGCAGTTCACGACCTGGGCAACCTGCTGATTGTTGCGCCGCACCTACAGCAAACCAGCATGAGCTGTGCGCTACCTGCGGGACAGGATATAGGCATCATCGAAACCCATACATTGGTAACGGGTGGACAATCGTTCATCGCCTATGCAGTACATGGGTCACCCTCCCAATGCGTGGTATATGCGGTCTACGAACTCACTGACAGAAAGCCAACCCTCTGCATCAGTGGGATTAATTACGGTGAGAACATTGGGATGACAACCGCGATCAGCGGCACCGTAGGCGCGGCACTTGAAGCCAGCCTATGCGGTATGCGCGCGATGGCTGTATCGCTGGAAGTAGCGGCACATCATCATCATTCCGAGGTCTATGGCACAGTTGATTGGACGTATGCACGGAATATCACGCGGCAATTCGCCTTAACTCTGTTAAACCATCCACTTCCGGATCAGGTTTCCGCACTCAATATCAATGTCCCAGCAAGTGCAACGCTAGATACCGACATTCGCGCAACCGTTCAAAGTCAGCAAGCCTATTTTTACTTCGACCGTGCCGCCAAACGCGATCAATCACAAGGTTATCGACTACCAGTAGTGCGCACCTTCCAAATTGAAACCCTTGAGCCAGATAGTGATATTCAAGGCTTGATTATGGATCGTGTGGTTACCGTGACTCCGCTCACAGGCAATCTGACCGCAAAAATTGATCAGATCGGGTGGTTCAGCGCTGAAAATCGCGATGTAACCCTAAGAGCATTTCTGGAAAGGGGGATAAAATAGCGACAGGCAAAGTGCAAGGGAACAAAAATGACACCCCAGGCGTACAAAAGTGATTTAACCGATGGCGAATGGGCGGTACTAAGTACAAGCAAGAAGAAAGGTCAGGGTGTAAAATGAGGTAGGAGGATGACATGAAAGCGATACAGTTACCGCCTCAAACCCCTGAGCAACTTCAAGCCTTAGCGGCGATGTACCGGACGACGAAAGATATGCGTTTACGCAGTCGGGCGCACATGATCCTGCTGGCGGCTGAAAAGGGATGGACAGCCAGCCTCATCCGTGAAGTGGTGCGCTGCGATGAAAATACGGTGGTTTATGGCTCAAACGATCCATCGCTAAAGGGATCGAAGGCTTGAAGGATGAACCCCGTCCGGGGATTACGCCGAAAGCCACTCCTGCCTATGAGGAGCAGTTGGTCGCTGCGGTACGGGTGCGCCCGCGCAGTCTCGATT
>Ga0163144_10028660_pt1 | contig 10723 bp, 9 predicted proteins | sample OliLak19BULKMAT1_FD_123175 | JGI IMG/M metagenome (GOLD analysis project Ga0163144, IMG submission 123175) | Freshwater microbial mat bacterial communities from Lake Vanda, McMurdo Dry Valleys, Antarctica - Oligotrophic Lake LV.19.BULKMAT1 | ecosystem: Environmental > Aquatic > Freshwater > Lake... | reverse complement strand
GTGGAGAGTTCGGCGAGGCCGCTGATAAGAGGCACCCGGCCTGCAACCACTTCCTTGGCAGCGGTCACAACGGCGTCTCGTTCGGCTTGGGTCAACGCAGCATTCTCGCCCAGCATCGGCAGAACGATGACGCCGGACACGCCGCTCGTGATCACGCGGTCAAGCCCCGCTTGAGTCGCATCCAAGTCGACGCCGCCATCGGCGGCAAGTTTGGTGGTCGTAGCAGGAAAAACACCAGCCCAGGTCATCGGAATCTCCGTATCAGTTGCGGTAGTCGGGTTCAGTGCGATCAAGCTGGCGCTTGACGAATGTCAGGTGCAAGGCAGCGGATTCGGCGTCGCCTTGGCGCTTTTGCCGATAGGCAGCTTCGGCAACCTCGGTCTGAACTGGAACAATTGCGCGGCCGGTCGACATGGCGAGCAACTGCACCTCGCAGGCACGTTCCAGATAGTAAAGGTCGTCCCAAGCCTCGGCGATCGTCTGGCCCAATACCATGACTCCGTGATGTTTCATGAAAGGATGTCAGCGTCCCCGCTGACTGCGGCCATGCGAAAGCAGGCGGCAAGATCGACCCGAGCATCGTGAACGTCTGGCCGATCAAAGTCGGGCGCGTTGCCAAGGGATGCTGCTGAAGTTGCCCGTCGCGGTTTGCCGTCCAGGGAATGGGCCACTCTGAATCCTTCAAGCGCGGCGCAGATCAAGGACATTCGCCGATGGCGCAACCGCATGCGATCGCATACCGGCGGGGAGTTTTACATCCCATGCAAGAAAATCGGCGCTGATGCGGTTCCGTTCCTGAAGTGGCAGGTCCGCCATGGGTGGAATAACCCGAAGCCACCCGGGATAGCCCTGTGAGGCTGCGACCACAGCCTTGATCGAGGGAATGAAGGGGCGGCGGGACACGATAGCATCACCGCTTTGCACCAATGGCACGAGGGCGCGGCGGTCAAAGGCGGTCGGTTCGTCGATCATCGCGCGCATCAGACGAGGCATGACGTTTCCCAACCCGCAGATCGTGCCACTGCCGCCCGCCGCGACGAGTTCGGGCAGGTGAATCTCGGACCCGGTGAAGACCGAGAGGTGCGAAAAGCGGCGGACGAGCGCCAAGGTGAAATCGAGATCGCCGCCGGAATCCTTGATGCCGGCGATGGTGCCCGGATACCGCTCTTCAAGCCGGCGGATCACTTGCGGCGTGATCGGGACGCCGCAGATATCGGGGAAGTGGTAAAGATAGAGGCGCAGATCAGGGTCGGCGATGCGATCAATGACGGTGGAGAAATAGCGGAAGGTCGCGTCTTCGCTGATGCCGTTGCGATAGTATGGCGGCGGCATCAACAAGACACCATGGACGCCCTGCGCGGTGGCATGGCTTGCAAGCCGCACGACGTCGGGAATTGAGGCGGTTCCGGCGGATACCACGATCCTGCCGGGCGCGATACCGGCGGTGACGATCGCTTCGAGTGCGAATGTGCGATCCTCAACCGAGAACTCTGCGCCCTCGCCAGTCGTGCCGAAAATGGTGACACCATCGCAACCAAGGGCCAGCAACCCGCTGATATGGGCGACCAATCGCGGAAGGTCGGGATGAAAGTCGGGCGTCAGCGGGGTCGTGACAGCGACGGCCAGACAGCGGGTCTTTGGTAAAGCTCTCACCACAACCTCTTGAAAAAAAATTAGCAAGGTTCGGCTGGTCACCAGAACCACTGAGTATCATCAAGATTAATTGCAGATTGTCAACATTGGGCTTGACGATTTGTCCCACTCGTTGGAGCATCAAACTGCAAAACTTCGGCCGCTGGGGACAAGGAGGTCCGCAGACGGTTTTCATCAGGGGGGCTTCACCAATGACCGACGCTGTTTCGAAAATCGACCGCCGCACGCTGCTTTCCAGCGCCGCCTTGGCTATCACAGCTCTTGCGTTTGCAGGCCCGGCCTTTGCGCAAACCAAGGTGATGCGCATATCCACACCCGGGGCCGAATCCGAGGTCCAGTCGAAGGCGCTGGTGGTTTTCAAGGATGAGCTGGAAAAGGCACTTCCGGGCGGGTTCGACGTCCAGATCCACTACAACGGCACGCTCTTTGCGCAAGGCACCGAGATCGAGGCCATGCAGCGTGGCAACCTTGAGGTGGCCATGATCTCGCCACAGGACGTTGCGGCGCTGATCCCGGAATATTCGATCTTTACCACGGGCTATCTGATGCGCGACGCGGCGCACCTGGACGCCGTCTATGACGGTGAAGTCGGTGCGGAGTACAAGGCCAGGGTCGGGGCCGATCTGGGTCTGGAAATCGTGCGCAGCCAGTATCTGGGATCGCGGCAGGTCATTCTGCGCGAACCGCATGACGTGAAGGTTCCTGCCGATCTTGCCGGCATGAAGTTGCGGATGCCCGGTTCGGAAACCTGGCAGTTCCTTGGCAACTCTCTGGGTGCCAGCGCAACTCCGATGGCGTTCGAGGAAATCTATCTCGGCCTGCAAACCGGCACGATCGACGGGTTTGAAAACCCCCTGGCCGACGTGATCGCCAACAAGTTCTTTGAAGTGACAAAGCAGGTCGTGTTGACCGACCACATGGTTTCCAACACCTTCTTTGCCGTGGCCAAGCCCTATTGGGATGGTTTGAGCGACGCGGAGAAAGCGGCCATAGCGGCAGCGGAAGCCGCTGCAAAGTCCTACAATGACGCCGCAGTGATTGCCGCCGAGGCAGAGGCTGTTGCATTCCTTGAAAGCAACGGCATGACCGTCACGACGCCCGATGTCGCGGCGTTCCGTGCCCAAGTGCAGGCCGCGTTCCTGGCAAGCGACTTTGCCGCGAGCTGGCCCGCAGGCCTGCTGGACCGAATCAACGCCGCCGGGGCATAACCCGGTGGATGGGGGATTTCGCAAGGCCTGGACGCGGTTTGCAGAGAGCGTGGCGGCGATCAGTTTCGCCGTCCTGTTCTTTGCGTTCATTCTTCAGGTTGTGTCGCGTTACGTGTTCAACTCTCCCATAGCGTGGACCCTTGAGCTTTGCTCGATCTCCTATGTGTGGGTGGTGTTCTGGACGTGCGGAATTCTTCTGACGGAGCGCGAACACATCGTGTTTGACGTGCTTTACAACTGGTTCAGTCCCGGTCGGCGGCGTTGGATAGCGATTTTCAACACCGCGTCGCTGGGGCTGGCATTTCTTGCGGCAATCCCGACGATATTTGGCTACATCCAATATCTTGGCGGGCGCACCACCATGCTGCTGCATATACGGATGGATCTGGTCTATTCGTGCTTTGCCATCTTCATGATTGCCGTTGTGGTTGGCGCGGCATCGCGCCTTCGACGGCTTGCGGGTGCCAACTGGCACAACGCCCTCTAGGGACGGATCACATGAGTTCTGCTGGCTGGACGATGTTCGTCCTGTTCTTTCTGTGGTCATTCCTTGGCATGCCGATCGGCTATGCCATGCTGGCCAGTGGCATCGTCTATCTGATCGCGACGCATCAGGATCTGGCGCTGGTGGCGACCCAGAGCCTGAACGGGCTGTATGGCAGCTTTGTCCTCTTGTCCGTGCCTTTGTTCATCCTCGCGGCCGAGATCATGAATGCCGGGCAACTGACGGAAAAGATGTACGGCGTCGCCAATATGCTGGTGGGCCGCTACAAGGGTGGGCTTGCCCATGTGAACATTGTCGCCAGCGTGATCTTTTCGGGGATGAGCGGTTCGGCAATGGCCGATGCGGCGGGCCCCGGAAAACTGGAAATCGATGCAATGGTCAAAGCGGGCTATGCACCGGGCTTTGCCGCTGCCTTGTCGTCAACGTCGGCGATTATCGGGCCGATCATTCCGCCCTCGATTCCCATGGTCCTGTATGGGGCCGTCGCGGATACCTCGATCGGCTATCTGTTCATGGGCGGTGTCATTCCCGGGCTGATGCTTGCTGCGGCGCAATCCGGCGTTGTCACGGTCATGGCGCGCTACAAGGACTTTCCGGTCGCTCCTGTGCCGAAGTTCCGCGAGTCGGTGCGCGAGGTGGTTCGTGCGATCCCGGTGCTGTGCCTGCCCGCGATCCTGCTGGGCGGCATCTATTCCGGGGCCGTCACGCCGACCGAAGCGGCGGCGGTCGCCGCTTTTTGCGCGCTGCTGCTTGCATTCTTCTGGTACCGAACACTCAGCTTCGGCGCCTTTTACAGGGTGCTGGTCAACTCGGCCAAGGCAACCTCCATCGTTGCCATTACCATTGCCGGTGCTTTGGTGATGAACTGGATCGTCGCGGCCGAGCAGATACCCGAGGTGCTGGGCCACTGGATGGTCGAGCTTGATCTGACGCCCGCGTTGTTCATGTTCGTCGTGACAATCCTGTTTCTGATCCTGGGCGCGTTTCTTGACACGCTCTTGATGCTGCTGATCATCATCCCGATCCTGATGCCGACCGTCATCAGCCTTGGCATTGACCCGGTACATTTCGGGATCGTGTCGGTGGTCAATCTCATGATCGGGCTGGTCACTCCGCCGATGGGGGAACTGGTGTTCCTGATCGCGGGGGTGACGGGGATCAGGGTCGTCGACATCACCAAAGAGCTCTGGCCGTTTCTGATCGTGTTGATCACTTTGCTTTTCGTTCTGGTCTATGTCCCGCAACTCACGCTCTGGCTGCCCGAAACGATGGGCTATCAGGTTCAGGGCGATTTCATGCGCTGAGCGCTTAAGGAACCACTGCCATGCCCGGCATGAAAGATCTCGTCAAAGGCACCGACCGCTACCGCAACTTCATCGGCGGCGCTTGGGTGGAATCGAACCTGAAAGAGTGGATCGAGGTTGAAAACCCGGCCACCGGCCAGGTGATCGCCTCGGTTCCGCGCGGCAATGACGACGATGCAGACCGCGCCGTTACCGCCGCCTATCAGGCGCAACCGGCATGGGAGGCATTGCCACCGGCATCGCGCGGCCAGCTGCTCAAGGATCTGAGCCGCGTCATCCTTGAAAACCGCGAACGGCTTGCGCGGATCGTGATCGCCGAACAAGGCAAGCCGTTGCAAGAGGCACGGGGCGAAATCGAAGGTGCGGCACTCTATCTGTCTTATGCCGCCGAAGAAGCAAGGCGCATCACCGGCGACATCATCCCGTCGGACAATCCGGACGAGCAGATCTGGATTCAACGTGTCGCGCACGGCGTGGTGATTGCGCTGACCGCGTGGAATTATCCGGCGGGGTTGATGTGCCGCAAGGTGGGCCCTGCCCTGATTGCGGGCAACACGGTCGTTGTCAAATCGCACGAAGGCACGCCGACCACCGCGCTGGAAATCGCCCAGTTGGCCGATCAGGTCGGGTTCCCGGCAGGGGTCATCAATGTGATCAGCGGCACCGGAGAGGGCGTTGGCCGTGCACTGGTCCAGCATCCCCAATCGCGGCTGATCACGATGACGGGCAGTGTTCGTGCGGGCAAGGACATCTTTCGCAACGCCGCCGACGGACTGAAGCTGTTGCGGCTGGAGCTTGGCGGCAAGGCCCCCTTCATCGTGGCCGAGGATGCAGACATCGGTGCGGCAGTGCGCGCGGCGGTGCTGTCGCGCTTTGAAAACTGCGGGCAGGTCTGCATCTGCAATGAACGCATGTATGTGCATGAAAAGATCGCGGACGAGTTTCTGGAACGGTTCGTCAGCGCCGTGAAGCAACTCAAGGTTGGTGATCCGATGACTTTGGTCGATGTGGGGCCCAAGTTCTCGGGGCCAGAACTGGACAAGGTCGCCGGCATGGTCGATGCGGCCAAGGTCGCCGGTGCCGAGGTTCTGACCGGGGGCAACCGCCTTACCGAAGGGAAGTTTTCGCGCGGACATTGGTATGAGCCCACGATCCTGAAGGTCGAGGATAACGCGATGGCAATCATGCAGGACGAGGTTTTCGGGCCTGTCGTGCCGGTGATGACGGTCACTGATTTCGACGAAGGTCTCCGGCTGGCGAACGAGAGCCGCTATGGCTTGTCAGCCTATGTTTTCACCAAGGATATGCGCCGCATGATGCGCCTGATCCGAGAGCTCAGGTTCGGTGAAATCTACGTCAACAGGGCTGGCGGCGACGTGGTGCAGGCGCATCACGCCGGGATCAGGGACAGCGGCATCGGTGGAGAGGATGGGAAATACGGGTTGGATGCATATTTTCAGAAAAAGACGATCTACGTCAACTACGCCTAGGCCGGTACCGCCGCATAGGATGTATAGGCGCTGGTGGCCAGCCAGCCGCAGTCTATGGGCAGGGTCACCCCGGTGATGGCCGAGGCCGCATCGGAGCACAGAAAGAAGATCGCCTCGCCCACATCGGCGGGTTGCACAAAGCGGCGCAGGGCGGATTTTTCGACGATCAGTCTGGGGTCGCGCAACCCGCTGTCGATCCGCGCCTGCATGGCCGGGGTCAGCACATAGCCGGGGGCCACTGCATTGACCCGCACGCCGCTGGGGCCGAATTCTGCGGCCATGATTTCGGTCATCATCTTGATCGAAACCTTTCCCATCGCATAGGCGGGCTGGCCCGAGGGGCGATAGGTGGTCAGCGACGCCATGTTGATGATCGACCCGCTGCCCGCTGCCGACATGGCCCTGCCGAAAACGCGGTTGACCATCAGTGACCCGCGGACGTTGATCGCGTGGATGCGGTCAAACTCCTCCATGTCCATTTCGGTGATGCGGACCGCGTTCTGAAGAACACCGGCAGAGTTGATCACCGCATCGACCTGGCCGCGCCGGCCGAGGATATCGGCGGCATAGGCGTTGACAGAGGCTTCGCTGGCAACATCAAGGGCGCGAAAGGTAGCACCCAGTTCAGAAGCGATGACATTGCCGCGTTCAGCGTCGCGGTCGCCGATCTCGATCATCCAACCGGCGGCGGCAAAGCGGCGGGCCGTTGCCTCGCCAATCCCGCTGGCCCCGCCGGTGACGACTGCAATTTTGCTCATGGCTCTGCCCCATAGTCCAGCATGGCCCGTTCGGGCGATATCTTGCCGTTGCGCAGATCGGCAGCGATGGCAGCCTTGTCGCGCAGCGCCGGGTCGCCCCAGCCGCCGCCGCCCGCCTGTTCGTGACGGATGCGGGTGCCTTTGGCGATTTCGAGCGTCACCTTGGCGGCAAGGGTTGTCCAGCCGTCGCCGGTGTCGATCAGATTGCGCGAGGATGCGGCGGAATGGCCGCCGAAAAGCCCGTAGGGCGGGTGTTCATGGCGATCGGCACGAAGCTGCAGCACCGCGGTATCGGCCAGCAGCCGGTATTGCCGGACAAGACCGAGGCCGCCGCGATACTGCCCGGCACCGCCCGAATCCGCTCGCAACCCGTATTCCTCCATCAGCAGGGGATAGCGCGCCTCGATGGTTTCAATGGGCAGGTTCGACATGTTCTGGCTGGGGTTGGTGATGCCTTCGATCCCGTCCTTGTCGGCCCTGCCGCCCCATGCGCCGTTGATCATGTCAACCAAAACAAAGGGTTTGTGGTCCGGCCCATGATAGCCACCGATAGCGACGACGGTATTGCCGCCCTCACCTGCGGCCATCAGCTTGGCAGGCGCGATCTGCGCCAGTGCGCCCATCACCGTGTCAACCACGCGGTATCCGGTAAGGGCGCGGGCGGCGACGGGTGCAGGCATCCGGGGGTTTAGAATGGATCCTTCTGGTGCTGTCACGGTGATGCAGCGATAGACCCCGGCATTGTTCGGCACGTCATGGTCCAGCGCGCAGCGGATGGTCAGATAGGTGGCCGATTTGGCAAAGCTGAGCGTCGAATTGATCGCCCCTTTCACCTGGCGCGCTGTGCCGGTGAAATCGACGAACAGGTGGTCGCCTGCGACGGTGATCTTGCAGACGATGGGGATCGGCGCAGAAGTGAAACCATCGCCGTCGATGTAATCGGTGAAATGATAATCGCCATCCGGCCAGGCGGCGATGGTCTGGCGAGTCAGCGTCTCGCCATAGTCGATCAGGCGGTCGAAATATACGTCCAGTTCGTCGCCATGGCGGTCGAACAGCCGCAGCAATTCGCGCTCGCCGATGTTGCAGGTGGCATATTGGGCATCAAGATCGCCAAGCACCATGGCGGGCAGGCGGACGTTCTTTTCGATGATCTTCAAAAGTGTCCGGTTGGGAACGCCGCGCGCGTAAAGCTTCATCGGGGCGATGCGCAGACCTTCCTGAAAGATCTCCGTCGAGTCCGAAGCGTTGGAGCCGGGAACGCGGCCCCCCATATCGCAATGATGGGCAATCACGACCGAAAACCCCAGCAGCCTGTCGTTGGAAAAGATCGGCTTGAACATGAAGATGTCGGGCAAATGCATGCCGCCGTCATAGGGATCGTTCAGGATGATCACATCGCCGGGGAACAGGTCGCCGGCAAAGCGGTCAATGATGACCTCCATCGCGTCAGGCACCGCGCCCAGATGCAGCGCCACTGTCTTGGCTTGCGACAGGATGCGACCCCGCGCATCGCAAAGGGTCACGGAATAATCCAGCACGTCGCGAACGATGGGCGACCTTGCGGTGCGCATCACGGCATAGGCCATGTCGTCCACGATCGTGTCCAGACCGGACTTGATGACAGCAAAGGTGATCGGATCGGTGGCGCTCATGGTGCAGGGTCCAGCGTGGCGATCAGGCTGCCGGTGGCGTTGGGCAGGACCCGTGCACCTGGCGGGATCACGATGGTCGTGTCGGCGCCTTCGATGATGAGGGGGCCGGTCAGTTCGGAGGTGACGGCTTCGCGAAGGTGGACCGGGGTGGTGATTGCGGTGTCGCGGCTGAAAAAGACCGGGCGCGGGGGGCTGGCCTTGCGCCCTTCCAGTGGCGCAGGGCGCAGGGCGCAAAAGTCAAGCGGTGCAGATGGCCTTGCATGGGCGTGAAGGCGCAGCGCCGACGCCTCGACCGTGTCGGACGGGGCATAGCCATATGTATCGCGGTACGCCGCGATGAAGGCGGGGCGCAGGTTGGTGGCGTCGAAATCGGCAAACGGGATGGAAAGGGCGGCGTCCTGGCCAACAAGGCGCAAGTCGATTTCGGTACTGAACATGATCGTCTCTGGCGCATAGCCTTGGGCCACAAGGGCGGCAATAGCGGCGCGGCGCATGTCGGCGACAAGCCCTTCAACAGGTTGCAACCGGTCCAACGGACCTGCCAGCGGGCGAAGTTCGTGATGCTCCACCGCCCCGGCCAACATTCCCATCGCGGTAAAAACGCCGGGCGAAGGCGGGAACAGGACACGCGATATGCCCAGCGTCCGTGCAAGGTCGCAGGCATGGACCGGCCCCGATCCGCCAAACGCCAGCAGCGTCAGGTCGCGCGGATCAAGCCCACGCTCGACCGTCACCGCACGGATGGCGCGAACCATGTTGGCGTTGGCGATTTCGCGGATACCGTAAGCGGCAGCTTCGACAGACAGACCAAGCGGTGTGGCCAAAGTGCGGGCAATGGCGTTGCGCGCTGCGGTCAAGTCCAGCGTCAGCATGCCACCGGCAAGCTGTGGTGGAAGGAACCCAAGGACGACATTCGCATCCGTGACCGTCGGCTGCAGACCGCCCAGCCCATAGCAGACCGGCCCCGGCAGCGCCCCCGCAGACCTTGGGCCGACCGTCAGCAATCCGGCAGCATCGATGGCGGCGATAGAGCCTGCGCCATTTCCAACCTCGGCCACATCCACGGTTGGCACACGCATCATGTAGCCGCCCGCCTTGATGAACCGGGACGGGACAGACATGCCGGCACGAAACTCGTATTCATGCGTGCGGCTCAGGATGCCGCGATGGATCAATGCGGCAGAGGCGGTGGTGCCGCCCATGTCGAAGGCGACAAGGTCAGCCTCCCCGATGGCGGTCCCAAGACGTTCGGCACCGACGGCCCCCGAGGCGCGACCGGACGAGATGAAGAAAACCGGTTTGTCCCTGGCGACGGTCGAGGCCGACAGGCCGCCATTGGAATTGCCGATCAGCAGCGGTGCCGTGACGCCGTGCAGCCGAAGCTTCTGTTCCAGCCGTTGCAGATATCCCCGGATCGACGGCAGGACATAGGCGTTGACGGCCGTCGTCGATGTGCGTTCATACTCGCCGGCTTCGGGCAGCACATCGACCGAGGCTGTCACGGCGATGTGCGGAAAGGCGGCGGCAAAGGCATCGGCGGCGGCGCGTTCGTTGGCGGGGTTCTTGTAGGAGTTGATGAAACAGATGGCTACGGATTCGATGCCTTCTTCTGCAAGAAATGCCCCCGCCATCAAGACTCCCGCCACGGCCAGAGGCGTTTGCACCGTGCCATCGGCCAGAGTACGTTCCTCCACCTCCAACCGGTAGCGGCGGGCGATCAGCGGTTCGGGTTTGTCCCAGGTCAGATCGAACATGCCAGGCGTCCGCAGTCGCCCGATCTCCAGCACGTCCCGAAACCCCTTGGTGGTGATCAGGCCGCAGCGCGCGCCCAGCTTTTGCAACAGCGTGTTCGATCCGACCGTGGTGCCGTGCAGCACTTCGGTCACGCTTTCGGGCGCGATCCCGGCGGCAACCAGCACCTCGGTCATGCCGGCAATCACGGCATCCTCGGGGGCTGTCGGGGTTGAACTGACCTTGGCGGCATGGGTCACGCCGTCGCTGCGCAGCAAGACGAGGTCGGTGAATGTGCCGCCGATATCCACGCTCAGCCTTGCCGTAAGGGGCATGTCACTTGTCGACACTAAGGCGGCCACCATTCGCCCAGTCATGCGGTTCGACATCCTGAAAGACGATATCGACTACCTCTGGCT
>Ga0163144_10028659_pt1 | contig 10724 bp, 5 predicted proteins | sample OliLak19BULKMAT1_FD_123175 | JGI IMG/M metagenome (GOLD analysis project Ga0163144, IMG submission 123175) | Freshwater microbial mat bacterial communities from Lake Vanda, McMurdo Dry Valleys, Antarctica - Oligotrophic Lake LV.19.BULKMAT1 | ecosystem: Environmental > Aquatic > Freshwater > Lake... | reverse complement strand
CGCCAACCGCGACGCCGACCACGGCCATCATCGCAATCCTACCCCTTGCAGTGAATGTCGAACCGAGCGAGTCGTTGGCGTTTGGCGACTCCTTGATTGGTACGCTGAACGATGACGCGCCGGAACTGGCCTATCGTTTCAGCGCGGCGGCGGGGCAAATCGTGACCATCACGCTAACTGCGCGTGACAGCACCCTAGACCCTGAGCTAGAACTCATCGGGCCAGATGGGACTGTCGTGGCGGAAAATGGCGACATCAGTGGCACAGACCGTAGCGCCCAAATCAGCAGTTTCACATTGCCCGCTGACGGCGACTACATCATCAGCGCCTATCGCTACCGCCGTGCCGCAGGCAGTAGCGCGGGCGAATTTGAACTCAGTTTGAGTGATGATGCGGAATCCACTGCCATCACCTTCGATATTCCAGTGTTGGATTACGGCAAATCTGTCGTTGCAGAATTAGACGCCAACACGAACGCCCGCCCCTATACTTTCAGCGTCAAACTTGGCATGACCATCAGCCTGAGAGTCGAGAGTGTCAGCGGTGGCCTCGACCCCGCCCTACGGCTCATCCGCATTGACGGAACGCCGCTGGCACAAGCCAATGATATTAGCCTGCGTAACCGCGACGCTCAGATTATCGACTTCCCCATCACGGAAGACGGTGATTATGTCGTCGTCGTCCGTCGTCAACGCGGCACGAACGGCCAATTCCGCCTGACTTTGAATGAGGGCAGCGCGAACATCAACAATACGCCGGATAGCGGCGAACGCGGCTGCCCAGAACTCGCGGTGGGGTGCATCGTCATCGCTCAGACGCCGGATAACCGCGCCTTGACGCTCCGTACAGAGCCGAAGGGCAACGCCCTCAGTGACATCCAAGTCCCTTCCGGCACAGAGTTGGTTTTGCTAGAAGGCCCGATTTTGGCCGACGGTTTCCGCTGGTGGAAGGTCAAACTGGCTGATGACACAGAGGGTTGGCTGGTAGAGCGCGTCAGTTTGACCCGCGTCTTAATCCCGGCCGAGTAAAGAGAAGCGTAAAACGCCGAGTCCTGAGCGAGGTTAGCCTTATCTCAGGATTTTGGGTTTAAGACTCAAGATTGTTTTTACGGCAAGTTGTGGCGATTGGCAGATTTGCGTTATAGTAAACGAGTCTTTCTAGCGCACACATCATATCGAGATAAGCGTATGGGGCATGAGAATCTGGTCGGGCAAACCTTCGGCCAGTACGAACTAAGGGATTTACTCGGCCTCGGCGGGATGGGCGCGGTCTACCGTGGTTTCCAGACCAGCCTAAAACGCGAGGTCGCCGTCAAAGTTCTGCCATCCTCCCTCGCAACTGAGGCAGGCTACGCGGAGCGTTTCAATCGTGAGGCGCAGACCGCTGCGGCGCTGGAACACCCGCACATCGTCAGTATCTTTGACTATGGCACACAGCGCGGCACGAGCTATCTGGTTATGCGGCTGCTCAACGGCGGCACACTGGCACAACGTTTACAGCCGCGTGACAATAAGCTGACCCTGCCCTCACTGGGCGAGACATCCATCTTATTGAACCAGCTTGCCAGCGCCCTAGCCTATGCCCACGCGCAAGGCGTCATCCACCGCGACATTAAAACCAGCAATGTGATGTTCGACAATCAGGGCAACGCCTATCTGGTGGACTTCGGCATTGCCAAATTGATGGGCGCACAGTCGGGCTTGACCGGCACGGGCATGGCGATGGGGACTCCCACCTATATGCCGCCGGAACAGTGGGCGGGGCAAGAACTCACCCCAGCCGCCGATCAATACGCGCTGGGGGTCTTGGTCTATGCGATGGTCACGGGGCGCGTACCGTTCGAGGCGAATACCCCCTACGAACTGTTGCACAAGCACCTGAACGAACTCCCAACCCCGGCCACTTCCTTCCGCGCCGATGTGCCGGAAGCAGTCAATAGGGTGCTTGCCCGCGCCCTGTCAAAGAACCCGGGTGATCGTTTCCCGTCGGTGACGGCCTTATCTCAGGCGTTTGACTCCGGAATCGAAGGCGTCAAAGGCGACCCAACGACTTTCTTCACCTCAAAAATCGACACGCGCCAACTCCGCCCGATTAACCAAGCCTCTCCCTCACCCGTCAGCGGTGTGCAGACCGGTATGGCTCCCGGTAGCGGTCAACAACGCACCTACCATCCCGGCAGCACTCAGCCGCCCGTCACTGGCACGATGCCCGTCCCATTGACCAAAAATCCGCTGTTCTATGGCGTGATTGTGATGATTGTGCTGTTAGTAGCGATTTTGGGTGTTTTGTTGGGCAGTCGAGACGGCGGCAACGGCGACGGAGATAACGAGGCAACCCCGACCAGCAATCTGATTGTTTTGGCGGACAGCCCAACCCCTACAGAAGCACCCGCAACCGAGACTCTAGCGCCCACCGATACCGCGACGGATGAACCCACCGCCACGGCAGAAGTCAGGGCGAGCGCAACGACGGAATTTTTGGGCGAGATAGACTATGTTGTCCAATCTGGCGACACCTTATTTGACATCGCACAGGCCAATAACAGCACGGTTGACGCCATCCTCGCCGCCAATGATATGACCGGTGATAGCACGATTTTCCCCGGCAACGTCCTGAAAATCCCTGTTCCCGAAGCCGTTGTAGCCGAGGAAACCAAAACACAGGTCGCTAACCCAAGCATTACACCCGCCGAGCGTGCGACCCAATCTGGGACGGGCGAGCCGGGATCATCAGAGACGCCGACCAATTTTGAGCGCACACAGGCCGCCGCAGTGCTGGCCGTATCTGCCACGGACGAGCCAACGCCAACGCTGACGCCTAGCGATGTCCCGCCGACGCCGACGGATACCGCGACCAATACGGATGTCCCACCGACTGCCACCGCTACCGCGACCAACACCGATGTCCCGACGGCGACAGCAACCGACACCTCGACTCACACGCTGACCCCAACCGATACCCCAACCGATACCCCGACAGCGACGTTTACCGCCAGCGCAACGGCGACGGACACGCCCAGCAATACTCCGACGGATACGCCGACCAACACCCCGACTCCGACGGCGACTTTCACTGACACACCGACTGCAACGCCGACGCCGGACTTTGCCTCGTTCAATATCGTGTTCTTCGCGTTCAAGAACGGCAATGCAGACCTATTCTTGACTGATGAGACAGGGGCGACGCCGGTACAAATCACCAGTGAACTTAACGATGAGGTTGACCCTGCGTGGTCGCCGGATGGCAGCAAAATCGTCTATGCCAGCAACCGTGACGGCAATTACAATCTGTACGTCATCAACCCTGCCGGCACGGATGAGGTTCAACTGACTTTTGATACGTCAGATGAGCGTGCGCCCACATGGTCGCCGGATGGTCAATACATCGCCTTCCAGAGCAATCTTGGCACAATCACCAGCGATATTTTCGTCATCCGTGATGATGGGACAAGCCTCGTCCAATTGACCACACATCCGGCCTATGACCTCGCACCAAGTTGGTCAGCCAATGGAACAAAAATCGCCTTCCATACCCAACGCCAAGGCGGTGATAACGACATCGCCATTATGGATTTCAACGGCGCAAATCAAATCATCATGACCGATAATAGCGCCTATGACGCTGACCCCGCTTTTGAACGCGGCGGCAACCTCCTCTTTGAATCAGACCGAGACGGGGGCGCGTACAAAATCTACCGCATGGATACCACCACAGGCGACGTTACCCCCGTCACCAGCGGGCCAGAGGACTACTATCCGAGCTATGGTCATTTCAACGGTGGGGACGTATTCGTCTTTGAAGCACGCCGCGCCGGTTCAGCAACCTTTGAGTTGGCCGTCCTCATAGGTGGGACAGAAACCTTCATCACACAAGGCCTAGACGCCAGTTCCGCCGCTTGGATGCCGGATAGGGTCTATAACAGCCGCGTGCAACCGCTGCCGGTGATTGAAACCCTGCCAACCACAACACCTGTGCCGACCATGACGGCGACCACCATACCAACCGAATCACCGACGGCTGACCCGTCTGTACCAACCGAGACGCCAGCGCCGAGCGTATTCATGTCGATTGGCACACGCGCAATTTTGGTTTATGACCGCCCGGTACAGAGCGCTACCGCCGTCAGCGTATCCGGCCAGCGCGTGGCCGTCACCGGCGTCACGGCAGACTCGGCGTGGTATCGCATCAGCATCAATGACCGCGAAGGCTGGGTTCAGGTCAACTCGTCCGGCTGGACGATTACGGGCAGCACGACCAATCTGCCGCTGGCCGCCCCCGCCATTGCGGACGCAGCAGAAGGTGATCCCGGCTTCTTGACCGTCATGTTCCAGTCTGGTTTTGAAACCCTACCGCCCGTCATCGAAAATACCGGCTGGGATACTGTCCTGCTCGATAACGAGATTTCGCTGTGTTCGTCCGATGCTGGCGCGTTCATGTCGTTTGGCGACCCCAGTTGGAAGAATTATGAGGTATCGCTAGAATTCCAATTCCGTGGCCGCGAAGATGGTAAGTTCTATCTGATTACCCGTATGGACGAAACCCATACCGGCATTCGATATGCGATTTCGGCGGACGATAAAACCGTCTCGACCTATACCTTGCGACTACCCAGTGGGCGTTCGCTCCCGATGAGCGAAGTCAACATCAACATCCGCGCCAAACAATGGGGTCTTTTACGCAGTGAGGCTGATGGCATCAAAATCCGCACCTTCTTTGAAGGATTGCAGACCGTCGAATACGAACTCCTCAGCGCAGATTTCAGCCAAGGCTACGTTGGCTTAGAAGCCGAACCCGGCACGATTGTTTGCCTGAACAACCTCGTAGTGCGCTCACTATATCGCTCACAGGAGGCGCTGAACGCCGCCATCCCACGGGCAACCGTCGGCTCGAACGCCAATATGCGCCTATTCCCCGGTCAGGGCTTCACCGCCGTCAGTGCGGCTACCAGCGGTGAGAGCGTGTATGTCATCACGACCAACGATGACAAGACATGGACGTACATCCGCCGTGACTTGACGCGCAACCCTGCCGAAGGCTGGATTGCCAGCAGCCTAATTTCAATCAACGAATAAATATAAGGGCGGCCAATGGCCGCCTTTATGATTCTAGGGGTTAATCACCACCGTCCGCAACGTCAACATATCATCCATCGCAAAACGCGGGCCTTCACGCCCGACGCCGGAATCCTTGTTGCCGCCATACGGCATGTGGTCAACGCGGAAGGCTGGGGTATCGTTGATAATCACCCCGCCGACGTTCAGGCGCTGAACCGCCCGCATCGCACGGCTGAGGTCACGGGTGAAGACCCCGGCCTGCAACCCAAATGCAGAATCGTCGGCCTCTTTTAAGACCTCATCAAAGTCGCCAAACGGCAAGATGCACACGACGGGGCCAAACACCTCTTCAGCCATCACCTTCATCTCGCGGTTGACATCGGTCAGGACGGTGGCGTTCATCATCCGGCCTGTGCGCGTCCCCCCGGTCAACAAATTCGCGCCCGCCGCTACCGCCTCTGACACCCATGACTCGATTCGCGCGGCAGCCGCATCGTTAATCACTGGGCCGAGTTCGGTACGGTCTTCCAACGGGTCGCCCATCACCAGTTTTTGCGTCCGCTCGACGAAGGCCGAGACGAAACTGTCGTATTGGCTGTTGTGGACATAAATCCGTTGCACGCTGATACAGACCTGCCCCGCGTGCGCGAATGAGGCTGTCACCAACTTATCGACAGAAGCGCTGGCGTCCACCGTCTCATCCAGAATCGCCGCCGCGTTACCGCCCAATTCAAAGGTCGTGCGGCGCAGACCGGCATCGCGGCTAATCGCCCGCCCGACGCCGGGGCTACCGGTGAAGGTAATCATCGCCACACGCGGGTCTGTCGTCAGCCAGCGCCCGACCTCTGTCCCGCCGTTGACCACGCTGAACAACCCCTCTGGCGCACCCGCTTCTTTGAGGATGTCCGCCAGTCGGAAAGCGGTCAGTGGGGTGGCCGGGGCGGGTTTGAGGACAATCGGGCAACCCGCCGCAATCGCGGGCGCGACCTTGTGCGCGACCAGATTCAGGGGGAAGTTGAACGGCGTGACCGCTGCGACAATCCCCACCGGCACGCGCACATAATAGCCAATCCGCCCGACTCCGCCCTTGGCCGCGTCCATCGGGATAGTCTCGCCGTGGATACGCTTGGCTTCTTCCGCCGCAAATGTGAATGTCTCTACGGCGCGGGCGGCCTCACCACGGGCAAAGCGCATCGGCTTACCGCTTTCCCGCGCAATCAGGCGGGCGATGTCATCGGTCTGTGTGTCCAGAATCTCCGCCGCTTTGAGCAGGATTCCGGCGCGGCGATGGGCGGGCATGGCCGCTACTGTCTCGCGCACCGACGCGGCAAGGTCGAGCGCGGCGCGTACCTCTGCCTCGGTGGATTCCGGCACGGTTTGAATCAAACTGTCGTCATACGGGCTTCGCACATCATACGCCATGAGTTATCTCCTGTGACTTTATGGTTTTGAACCGTCAGGTCTTATACAATCTAAGAAAAGATTGCTGAATTGTAACCTTCCCAAGTCGACATGCAAGAATCATCACAATGGACAAACGAATGTCAGGTAACAATCGGATGCGAAATAAAACGGTGCGGGATTAATTATCCTGTACGGACGCCCCATGGGGCGTCCCTGCGAGACGTTAAATGGCGTGAGTATGTCCCTACAAAGGACTCTCATCATTATGACCTCTATCGAAAACCTCTCACCTGTCTGGTCGCACCTGACCACCATCCAACCCGTGCGCGGCGAAGGCGCATATTTATATGACGCCGACGGTCAGCGCTATCTCGATTTCACCTGTGGAATCGGCGTCACCAATACCGGCCACGCCCACCCCCGCGTCGTGAAGGCCATCCAAGACCAAGCCGCGAATCTGCTGTTCGCCCAGATGAACGTGGTCATCTCGCCAGTAGCGGCACAATTGGCCGAGGCGCTCAATCAAATCACCCCGCCCAGCATCGACTCGTTCTTTTTCGCCAATTCCGGCGCAGAGGCCACCGAAGCCGCCGTCAAGCTGGCACGCCACGCCACCGGGCGCAACAACATCATCGTCTTTCAGGGGAGTTTTCACGGGCGCACCGCCCAAACGATGGCGATGACGACCTCTAAGGCGGTCTATCGCTATAAGTATCACCCGTTGCCGTCGGGGATTATCGTCGCGCCGTTCCCGTACAGCTATTACTACGGCATGAGCGATGAGGACACGACTCACTTCTGCATCAAGCAGTTAGAGACCATCCTCAAGAGCCAATCGTCGCCAGAGGAAACCGCCGCCATCATCATCGAGCCGGTTTTAGGCGAGGGCGGCTATGTCCCCGCGCCGGTAGCGTTTTTACAGCGCCTGCGCGAGATTTGCAGCGAACACGGAATCATGTTCGTGGCCGACGAAGTCCAAACCGGGTTCGGGCGCACCGGCAAACAATTCTGTTTCGAGTACGCCGACATCGAACCGGACATCATCATCATGGCGAAAGGCTTGGGCAGCGGCCTCCCGATTTCTGCTATCGCCTCACGCAAGGAATTGATGCAGAAATGGGTGACGGGCAGCCACGGCGGGACGTATGGCGGCGGTAGCGCCGTCGTTTTGGCCGCCGCGCTAGAGACGGTCAAGGTAATACACGAGGAAGGTCTGATCGAAAATTCGGCGCGGATGGGCGCGTATCTGATGGAAAAATTGCGCGGGCTGCAAGCGCAATACCCGGTGATGGGCGATATTCGCGGGCGCGGCCTGATGGTCGGCATCGAATTCACCGCAGCGGACGGCCACGCCGATAAGACGACCTGTAAGGCTGTCGCCGCCGCATGTCTGCGCCAGAAATTGCTGCTGTTGACCTGTGGGACTTACGAAAACGTCGTCCGCCTGATTCCGCCCCTGATTGTGACTGAGGCTATCATCGACGAGGCGCTCGGTATCTTGGAGGCCGCCCTGCGCGAAGTGGTGGGGATGTCTCAACCCACCGCAGTGGGTTAACCTAGCCCATGCCGAACGGGGGAATTCTGGCGAGTGCGGATGAAATACTGTTGGTGCTAATGGGCAGCATCACGGTGTTCAATTACCTATATTACCGTGACCCCGTTCGGCGTGATACCGCCTTGATTTTCGGCGGCCTCGCCGTGATTGTGGTGGTCAATTGGCTGGTTGGCTTACAATTCGATTGGGTCAATCGCCTCATCTTGATTGTTTTACTGACCCAGCCATACCTGTTGCTGAGGGTCGGGCTACACCTCCAACCCATCGCGAAAAGGTTTATCCTATATGTACAGGGCGGCCTGTTGCTTTTCGCGGCGGGCGTCCTCACCATAAACCTACTCAGCCCAGATGCCTTGCCGTTCTTAATCATGATGGGCGTGTATTTCATCACTGCACAAGCCATCCCGACCATCCTGTTTTTGCGCGGCGCACAACGCGCAAAAGGCATCACGCGCAGACGCTTACACGCAATTGGGCTGGGCGCGGCGCTGTTTGGGCTGAATGTCAGTATGCTGGTGGGGTTCACAATCGTACAACTCACCCGCAACCGGTCATTGAGCGAGTTTGAGCAATTGTGGCTGTCGTTCTTGTCTACGGTCAGCGTCTTATGCTTCTATGTCGGATTCGCCCCGCCGCGCTGGTTATGGCGCCCGTTCCAGATGAGCGAATTGGGCCGGTTCTTGAACGAAGTCGGGCGTAACGTCATCCGCCAACCTGTCGAGGACACCATCACCTATATGGCTGAGGCGTGTTTGCAAGCTGTCGGCGGCACAGAGTCGGCCATCGCCACGGTGTCTATCGACACGCTCAAAGTCACCATCCAGCGCCCGAATAGCCCTATCACTCTGAACATCCGCGCCCAAGACAAAAACCCAATCCGCATCGCATGGTCAATTGGTGAACCGGCCTACGTCTATGCCGGTCAACCGACTCAGGATGTCCCCTCATTGCGGGCGGCATTAGGGGCGCAAGCGGTGTATATCGTCCCGATTTGCGAGGTCAATCAGACGTGGATTATCCTCTTACTGGGGCTGCGCGGTGGGGCGTTGTTCGTACATGATGACCTGTTCCTGCTGCGCCTATTTGCCGGGCAAGTGGCGACCCTGATTGAGAACAAAACGCTGGTCGAGAAACTCAACGGCATCAACGACTACCTAGAGACGCGGGTCACACAGCGCACCCTCGCCTTACGCAAGTCAGATGAGGAACTACACCAGCGCGTCAACCAATTGACCGCCGTCAACCGCGAGTTAGAAGCGTTCAGCTATTCGGTTAGCCATGACCTCCGCGCACCGCTACGCGCCATCAACGGGTTCAGCCAAGCGTTATCTGAGGATTACGGCGACCAACTCCCGGCCGACGCACAAGATTATCTGAAGCGCATCCGCGCCGCCAGCCAGCGCATGGGACATCAGATTGACGATATGCTGATGCTGAGTCGCGTCACGCGCACCGAAATGACCGTGCAAACTGTCAATCTCAGCCAGATATGCCAAGAAATCATCGAAGAATTGACCCTATTAGAACCTGACCGACAGGTGACAGTCACCATCCAGCCGGATTTATACGCCGAGACCGACAAGAATTTGGTGGAATTGCTGCTGCAAAATCTTTTGGGCAACGCATGGAAATTTACCAGTCGTAAAGATATTGCACAGATTCAGGTTGGAACACTTGGAGAAAATCCGATAACCGTTTACTATGTTAGAGATAACGGTGCGGGATTTGACCCTCAATATGCTGAAAAGTTGTTCACCGTCTTCCAACGACTCCACAGTGCTGCCGATTTTGAGGGTACCGGCGTTGGGTTGGCAACCGTACAGCGCATTGTCCACCGCCACGGTGGACGCATCTGGGCAGAAAGCCAACCCAATCAAGGCGCAACTTTCTGTTTCACCCTAGCCCCGGAGGGGTCATGACAACAGGTTCTTTACAGAAAATTCTGCTGGTCGAAGACAACGACGACGATTATGATTTGACCCTCCGCGCTTTCAGGAAGGCGGGGCTGAATATCCGTATCGAACGCGCCCGCGACGGGAGTGAAGCCATCGAGTATTTCAACGACCCGGCCAAAAGCACCGTCCTCCCCAATGTTGTGTTGCTCGACCTGAATCTCCCCCGCATCAGCGGTCATGAGGTGTTGCGCCAAATCCGCGCCAACCCCAAGACCCGCCGCCTGCCCGTGGTCATCCTCACCACCTCGCGGGAACACGAAGACCTGACTCGCAGCTATGACCTCGGCGCGAATAGTTGCATCCGTAAGCCGGTGGATTTTGTCGAGTTCATCGAAACCGTCCAAACCGTCACCGCGTATTGGCTGAATCTCAACCAAACGCCGCGAGTCATCTAAGAAACCGTTTTCCGCTCACATAGCCCTCATCCAAAAAAAGTTGCAAACTCAACGCCCAGCAGGTTATCCTCGTGGATACGTTTGTGATTCGCACAAGCGTGGAGACCATACTAAAGAGGGGTTCCCATGAAGAAAGTTTCTATTTTACTCGTGTTCGTTTTCGCTTTAATCCTCGCACCCACCACTTTTGCTCAAATGGATGCGATTGGTGAAGGCGAAGGACAAGTTGATATTATCGCGTGGGCTGGTTACATCGAACGTGGTGAAACCGACGCCGCCTATGATTGGGTGACGGAATTTGAAGCCCAGACCGGTTGCATGGTCAACGTCAAGACCGCCGCAACCTCCGATGAAATGGTCG
>Ga0163144_10028658_pt1 | contig 10724 bp, 9 predicted proteins | sample OliLak19BULKMAT1_FD_123175 | JGI IMG/M metagenome (GOLD analysis project Ga0163144, IMG submission 123175) | Freshwater microbial mat bacterial communities from Lake Vanda, McMurdo Dry Valleys, Antarctica - Oligotrophic Lake LV.19.BULKMAT1 | ecosystem: Environmental > Aquatic > Freshwater > Lake... | reverse complement strand
GTTCACCGTGACGAGGCTGTCGAAGAAATCCCGGTCGGGAGCGACATACTTGTAAACGATGTCCTGCTGGCGGCGGGCGAGAATCCCCTGAATCGCCGCAATCGGCGGGAAGGGCACCATCGGGGGCGGCGCATTCAGTTCCCGGCCGATCCCGGTCGGTGCGGGCGGGGCGGGATCAGGCTCGTTGCCGACGGTAAATCCAGTTGTGGTGGCGCCCACTCGAAGGGTGTACGTCCCGCCGCCGACGCCTTCGCTGCTCACCACGACGAAGTACGTGCGGTTGGCTTGCGAGACGAATCCAGCCCAGCCGTCGCGAGCGAGGCCCGAGGTGAGTTGCCCGTTACTCGCGCCCGCGGCGACGATATCCGTCAAATCCGCCGATCCGTAAACCGTGATGCGCGCGTTCAGCGCGCTTACCGGGGTTTCGTTCGCCGTGTCGGCCAATACCGTCACAAAGTCCGCCGCCGTGGTCGTGAACTTGAAATAGTCGTTGTCAGTGAGAGGCGCGGCGGGATTGATCGCTCCCGCCGACATTCCCTGGCCCGTCGTCACATCAAGGGCGACCGTGATCGCCGTCGCGAATGTGCCTTCCAGCATCGCACGCTGTTCCAAAACGTCAAGGGAAACGGCGCCACGCGCACTATCTCCAAGCCCAAGGGCGCGGCCGACGCTGCGCGTCAAACCACCCGGCGTTGCAACCCCCCAAGCCGCAGCCCTGCGGGAGGAAAGGGTTGAGGCGGGGTGGGAAAGGCTCAACTTACTGAGCAGAGAACGGAAGTTCCCTTGATCCATGTCATGCTCCAGGCAACGTTTTACGCGGCCACTCGGACGCACCGGCGTTGTACATGCGCCGGTCGCGGCCTAAGTAGCCATTGACAACAAATACTTCACCAAACTACGACTTCTTCAACGACTGGTTCCTTAACGACTGAGTGGATCAGTTATCCAAACCAGTTGTCCGAACCAAATCAACTTCGCGAACTACTTGGCAAGCCAAAGCCTGCACTCGATCATCCCAAAGGTACGCATCAAAACACACCAATCCCAACCCACTCCGAGCTCTTACAACACCATCGCGCGACTTCGGTCTCGCCGCGGATCAAGCGTTTGCAAGGTACGCTGATGCTCGCCGGGTATCGCAAACGCTCGGCTCGGCAAGGTCGAAACACTTCCATATCTTACAGCTTACCGAACAGATTGACCATACGTCTAGCGCCATTTGATGACTAAGACCTTTTTCACCCCGATTCCAAAATGTCACTCTCACACATGCTGCCGACAGTCGCAATAGCGGATTCGCCCATTTTTCATGCAGGTTCCCTCGCGTTACCCCAGTGTTGAAAAACTGCCACAACCGAGCTCCACAGGGGTGAAAAATATCCAAAAATCCAAGTGTCCCATCGCTCCATTTTGGCGAGTCGGACCATATTCGGAGGATGTTCGCATTAGTTCGTGTAAGCGTACTTTAATGCCGCGACCGCAAGAATTTCGCTTGCATCGTACAGCGGCAGAGCAGAGTTATCGGGTTTAACGAGCAGCGGTGTCTCGCTGCTCGCCAGAATGACCGCTCCGCACTTGCTTTCGTACTTTAACTTCGCAATCACTTGCGTCGCGAAAGCCTGCGATTTGGTGGTGATGTGCCCTTTAATCAACTCGCCATAAATGATCTTGTCAATCTCGATGCGATCGGCCTCTTCCGGCGCGATCATCTGAATCCCTCGCACACCCAGCGGAATCTGGAACGTCGATGAGTTCATCACCAGATCAGTGCCGATGATCCCCACCATCTTGTGTTTGTCCGCCGCAACAGCATCCGCCACAAGGTCCGTCATCGTCAGCCACGGAATTGGCGATCCTTCGCTTGCGAACTGAATTGCCTGCTGCACCGCGGCGTCCGGCGTCACGCAGAACTTGGCTCCACACCGCGCCGCCAACTCCGCCGACCGCCTGAGCAGCACGCCCACTTTCATCCAGTCATCGCGATTGATCGCATCCAAGTACTGCGCCAACGGCTCGTTATGCACGGAAAAACGCAGCTCATCATGCCGTTGCGGCATTTCCGCCGCGTGACGGCTCAGCGCCTGGTAAAAGAGCGCCGCGCCCGTGGGACTGACCGCTGCGATGCCGATGTGGTGATTCACGAGTATTTGCCCATCACGAAGCCTTTGGCGCACTGGAACGTTCCGACCTAAGCGTAGTCGGCCCACATACCCTTGCCATTGTGCCCGCCCCCAACGAAAATCCCTTCGCCCTTTTGAGCGTGGTGCCCGCCTTTGACATCGACGAATCGGCTATCGAACGCGCGTTCCTCAAACGTATTGGCATGATCCATCCCGATCGTCTGCAACGTGATGAGAGCGGCGAGAGCGAAAACGAAGTTGCGGCTCTTAATCGGGCCAAAGCCTCACTGCTGAATCCAGAGCATCGCGCTAACCTCTATCTCGCCCTTCTTGGCGGACACAGCGCTCAATCGGATAAATCCCTCCCCCCGGGTTTCCTGATGGAAATTATGGATGTCCGTCAGCAGATCGAAGCCGATCTTGAGGCGGGTCCGGCGGCGAGGGACAAGTGGATCGCTTGGTCCACCCAGGAACGAACCGCATACGTGCAAACCCTCGTTGGGTTGTTCCAACAGGCCGCCGCGGGCTCGCGCGATACATTGGGTTCGATCCGCCAATCGCTCAACGCCTGGCGCTACATCGAGCGACTCATCGAGCAACTCGATCCCCGATACAATCCAAATCAAAACCAATAGCGCCTATTGCCCCCGTCCCTCAGCGGCGGGGCGGATTCTACGAGGCATGAGGGCGGGCTAAAACGTCCCGATAACTCCCTGTCGGGGTCAAAAAGGCGCGCTTGTGGCAGATAAGTGCTTCCCCTAGCCGCCGTGTCGCCCCGGCAACACAAACTGCCAATCGACAACACCCCGCGCCGCGTGTCTACATTCCCATCGCTCCCACAGACCGACAAAGTCCCCCCGCCGAACGCATGAACGGACGCAAAACACCAAAACCCACCTATGCCCGCTCTTCCGATCATCCTTCTCCTACTCATGCCCGTCTGTTTGATGGGGTCCGCTGTTTGCTCTGCCGCGGAGACCGCCCTCTTCAGCCTCACCCAGGCCGACAGACTGCGCCTCCGTAAAACGGCGCCCTCCACGAATCAGGCCGTAAACAAGCTGCTGGCCTCGCCGCGGGCGCTCATCATCGCCATCCTGCTGGGCAATGTCTCGGTCAACTCCGCGTACTTTGTGGCCGCGTCGATGGTCGGGGCGGCACTCTTTGGGCCTCTTGGTCTGACCGTGTTCAGCATCGCATCGCTCTTGACAATCATTCTTTTCGGCGAGGTTCTACCCAAGTCGATCGCGGTCGTGCATCGCGTCTGGCTCTGCCGCCTGGTCGCGGTCCCCCTGCTCTGGTGGTTCACGCTTGTCAAACCGATTCGCTCCTTCGCCGAGCGGTTTCTCATCGCTCCCACCGTCCGCGTGCTTACTCCACCATCGGCTCAGCAGGCCCAGACGCTCGGCGCCGATGAGCTTGCCGCGATCCTCGAAGCCGGCGGACGCGAGGGTGTGCTTGCCTCCGATGAGCAGCGATTGCTCGGCGATGTCATCCGCCTCAGTTCCGTCCGCGTCCGCGATGTCATGGCACCGCGCGTCGATGTCAAATGGCTCGACGCCGCCGCCCGCGTTCACGATGTTCTCGAACTTACAAAAGAAACAAACTTTGCAAAGTTCCCCGTCTGCCGCGGCGAGCTTACCGCCGGCGCCCTTCTCGGCTTCATCGGCGTGCGCCAACTCTTGCCGCTCCTCAACAAAGACCCCAAAGCCCACGAGAAGCCTCTCACCAACCTCCTTGATCCCATCCGATTCGTGCCCGAGCGGGCCAAACTTGATCAGTTGCTTGAGCACTTCCGCGCTACCAAATCCGATACCGCCATGTGCGTCAACGAAGCCGGCGAAGTCACGGGATTCGTCCAACTCGACGCCGTCATCAGCGAGTTGGTGGGCGTCGGCGTCGCGGGCGAAGCCGCGGCGGGCGAGGAGCTCCAGGTCCGCATGATTGGCATGGGCCAGTGGGAAGTGCCCGGTCGCCTGGGTGTGCGCGACTGGGCCGAGTTTTTCGGTGAGCGTTCCGTCGCGGCGGACCCGCGGGTAAGCACCGTTTCCGGGGTCATCATCGCTAAACTCGGCCGCCTGCCCAAAGTCGGAGATAGTGTTCGGCTGGGCGACCTGAATCTCCGCGTAGAATCCATGAACGGTCGCGTCGTCAACCGAGTGGTCGTCTCCCTGGCGTCCAAGCCTCCCGCCGACATGAAGGAAGGAGCCAAGGCCGCATGATCGAGCGATCCCAAATTATCTGGCTCGCCGTATGGGGCGCGAGCATTTTCGCCTCCTCTCTCTGCAGCGGCCTTGAGACCGGCTCATACTCCCTCAACCGCGTCCGCCTCGATATCCGCGCCAAGCGAACCAATCCCATCGACCGCGCCGCCCGCACCATCCGCGGCGAACTCGAGCAACCCGAGCGCCTCCTCGCGACGCTCCTCATCGGCAACAACGTCGTCCACTTTCTCGCCGCCGAGTCAATGCACAACGTGCTGCACCCTATGAGCCTGAGCGAAGGCCTCGAGGCCGTCATCAACACGCTTGTGATCGCCCCCGTGCTTTTCGTAATTGGCGAGGCGGTGCCCAAAGAACTCTTTCGCATCCAGGCCGAGCGTCTGACATATCGCTTCGCGGGCGCGCTCTGGCTCATCCGTTCCCTCCTCACGCTGATCGGTGTGCTCTGGTTCGTGCGAAGCGCCGCCCGGCTCGTGGAACGCCTCGCAGGACTCTCATCTTCGGGTGTGATCGACGCCCGCCAGCGCATCAGCGTCCTGCTCAAAGAAGGCGCGAGCCACGGCGTGCTCTCCGAATCACAGGTCACGCTCCTCGACCGCGCCCTTGCCTTTCAAGGCGTTACCGTCGGCGATGAGATGACGCCTTGGTCGCGCGTGCGAACCGTGCCCGTCGACGCCGATCACACCCGTGCGCTCAGACTCATCGGTGACTGCATCTCCGCGCGCCTACCCGTCGTTGACCGCAATGGCAGCGTGGTGGGGGTGCTCCGTCAGGTTGACATGCACCTTCGTCCGACCGAGCCGGTTTCTAAACTGATGACTCCGCCAGTGAGACTCAAACCCCAGACCCGCGTCTCCCAGGCGCTGCGCGACATGAGCAATGCCAACGCCCGCATCGCCATCGTCGTCGACGATGCGGGCCGCGCCCTGGGAATCGTCACCACCCGCGACCTGGTCGAGCCCCTCACAGGAGAACTCGTCGCCGCGTAAGGGAGAGACCTTCACCTTTGCGGAGTACGCTTCACCATGCCCAAAGCCCTTGTCATCCGAGCACCCGGCACTAACTGCGACACCGAGATGTGCCGCGCCTTTTCCCTTGCCGGTGCGAATGCCGACCTCGTTCACCTCGACAATCTTTGCGCCGAGCCCACGCTCGTTGAAAAGTTCGATCTCATTGGCTTTCCCGGCGGTTTCAGTTACGGTGATGATGTCGCCTCGGGCCGGATCTTCGCGATGAAAGTTCGGGAAAAACTCTACCCCGCGCTGCGCGCCGCCGCACTCCGCGGTTGCCCAATGATCGGCGCGTGCAACGGCTTTCAGGTTCTCGTCCAGGCCGGACTCCTCCCCGGCCCGCGCGCGAACCAAGTCTGGCCCTCACAGCCCCCGATTCAGGTCGCCGCGCTCACCGACAATCAGGATGCACGATTCCACGACCGTTGGGTGGGCGTCGCTTATGAGCCGCACAGCGTGTGCCTCTGGACCCAAGGCCTCGATGAGGGCCATGACGATGAAACCAAGCGGCTCATCCACCAGTTCTCGGTGGCGCATGGCGAGGGGCGATTAGTCGCCCAGTCGCAATCCATGATCGACGACCTTGGGCATAGCCGTCAGGTCGCGCTGCGATACACCGACAACTACAACGGCTCGCAGAACGCCGTCGCCGGAATCTGCGATGCTTCGGGCCGAATCTTCGGCCTCATGCCTCACCCCGAGCGATACCTCGATTGGAATCGCCACCCGTTCTGGACGCGACTGCCGTCTGCGTTGCGCAAAGGTCGCACTCCCGGCCTGGCGATGTTTGAAAATGCGGTGCGCGCTGTCATTGCACCTCCTTGAAGTTGCAAGAGCACCGACACAAAAGTCCGCCGCACGCTAATAGGTTTCAGGGCGATAATCGCATTTGACGACTGCCCATCCGAACACCGATTCGCCCCGGCACACCATTCGCGGGTGCGATCCGTATGAGGATCTCGAAGTCAATTGCCGCATTGGCCGCCGCGTGTTGTGTATGGGCAACCGCCGTGCAAAGCCCCGCCACCACGGTCCGCGAGCTTACCCGCATCAAGGGAGAGGGTCAGTTCATGCTCTCGGGACTCGGGCTTGTCGCGGGTCTTCGCGGCACGGGCGATGATGGAAAAGAACTCGCCGTGGCCCGGCCGATGGCAGCGCTCTACAGGGAGTTCGGCAACGAACTCGCGAGCCCCAAAGAGTTCGCGAAGGCCAAATCTGTCGCGTTGGTCTGGGTGACATGCACGATCCCCGATAAGGGGGCACGCGCCGATGACCGCCTCGATGTAGTCGTTTCAACAATTTACTCCGCCTCCACCCTTGTTGGCGGGCACCTTGTCGCCACGGCGCTCAAAGGCTCTCTGCCGGGGCAGAAGGCGATCATGCTCGCCGAAGGCGCGGTTGAACTCGAGGATACCGCTTTGCCCACCAACGGCCGCGTGCGAGAAGGCGGTCGAATGTTTGAGGATTTCCTCGGGCCAAAGATCGAGGACACCTTCGATCTCATCATCGATGCCCCCTTCGCGGGGTGGTCCGCCGCGAGCCAGATTGCTATCGCGGTCAACGGCAAAGCCGACCCGATCAACAACGCCGCCGCCGTCGCCATCGATGAGCGCATCGTGAGGATCACTATTCCCGCGGCGGAGCGCACTGATCGCGCCGCGTTCCTCGCCGATGTCTTCCAGGCCGATGTGAACCCATCGCTCCTCGATCTGCCCGCGCAGGTGGTAGTGAATCAACGGCTGGGCGCGATCATCGTCACCGGCGATGTGCAGATTCGCCCCGTGGCGATCACGCAAAAAGACCTCAGCATCACAACCATCACACCCCCGCCCGTGGGTTCGCCGCTCAACCCCGTGGTTGCGCGCTCAACGTGGACCGACCTGAAAACTTCCGCAAACCCAGCAGAAACCGCGAAACTGGCTGATGTCATCGCGGCGTTCAGGCAACTGAACATCCCGGTGTCCGAGCAGGTGAACATCCTGCAGATGCTCCGCAAGAGCGGGCAGTTGCACGCTCGCATTGTCATTGATTGAACGACAACCTTTCCCGGAGTTTCACTATGGTCGCCGAATCAGCCACCTCGCCGCCGACGGCCCCGCTTGTGGGGAGAGACCTCAACTCCGCTCCGAATCCGGCTGCTGCCCTTGCCGACCAATCGCGTGCGGACTTTGCAAGTGTGCTGGGTCGCAAGCAAGTGGCAACCCTCACGCCCAAAGAGCAGGCCATCGAGGCGGCCCAGCAGTTGGTTTCGGTTTCGTTGCTCCAACCCGTGCTTAAGCAGTTGCGGGAGAGTTCCCACGCCGCGCCTCCATTTGCGCCCAATCAAGCCGAGCGCACTTTTCGCTCCATGATGGATGCAAACTTTGCGCAGAACATGGTCAAGAGCGGGCGCTGGGGCCTGGTTGACAGCGTGGCACGCAAGTTGCTTGAACGTACATCGCCCAAGGACGCGGCGGAGTTCGCGTTAAACGGCGGTCTGCGGAAGGATTCCGCTTTCATTCGGGAGTAACCACATGGCGACAGCATTGGCATCAAACACAAGGCAATCGACCGCGGCATGGACGCCGCGGCGAGTTGCCGATGAACTTCGCACGGTCTTGCACCGGCTCCGCGCTACCTACGCGGGACTGCTGCGGGAACTGCAAGCGCATCGTGATGCGATCCGCGCTGCGGATACATCCGCCATCTCCGCCAGTGTGCATCGTCAAGAGCAGTTCATGGCCGAGGTGGAGCACGCCGATCGGCGGCGGCGCGAGATCGTGGCCGGGGCATGCACTGTGTTCGCCGACATCGCGACCGCCGCGAGGGGGGGAGCGGGCATGATCACGGTGACACGGGTCATCAACGCCTTGCCCGAGAGCGATCGCCCGGTGCTGCTGACGTTGGCGAATGAACTCAAAGTCGCCGCAATTGCGGTGAAGGATCAGACTACTGGAATCCGTGCGGCGACGACCAGCCTGGTTGCGCACATGGAAGGTCTGATGCAACAGGTGGGCAAGAAACTCAGCCACAGCGGAACCTACGGGCGGCGCGGCGTGGTTGAAGCGGGCGGTGCGGTGATCTCGGGCCTGGACATGAGAAGTTAAGTGAAGGCGTCGCGCGGAGCGCGGCGGTGCAAAGGACGCGACCATGAGTCTGACATCGGCGGTGCAGATCGGGAGATCGGCCCTCGCGGCGAGCCAGCTGGGAATTCAGGTGGCCGGCAACAACCTTGCCAACGCCGCGACGCCGGGGTACTCGCGTCAGATCGGAGACCTCTCTTCGATTCGGGGCGCGACCAACTCTATCGAGAACGGCGCGGGGCGTGGCGTGCGGGTCTCCGCGATCCGGCGGCAGGTGGATGTGGCGCTGCAGGCTCGCCTGGTGAGCAGCACATCCGAGACCGCCGCGGCGAATGTTCGTCAGCAGATCACTTCGCAGGTTGAAAGCACGCTGGGCGAACTGGGCAGTAACGACCTTTCGAGCGAACTTACCGGCTTCTTCAAGGTATGGAGCGAGCGCGCCAATCAGACCAAATCGAGTGCATCGGTCGTGCAGCAGGGCGACAAGCTCGCCCAGTTTGTCAAGGGGCTGCGGGGACACTTGACCGATCAGCGCAAGCAGGTTGATGGCCAACTCGCCGCAAGCGTGGGCAAGGCCAACGAACTCATCCAGACGATCGCGCGGCTCAACAGCGCGATTTCATCCACGGAAGGAGCGGGCACGCCTGCGAACACCCTGCGCGACCAGCGCGATACCGCGGTCACGTCTCTCTCGGAAATGATGGATGTGGCGACGGTGGACCGTGGCCTGGGCGGCGTCGATGTGCTGGTAGGCTCCGCGCCCATTGTTCTCGGCTCGCGGGCGAACACCCTTGGTCTGCGAACCCGCGTGGAAGAGGGCGTGTCCCGCGTGAGCGTGGAAATCGCCGGCGACAGAGCACAGGAGCTCGCGGTGACATCGGGACAGATCGGCGCACTGCTCGCGACCCGCGGGGGCGCGATCGATGACACGATCAAAAAGATCGACCGGCTTACTTCGCAGGTGATCTTCGAGGTCAATAAACTGCACAGCACCGGGACGAACCTCGCGGGGTTGACCACGGCCACCGGCTCCCTGGGCATCAGCGCGGCGGATCGGTCGCTCGCTATGAATGACCCCGCGAACGAGTCGTTCACAAATCTGCCCTTCGCTGCCCAGAACGGCGGGTTCCTCGTGCACGTGAAGCAGAAAGGCACCGGCGCGGAGCAGACCGTTCGCATCAACGTCGATCTTGATGGAACCACCAACGCGGGACTTGCCGGGACGACCGATGACACGACCGCCGAGGGAATCCGATCATCGCTGAACGCCATCGGCGGCATCAACGCGACTTTTACGACCGATGGTAAGATCAAGATCACCGCCGATGAGGGATTTGAGTTTAGTTTCTCGGATGACTCATCCGGTTCGCTCGCGGTGCTGGGCGTCAATTCATACTTCACAGGCAAGGACGCGAGCGACATTGCCGTTCGTGCCGACCTGCTGACCGATTCAAGCAAACTTGCGGCGGGACGGATCGTGAACGGCCAGTTCACTGAAAATGGAACCACCCTCGCTCTCGCCAAGATTCAAGATCAGCACCTCGCGGGCCTTGGCGGCCAGACGATCACGAGCACATGGCAGGACACGGTGCAATCGGTCGGCGGCGCGGCGGCAACGGCGATGTCGAACGCCGATTCCACCTCCATTGTTCACGAGGCGCTTCAGAACCAGCGCGACAGCCTTAGCGGCGTGAACACCGATGAGGAATCGATCAGCCTGATGGACTACCAGCGGCAGTATCAGGCCGCGGCGAGGGTGATCTCGACGGTCGATCAGATGACGCAGGTGCTTCTGGCGATGTTGTAAATGCGTGCGGAGCGGGCGTTCATACCGAGCGCCACGTCAGGTGTGTGCATAACCTTTTCGTGTTCCTACTCGGTGAACACGGAGGAGTTTTCATGTACATCCAATCATTTCAGCGACTCACGTTCGCTTTCGTGGCGATCTGCGAACAACAACTTCGCGAACGCGCAGCGGATCACGCTTAACGTCGCCGCCGAACACTATTTCGATTCTCCCGCGCCGTGCTGTGTCTTGTCTCCGCGCTGGCGTTCCACGGCCTCACGACGCGGATACCGCATCGTGTCGAAATCGCCGTTGCACCGGGGGCGCGCACTCCCAAGCTCATGCACCCGCCGATGACGGTGTATCGCTTCGGCGGCCGGGCGCTCACGGCGGGCGTCGAGAGGCACGTGATCGATGCAACGTCCGTGCGAATCTTCAGCGCCTCCAAGACTGTCGCGGACTGCTTCAAGTTCCGCAATCGGATTGGAATCGACGTGGCGATCGAGGCGCTCCGCGAGTACCTCCGC
>Ga0163144_10028657_pt1 | contig 10724 bp, 7 predicted proteins | sample OliLak19BULKMAT1_FD_123175 | JGI IMG/M metagenome (GOLD analysis project Ga0163144, IMG submission 123175) | Freshwater microbial mat bacterial communities from Lake Vanda, McMurdo Dry Valleys, Antarctica - Oligotrophic Lake LV.19.BULKMAT1 | ecosystem: Environmental > Aquatic > Freshwater > Lake... | reverse complement strand
TTTTCGCCCCAGAGTGCGGCGAGATCGACAAGCCTTTCACTCAGTCCGGTCACTTTGAGCTTTTGGATGATCTTGAGCTGAGAAGGATCGTTTTTGAGTTCGCTGAGATGGCGTTGGACCGCTTTCTCAAGCTTGGGATCAGAATGGATGTCGACGCCATCCAAACGCATCAAGGCCTCGACGACGATTTTATCTCGCCTCGCTTGCTCGGTATCTGGAAATGCTGCACACGTGTACTGCAACAAACTTGCGGCAGAAACGATCGCTAGGCCAAGTGAGGGAAGTAGTTTTTTTGTGATTCGGTTCATAACTGTTTTGGGGAGGATTGTAGGTTTTGTGGAGGTGAATAGGTTACTTTTCATTTAGCGGCTGCTAAATCGAGAAGTGTGCGCAACGCTTTTTGTCTGGCGTCAGCATCCTGCAAATCCAACGCTCGAAACATGGCTGGTATGTCCCTCTCGTTGAGTTTTGGGTTCCGCAATAGGTCGGCCTGCAATTGTGCTGCCATACTCCCTCGGCCACGCCATACGAGTTGTTGATTTGGCTTGGAGTCGAAACTACCGTTGTTCGCTTTCTTCCATGCGGAAAGGCAGTCGTCCCAACGATCCATGGCCGCAATCCCTAACGCCTCCAGGTACCATCGGTCGACGCCGTCGTACTTCGCTGCGAGTTTGGTCCAGTATTCGGGCATATCAGTTGATTTGTCCTCACGCAGTGCCACGGCCAACTCACGCAGGACCATAATGCTCTTGTCACCGAGCAACTGGGGTACAAATTCTTTTGTTGCCATCTTTGCTTGCCGTGCAATTCGAACTCCTGTGATACGAACGTCAGCGTCCGAATCCTTGGTCGCTTGTTGGACAACTTGCTTTGCGTCACCGACCTTGCTCAGCACCCATAACGCACGTGCCCGCATCCGAGGATTCGCGTCCGATGCAAGCTTGCTCAGTTCGCTTGTGGCACTGCTTTTCATTTTCACGAGCGCTTGATAGGCCATGAATCGAACCGAGTTGCAGGGATTGCGAAGTGCTTCGACAGCGCCAGCAGCGGTCGACAGGTCAAGCTTGGGAACAGTGTACTTCGTGCCTGGCGGAGCGATTCGGAACAATCGCCCTCGTTCCATATCCTCCATGTTGTGGCCGCCAACGCCAGGATCGTACCAATCGGAAACGAACAGCGAACCGTCCGGTGCCACACAAACATCCGCAGGTCGGAACCATTTATCAAATTCGCCAACCGCGATGTCTTCGATGGTTGCGGAGTAGCCAGCACCATCGGGCTTGGTGATATACGATCGAACAACGTTTGGCCCTGCATCGCAATGGATGACTTGGTTGCGAAATTTCTCCGGGAGCAAGTTGCCTTCATAGACCGTGATTCCGGTTGGCGAGCCTGCGCCGGTGATGAGGACGTTTGGTACCACGCCAGGATCGTTGAGGTGCCAGTGGCGTCGAGGAATTTCGGGCTCCCAATTGGTACGTTCCACTTGCCAGCCCGCGCCATTGGCCTCGTCCGTGTATCCGAAGTTACCAAACTCCATCACGTAGTTGATGCGGGTGGCGCGGTTGCCGTCATCGTCGTTGTCGGATTGCCAAAGCGTTCCGAAAGAGTCGACGGAGATTTCGTAATTGTTTCGGAAATTGTGGCCTAGGACTTCCATGTCGCTCAAATCTTCATTGCATCGAAAGACCATGCCCTGGCGATAGGGTTTGCCCGAGTCGTTGATGTCTCTACCCCAACGATCCTTGATGGGATTGCCGTCGGTGTCACAAAGTCGGTGGCCGGTATTTCCATAGTTGAAATAAAGTTTTCCGTCCGGGCCGAAGACGAACGAATGGATCGAGTGGTCGTGTTGTGGATCACCAGTCTTGGTGAGAATCGCTCGTTTGGAGTCCGGAACATCGTCCCCGTTTGCATCGATGAACTCCCAAACATAAGGGGCGGCACTGACGATGACACGGTTGCCCAGCACACAGAGTCCAAGGGCCGAGTCGATATCGCGGCCTTGATAAAACACCTTGGATGTGTCGACGATGCCGTCTTGGTTGGTGTCCTCCAGAATGAGGATTCGATCACCCTCAGCTCGATCGTTTTTGTGCTTGCGATAGTTAACGACTTCGCACGCCCAGATGCGGCCTTTGTGGTCGATATCGATGTTGGTCAAGCTTTTGAGCAGAGGCTCGGAGGCGGCGAGAGAGGCTTGAAGGCCGGGCGCGACGACGAGGCCGGCGACAGCTTTGTCACTGCTTCGTTCGTCGGTCTTGGTACCAGTTCCCCAATTATTGAGTCCTTCTGGAACGCTTTCCGAGGCAATGTGAAATCGGACCGAAGTCTTTTCTGGTTCACGTGAAACCCCGCCGTTGTCGAGTGCGCAAGTGACTTGAAAACGTTCGAAGCCCTCGGGAATGTTAAAACCGATGACGCTGTTTGCGTGGGTTCCGATTCCCTTGACGACTTTGTTGCGAACTTGCAAAGGTCCCCCTTCTACGTTTGCATTTTTGGAAACTTGACCGAAGTCGGCTGACGCCTCGAACCACTCCAGATCCAGGAGCGATTTTTCACCTTGCTTGCCGACGAGTTTGGGTTCGACCCAGTCTGCCCAATCGAATCCAAAGCCATCTGCGCCTGCGGTGACGACGAGATAGAGTTTCTTGACGCCGGCAATATCGATGTCGACATCGATTTGGTGACGCGACGTTTTGTTGTCGATCGTCTGCGATGAAAAGAGAAGTTTGCCTTTGGCGTTAGACTCGGGTTTAGCTGGCGATGTGTTCGTGTTGGACGATATGAGTTGAAAGGCTTTGATAATTTCGTCCGGTTTGAAATTGCTCTTGATCGGGTCGTCTTGATTTTCTTGCAACTGCTCAAGCGTTTTGCGTTCGACGATCGCGCCCGACTCGGGGACGGGCATGTGGGCTGACCAAAGTATGGCGTTGGCAACTAGTTTGGTGGGTTCGGTTCGACCCCAGTTCCAATGGTAATGACCGCCGGTAAATCCGAACGACCGTCCACCGTTTGGTCGTTCGGTCGCCCACGCTACGTGCTGCAAATCACCGCGAGCGACTTCTTTGCGAACGGCTGGGTTACCACTATGTTCGCCGTCGGGACGATCCATTGTGCTTGCGGGTGGAACTGCGGAAAGAATCGGAGTGACCCCTTTCATTCCTTCGGGGAAACGCATGTGGAAATACCATTCATCTCGCGTTGTGAATGGTTTGACTCCGGAGGTTATCGCGTGCTGAGGGAGTTTATCGAATTTCGCATCCCAATGCGGATTTACGGACCAATTGGTTTCGAAATACCCCCCCAACCAGCTTAGGAACTCCGGACCACCCTTGTCCTTTGGGACTTCCACTGCATAGTGAATGCAAACAAGACCAGCACCTCGATCCATTTGTTTCTTAAGCCGTTCCAAATGCGGGAGAGACGGATGACCGCCACCACCATCGGAGTAGATCACGATCGTATCCGCAGTATCCAAGACGGACTCATCTTGGGGCCATCCATTTCGAATAACTTCGCATTGGGCGTTTGGATCTGTTTTTTGGAGGACGTCCGCCAAAATCCGAGAGCCGGCATAATGCTCGTGGTCTCCGTAAGCGTGGCTCGGCTTACCTGCGATAAACACAATCCGTTTCGGGGCATTCGCCGGGTCAGCAGCCATTGTTGGATTCATCGCGAAAGGCATGGAGCACGATGCGATGCACGCGACTAACAAAAATCTTAAACACGAGGTCATAGTTCGTACCAATTCAGGGAGTGGATGAATTTGTTTGAGGAAAGATCGAGGGGAGGGTGCGAGTTGGATAACGCATGGAAATTCTACCCTGCGGAGCGACATTCTCGAAGCACTCAACAGCAGTGTTGTCCACATGCGTCAAAAACTCTACTAATTTCCCAAATAAATCGCACGCCATTCGCATCTCAAAGCAACAAAAACAAGCTAATTAAGGACACTTCTCGGCTAACACCACCAATAAATTTTCTCATTCCTGGGCTTTGCCTGGGACCGCACTGTTCCGAAGGCTCTGCCTCGCTTCGCAATGCAAGTGAAACACGTATGCACGATTCGGCAGAGCCGCAGAGCCTGCAAGTCAGTGGGTTCCAAGGCAGAGCCCTGGAACCAGTGGGTGACGATTAATTCTGTGCTGAAACCTCTCCGCCTTGAATGGTAGCCAGTGCTTTCCATGCGACCAAATCAATCGAGTTAGAAAAGAAGCTGACGGAACCATCGATCTTGGACATGTTGCATCCACCGACATGGCGACTGCCAAAGGCCCGCGAATCGGGCCTTGGATTCGGTCTTGTGTGCATGCTACCGAGCACGAGTGTGTCGACGGAGTATTTGGAGAGATTGGCTGGATCAAATTGTGTACCACTCATGCGTTCGCCCCAATGAACACCAACCCAAGTGGCTTGTCCTAAAGCCATGTTGCGCTCGCCTGCCAAAAAGGAATTGCTTGTGCCATCGGTTACGTCTCGCATTGCTACGTTCGAGTTCACGAAGAACAATCCGTTTCCCTTCGTCCCTGCACCGACTGCAGACGAGCCGAAATTACCGATGTAATTGGCTCGGGCCGCAAACCCGACACAAGGTCTCAAAATGTCGGACGCATTCGGAGTCGGGGGCGGATTCAAGTTCTGCCGAACTCGCGGCACACAAGTCAATCCGATCAATCTATCCGAAGGGCAATTCCAGGTTGCTAACTGCAAGCTGCGGATACTGGACTGACTCATCGGGTCGGTTGCAGACGCTCGATCTAATTGTTCTGCAAGCGGTCCATTATCAAGCTGTGCCTGAATCAATGCACCCCAGCCCCAGCCGATTTTGTGACGATCCGCGGTTGGGTCCGTGGCTTGTCGAATAAAGCCCGAAGGAAACCTTTTCGCTTGATCGTGGTAGTTAATCACCGCTAACGAGATCTGTTTCAGGTTGTTGAGGCAACTGATTCGCCGACCGGCTTCTCGAGCCGCCTGAACAGCTGGCAGAAGCAGGCCAACCATGATTCCGATCACGGTGATGACAACCAGTAACTCAACGAGCGTGAATGCTTGCTTGTGAATGCGAAATGCCATTTATTCACCAAATGAAAGAAGAGTGGTGCAGAAAGGACCTAGCGACAAGCCTCACAGTATAAACCGCAAAGAAACGCGGCTGCAAGCATTATCCGGCCGGCTTTGCTGGTAAGAATCGCTGCAGGTTGTCCCACGACCTTTGGCTCGCACCGCGATGCTTTCGACAAACTTGGATTGCTAGGCCAGCCATGGCATCGCGTTTATTGGAATCGACTAACATGGATTCGATCCAATGTCGCAACTCCTCCGGGCTTTGCAATTGTTCGCAGGCTTTTGCCTCAAGCAGCAGATTGACTATGTCCGAAAAGTTCCTGGTGTTTGGTCCGAAACAGGTCGCGACTCCATAGGCGCACGGTTCGATCATGTTTTGTCCGCCCCGGTCACCAAAGCTACCACCCACAAAGCCGATGTCGGCCAATCCCCACCACCAACGTAGCTCGCCCACACTATCGCCCAAAAAAATCCTCCAATTGGAATCGGTAACTACGTTTTGGCTCTCGCTTCGCCTAGCCCAAGGCAGGCCGCTTTCTCCGATTGCTTTGGCAACTTCAGCGAATCGTTCAACATGTCTGGGCACCAAGACGAGCTTGAGATTCGGGAAGCGATCGGCTAGTCCGAGAAAGGCGTTCAGCACCAGAGTTTCCTCCGGCGATTGTGTGCTGCCTGCGAGCAGGACCGTATGCTCTGTTGTCAAACCGAGCAGTTCCTTTCGCAAAACGACTTCGTTGGCAAGACGATCGCCGGTCGCTCCGTCAAACTTGACATTTCCAGTCACGGTTAGCCGGTTGGCAGGCACCCCAAGCTTTTCGAACCGTTCCGCAATCGAATCCGACTGCGCGCCTACCCAGTCGATCGTCTGAATGCAGCGGCCAAAGAGGAATGGGATGCGAGAATAACCTTTCAAGCTACTTTCGCTCAAACGACCATTGAGGATCGCCACAGGACATCCGTTTCTTTCCGCTTGCAACAGCCAATTGGGCCACAGTTCCAGCTCAGCCAATACGATGAGTTTCGGTTGCAGACGCGAAAGGACGCGTCGAATCGCCCAACTAAAATCCAATGGTGTGAAGAACAGAAGATGTTTTGGGAAGAGCTTTTTGGCCAAATCCATCCCACTATCGGTTGAAACCGAGATGGCAATTCCAAGATCGGGTCGCTCCGCCTCGAGCGTTTCGACTAGGGTCCGCAATACTTGCACCTCACCAACACTAACGGCATGTAACCACACTAAATGACCTGCACGCGAAGGGGATTGGCCATTCCCCAAGAGCCGTTCGCCCCAACCACGACGGTATCGCCCATGCCTCCAACGCTTCCAAAGAACTAAGGGGCTCACAATAATTAGGGCGACGAAGTACAATCCATTTAGCAAAATCGACATCAGTATGTTACGGCGATGCTTTCCATTTGTTGACAAGTGTTTAATAAACTGGTCAGTTTCCTGCCCAGTGGTACGCCCCCTGAAGGATCAATGTTAACAATCAAATGAAAAACGCAGTACCTGTTTCGGAAATTACATTAGTAGCGAACGATCCGGACAATACGGAAAGTCGGTCATCGACGAGTTCAGGCGGACTTTGGATCGAAGTGGTGACGATTCTATTGTTTGTCGCAGCTCTGGTCGCCGGCCTCGGATTTTGGAAGGAATGGATTTCCTCCGTAGACCGAATAATATGCACATTTTGTGTTTCGGTCGGTCTCATCGTTGCTTTTTGTCGTTCGGAATGGCGAGGCGAAAGATCGAATGCAAGATTATTTTTTGGGCTTGCTTTGTTTTGCATTGCAGGTGCCATTTTAGGTGCCAGCTACGGACTTGGTCGTCCCAAGCTCTCAGGAATCGCGTGCGGTGTCACATTGGCTGCATGGAGCTCGTTGCGAATCGTGGGCGAAAGCGTCCAAAATAGTTTATCGTTCGGCTTGGTCCTTGGGATTCCCTCTCTTGTTGATTCATTTGCCGATCGAGGTGGTTTCGATTGGCTGGAATCCGTAGCCCTATCTGTCACCTCTGGTTTAGCAGATGCGGTCGAGCTGTCCCATGTTGTCGAAGGACAAAGGCTCCTCTTCGGATTGGGCATCGCAGACCGATTTTCTTGTGTCGATGATTGGGATAGCGTTCTTAGTTTTTTCAGCATCGCCGTCTTTTGCATTTTGTGTTTCCGCAGAAATTTATTGGGGGGAGTCCTAACGGCGATTCTCTCTGTGGTCACCTGGATCGCGGTTCGAGGAACGGCATGGGTTGCGATTGTGTGGTTGGGAAACACACGTGGAATTTGGTACGAATGGTCCATCGGATTCGAAGTAGGACTTTTTTTGTTTGGAGCTCTTTTGGTTGTTAGTATCGACCAGTTCGTTGCAGCCTTCTTAGAACCCATCCCGTTGGAGTTCACTAATCTTGATTTTCCCTTGTTCGTGTTCCTTTGGAATTGGATTTGTGGCTTACCAAAGTTGACTTTGTCGCTACCTCAGCGAGACGACAATTTCAGTAAAGAAATGGAGGATGACTATGACTCGTAGTGAATTCACAGACGGCGCGTTATGGCTTGGTCGAGAGTTTCTGAAATTTTTCATCTCGCCGGTTGGCGTTACTAGTGGGTTGATCGACGCATTTCGCGGTTGGAGATTTTCTCGAAGCTGGGTTCGTTTTGGTTTTCACTTGCCTTCGGTAGTATTGTTGTTCTCGGTCTATTTGGTTTTGGGTTTCTCCCTCCTCGGACGCGAGGATAGTCGTATCCAATTGCTCTCGGTGCAGAGCGAGAAACGATGCGTGACCAGGTTGATGGAGGAAAGCTGCGATGAGTTGAACGAAGATGAGTTCAGCAAGGTCCCAGGCTTGTCCAACATGGAGATCGTCCAATACAAAACCGTTCCAATTTCAGATCTAGCCAAGCGTTACATTGAACTACTGAGCAAGCGAATTCTATCGATCCAATCCAAAAACCAGATTGCACATTATCGCCTCGGGATGATTTACAACCTGACCGAGCGGTACGAAGAGGCGACTTCGGAAATGTCTGAGCTTGCAAATGGAAAATACGGTGAATGCGTCCAGGCCAATGCTTGGATGGCAAAGGATTTGCTGAAAAAACGAGCCGCTGGTGGCGAGGTCACGACGAGCGAGTTGGTGGCGCAACTGGAGAAGGCATCGAAATGGAAAGATGTCGATCTTCGACTCGTTTCTTACCTCGCTCGGATTTTGGAAGAAACTGGTGATACGGCAAAGGCAATCTCATTGACTAGGCAAGCTGTTGCGAAGAGGCCTGAGTTGAATCTGGATCTCGCAAGACTGTACTATCGACAGGGCTACCAACAAGAATTACGGTCTGCGGCGAATTCGGCTGAAGACCTATTCATAAAAAGAATCAACACCTCCAAAGAAAAAGAATCCGATCGGTTAGCGGTTGCCGAAACTCGTCGAATGACAGGTCGATTAGAGCAGGCAGCCGAAATCTTAGTCGAGGGTTTGGCAATCAAGAATAGCGGACCGGCAACTCGGCGCGAGCTGTCTGAAATCTACCGTTTGATCTACTTAAAGTCCGTTTTCCAAACGGAGGCTGGAACCTACCAAGCGGACTTGGAGCAACTCGAAAAAGTTGCTGACACCGACCCATCCAATTCAAATATCTCGGGAGAGATCGCCAAATTGCTTTCTCTCAAGCTCAAGCCCACTAAGAAACTGGTCGACGTTCTGCGGAAACAAATTGAATCGGGCATTTCCAGTGTCGAAGCCCATTTACTGCTTGCCGAAGGTTATTTAGAAACCGGTAACAACAAGGAAGCAATTCGCAATTGGGAACTAGCATTAGGCAAAAACCCCAATCAAGTCAGCGCATTGAACAATCTGGCTCTTGTACTCGCAAAGGAATCAGAGAACAACATCGACCGATCCCTCGAACTTTTGAACAAGGCGAATGCGTTATCGCCGAACAATGCGGAAGTCCTCGATTCGCTTGGCGATATTTTGATAATGGCCAAGCGTCCAAAAGACGCGATCAATAAGTTTGAACTTGCTATTCGATTTGACACACAACGCATCGGAACTCGCAAAAAATTGGTCGACGCCTACCAATCAAACGGAATGGAGGACGATGCCAAAACTCTCAGCAAAGTCATCGAAAAAATGGAAAGAATCAAAGCGGAGGAGGAGGCCAAGACGAAAGAGTTATCCGAGTCGAATTGATGAAATTTAACTGCCACTGCGTGGAAATCGACGCATCGATTTCTAGCGACTCAGCCGCCCTTGGTACCTCAGGGCGTGCCAACCAATTTATAGTTGGATTTCAAACTTCTACTCGATAGCTTTGCAATTGGGAGATGGCCAGATCGAACTCGGATCCTCGTCCTGTTACAATCGATTGAAGCTCACCGGAATAGGGATGGCGAAAATCGAGACGCATCGAGGTGAGCAACATTCGAACTACCCCAGTTCGGTCAAAAACAAATGCATTGGCCGTGCTGTCTCCATGTCGATGATCGCCGACCACCGGGTGACCCAGCTGTTCGAGATGACGGCGAATCTGGTGCGATCGACCCGTCAATGGCTTAACCTCGAGCAGCGAATACTCTGTGCTCGTCGCGTTGGTCCCAAACCCTGGAACGCGATATCTCCAGAGCATTTCAAACTTGGTAATCGCTTCCTTCTCGGTGGTTTCAACTTTGTCGCGTTGATTCCATTCATCCCCCGATTTCGCTCCAAGCGGCTTATCGATGAATCCTCTATCAGGGGCCGATCCGCATACAAGCGCTTGATAGTATTTGGACACCATCCTGCGAGTAAATAAGTCGACCATTTTGGCGGCTGCCGAACCGCTCAATCCGAACAAGATCAGCCCAGCGGTTGGTTGGTCCAGTCGATGAACTGGGTAGAGATGGCATCCAAGCTGGTCTCGCAGCGATTGGAGCAAAACCGGCTCGTCGGATAGCGACGAATCGCTGCGGTGGACGATTAAACCCGCCGGCTTGAAGACGGCAACATAGTTTTCATCGCGGAAGAGAATTTGCAAAGGCAGACAAAGAGTCTTGTCGATGAAATCATCCGTCTCGAGCAACGCAGAAGTCGGCATGCTTACGTAAGCTTTACTTTTTTACCCGACTTCTTTTCAAATAAAGCAATGACCTTGGCCCGATCGGTTAACTCCTTTTCCCGGGCTAAACAGGCGAGCTCCCATGCCATTTTCTTTCCGTAGCGTTTAAACGCAAAACTCAGTTTCTGCCGAGTACCGTCTTCTGTAACCCAGGACGCACAGTATCCGAAAGACTCCGCATTGACCCATCGCGCATCGACGTTGCGAACCAAGTGAACGCCAACTCTCCCGGACGAATTCCTGGACGTTTTCTGGTTGCGAGTGGTTTGAATAGGAGCAGCCGCAGCGGCCCATTCTGCGTAGCATTCTTTCGAGGCCTTTAGCGATTTCGCCTTGCCACCCAGGGTCCGGTCGTTGAAAAACTGCTGCTTTCGAACACCCGCTCGCGTAATGCGAACCATCCAACCTCGCGTTGACACTCCCTCGTATTCAATGCGTGTGATGCCTTTCAGTGCTATAGTCATTTAGTGATTTCCAATGGGACTTTTCGAAAAAACAAACAAATGTGTGGTCAAGTTGTCGTAGCTTAACCATCGATCGCAACTAAAGCAAATGGCTGCACCTGGG
>Ga0163144_10028655_pt1 | contig 10725 bp, 8 predicted proteins | sample OliLak19BULKMAT1_FD_123175 | JGI IMG/M metagenome (GOLD analysis project Ga0163144, IMG submission 123175) | Freshwater microbial mat bacterial communities from Lake Vanda, McMurdo Dry Valleys, Antarctica - Oligotrophic Lake LV.19.BULKMAT1 | ecosystem: Environmental > Aquatic > Freshwater > Lake... | reverse complement strand
CGCGCCGTAACTTTCGGCATATTTGACGAAATCGGGGTTGCCATAGGTCAGGCCCCAATCGGCAAAGCCCATATTGGCCTGCTTCCAGCGGATCATGCCATAGCTGCTGTCGTTCAAAACCAGCACGGTGATGTTCAGCTTCAACCGGACGGCAGTTTCCATTTCCTGGCTGTTCATCATGAACCCGCCATCGCCGCAAATCGCCAGCACCTTGCGATCGGGATAGACCATCGCCGATGCCATCGCCGAGGGCAGCCCAGCACCCATCGTCGCAAGCGCATTATCGAGCAGGACAGTATTGGCCTGGCGGGCGGGGTAATTGCGCGCAAACCAGATTTTATAGACGCCATTGTCGAGGCAGATGATTCCGTTCGGCGGCATCGCCTCGCGGATTTTGCGGACCAGAAAGGGCGGGAAGATCGGGAAGCGCGCATCATCGTCGAGCGACGCGGTATGCGCGACTTCGGCGGCGCGTGCCTTGGCCATGAAATCGAAATTCCATGCCCCCTGCGGCATGACGTCTTCCTTCATCTGCCAGATCGCATTGGCGATATCGCCGATCACCTCGATCGACGGGAAATAGACCGGATCAACCGAAGCGGTGTTGGTGCTGATATGGATGACCTCAGTCCCGCCCTGCTTCATGAAGAAGGGTGGTTTCTCGATCACGTCATGGCCAACGTTGATGATCAGATCGCTGTGTTCAATCGAGCGGTGGACGAAATCGCCCGCCGAAAGCGCCGCGCAACCCAGGAATTTCGGGTGCAGTTCATCGATCACCCCCTTGCCCAGTTGCGTGGTGACAAAGGGAATGCCGGTCTTTTCAATAAATTGAAGCAGCATCCGGCTGGTCATCGTCCGGTTGGCACCCGCGCCAATCACCAGCACAGGCGATTTGGCAGCTTCAATCCGGGCGACGGCAGCGCGCACCGATTTGGGGTCTGCGGTGGGCCGCCGCACCAGGCTGCGTTTCAGCGGCACGCTGTCGGTCTGTTCATCGGCGATATCTTCGGGAAATTCGATATGCGTGGCACCGGGTTTTTCTTCCTCGGCCAGTCGAAATGCCTCGCGCACCCGGCTCGGGATATTGTCGGATGAGGCAAGTTGGTGCGTGTATTTGGTGATGGGGCGCATCATGTCGACCACGTCGAGAATCTGGAAGCGCCCTTGCTTGCTCGACTTGATCGGCTTTTGTCCGGTCACCATCAGGATCGGCATGCCACCAAGATTGGCATAGGCCGCCGCCGTCACCAGATTGGTGGCCCCCGGCCCCAGGGTTGCGAGGCACACGCCGGTCTTGCCGGTGTGGCGACCATAGGTGGCGGCCATGAAACCTGCGCCCTGCTCATGTCGTGTGAGAATCAGCTTGATCGATTCAGATCGTGACAGGCTGTCGAGAAAGTCCAGATTCTCTTCGCCGGGCACGCCAAAGACATACTCAACGCCTTCTTCCTCGAGACATTTTACGAACAGGTCAGAAGCTTTCATCGACAAATCCCCCAAGTTGCCCCGCGCAGTTTTATTCCTCATAACATCATCCAATGACACTTTGCGCACGTCCGCCGTTCGGTTTCCACAAAAAAACTGAAATCCTCGCAATCGCTGAACAGAATTTGCTAGCCAGATTGGGGGCAATTTTGAGATACTATGCTATGGGATCAGCGATTATAGTTCGTTGGAGCGTATATATCTGAAATAAGATAGATTTTTTGGGGGATGCAAATGGCCAGTGGTGATCATGTCGACCTTGCGACATTCATGGAGGGCGTGAAAAAACGCAATCTCGGGCAACCCGAATTCATCCAGGCCGTGCAAGAAGTAGCACAGGACATTTATGAATTCATCGCCGACAAGGAAGCCTATCACCATTACCAAATCCTGCGGCGAATTGCCGAGCCTGACCGAATCATCTCGTTTCGCGTCTGCTGGGAAGACGACAAGAATAATATCCGTGTTCAGCGCGGTTGGCGCGTCCAGAACAACAACTCGATTGGGCCGTATAAGGGCGGGATTCGTTTCCACCCCTCGGTCACTGAAAGTGTTCTGAAGTTTCTGGCGTTTGAGCAGACATTCAAAAATGCGCTCACGGGCCTGCCGATGGGCGGCGGCAAGGGTGGTGCGAATTTCAATCCCAAGGGCAAGAGCGATCACGAAGTCATGCGCTTTTGCCAGAGCTTTATGACCGAGCTGTATCGCCATGTCGGGGCCGATGTTGACGTGCCTGCGGGCGACATCGGCGTTGGTGCGCGCGAAATCGGCTATATGTTTGGGCAGTATAAGCGGATCACCAACCAGTTCACCGGTGTTTTGACCGGCAAGGGTCTGGAATTTGGTGGCTCGCTGATTCGCACTGAGGCAACAGGCTATGGCGCGGTCTATTTTATGCAGAGTATGCTCAAGACAAAGGGCATGGATCTGGAGGGCAAGACCGCCGTCATTTCGGGCTCAGGCAATGTCGCAACCCACGCTGCCGAAAAAATCGTCGAACTTGGCGGCAAGGTGCTCACGCTTTCCGACAGCGAGGGATTTGTGCACGACCCGGACGGGATTGATCAGGACAAGATCAACTGGGTGAAGGCGCACAAGACCAAGCGCCGCGGCCGCATTTCGGAATATGTGAAGGAATATCCCGGCGCGAGCTTTTACGCCGGCAAGACGCCATGGGGCGTGGTCTGCGATATTGCCTTGCCTTGCGCGACACAGAATGAGCTGCTCGGCGACGATGCCCGCATGCTGGTCGCCAATGGCTGCATTGCGGTTGCCGAAGGTGCCAACATGCCGACAACGCTGGAAGGCGTGCACGTCTTTAAGGATGCGAGAATCATGTTCGCGCCAGGCAAGGCGGCGAACGCCGGTGGCGTTGCGGTGTCTGGCCTGGAGATGAGTCAGAATAGCGGGCGGCGGGCGTGGAAAGTTGCCGATCTGCAGCAGCAGCTATTCGATATCATGGAGGGTATTCACGAACGCTGCGTGGAACATGGTGCCGATGGGCAAGGCCATATCGATTACGTAAAGGGCGCAAACATCGCCGGCTTCAAAAAAGTCGCCGACGCGATGTTGGCCTTTGGTGTGGTGTGATTGGATAGCGGCCAAAAACCTGATCGCGCCATTTGACGTGCTTCCAGCTGCGAAGTTCGCCGTCGCTAACGTGCTTCTAAATGATGCGGTTGGCGAAGGCACTAAACTAAGCTCGAGCCGTTGACGAGCGGACTCCGCTTCCGCCTCCGCCGCAACTTGGCCCGCAGTCGCAGCGTCGACGCCGTCGTCGACCAGCTTAAGAAGTTGCGGCGCTCGGATTCGGGCGTCTTCAGGGGTCCAGGCGAAGCCGTGGGTGCCAATCTTGAGCCGTTTTGCCGTTGAGCACTTTTCGCCGACGCGATACCGCAGGACGCAGGATTTGCGCCCGGTCGAGGGACTTGCGCCCGGTCGAGGTCATGACAACGCCGAGGCCGCAGATGGGTCGTCCCACTGCCACTTCCGTTGCCCCTGCGCAGGGGCATCCATGCCGTTTACCGTCCTCTTCGAAACCTTTGCCGTCGCCACCTCGGTCCTCCTGCCTTGACCAGAACTCATCCGGTATTCAGCTCGAAGGATACGGGGAGTAACGGCAAGCAATCGCAGTTAAGATACTATCGGGCGGGCACTCGAGGAAATCCACGTGGGGCAACAACGGGCAATGCTGTCACAGACTTATAAGGGACTCGATCAGGCTGAGGTCGTGAGTTCAATCCTCACCGGCAGCACCCTTTTTCGGCTTGATCATTTTGCCTCTGCGATCAGTTCTGCCGCCTTGGTGCCGGTCCAGTCCATGCCGCCGACCATCCGCCACACTTCGTTGCCCTTGCTGTCAAACAGGATCGTGGTGGGCAAATTGGCCTGATAGGCAATGCTGAGCGCGGCCTTTTGATCGAGCCAGGGTTTGAGATGCGTGAAGGCGGCTTTTTCAAAAAAAGGTTTTACCTTCGCCACGCCTTCGAGATCCTGGCTGACCGTCAAGATTGTCACCTTGCCGTCGAGCGAGGCCGCCAGCCGATCAAGCGTTGGCATTTCGGCAACGCAGGGCGCGCACCACGTCGCCCAAAGGTTGAGCAGTACAGGCTTTCCGGCAAAGCTGGCGATCGTCGCCGGGTTGCCTGCGGGATCGGTGAAGACCAGGCCCGATGCGGGTTCGCCTTTGTGCGTGCGTTCAAGCGTACCGATGGTTTCGCGAATGACCTTCGCCGTCCCGGTGCCGGGAGCGACCTCGTCACTGGTCGCCACGGGGGCCGCCGCCGCTGCTGAAGCGTTTGGTTGCTCCGCAGGCGGCAATTGCCTATCGCAACCGCCTGCCAATAGTGGCAGCATAAGGAGACTGACGATCAGCGGGCGTGATGACATTTCGGGGGATAACTCCAATGCGATGTGGGGCGGGCGTTTTGCCGAAGGCCCCGCCGCCGTCATGCGCGAGATAAACGCCTCTATCCCCTTCGACAAGCGACTGTGGCGACACGATGTGGCGGCCTCTAAGGCACATGTCGCGATGCTGGGTGCGACCGGCATTGTCAGCGCCACCGATGCAGCCACGATCGCGCAAGGGCTGGACGAGGTTGCGGCTGATTATGCGGCGCACGGCGTGCCCGATGATCTGGCGCTCGAAGATATTCACATGCTTACCGAAGCACGGCTGACCGAGAAAATTGGCGCGGTGGCCGGGCGGCTGCACACGGCACGCTCGCGCAATGATCAGGTTGCGACCGATTTCCGACTTTGGGTGCGAGATGCGATTGATCAGGTCGATAGTGCGCTCGGGGCGCTCCAGGATGCACTGATCGCGCGTGCGGACGACCATGCCGACAGCGTCATGCCAGGCTTCACCCATTTGCAAAGCGCGCAGCCGGTCACGCTTGGGCATCATCTGATGGCCTATTACGAGATGATCGCGCGTGACCGCAGCCGCTTTGCCGACGCACGCATGCGGGGCAATTTCTGCCCGCTCGGCAGCGCGGCACTGGCGGGGACGGGGTTTCCCATTGACCGGGCGATGACGGCGGCGGCGCTTGGTTTTGCCGCACCCACCCGCAACTCGCTCGATTCAGTATCGGACCGGGATTTCGCGCTCGATTATCTTATGGCCGCGACGCAGTGCAGCCTGCATCTTTCGCGCTTGGCGGAGGAATTTATCATCTGGGCGTCGCAGCCCTTTGGCTTTGTCGCGCTGTCTGACCAATGGTCGACGGGGTCATCAATCATGCCGCAAAAGCGCAATCCTGATGCAGCCGAACTGGTGCGCGGCCATGCGGGCCGGATTGCGGGGTGCATGGTGGCGCTGGTGATGACGATGAAGGGCCTGCCGCTCGCCTATTCAAAGGACATGCAGGACGACAAGCCGCCGGTTTTCGAGGCGCATGACCTGCTTGCGCTGTCGGTTGCGGCAATGACGGGGATGGTGACGAGCGCAACCTTCCACACCGATCGGATGCGCGAGACGGCGCAAGCCGGTTTTGCGACCGCAACCGATCTTGCCGACTGGCTGGTGCGCGAAGCGGGCCTGCCGTTCCGCGAGGCGCATCATGTGACCGGGCGCGCGGTAAAGCTTGCCGAGAACTTGGAGATCGCGCTTGACGAGATCGCGCTGAATGATCTGCAGGCAATTGATGCGCGGATCGACGAACGTGTCTATGATGTGCTGGGTGTTGATGCGTCGGTCGCCAGCCGAACGAGCATGGGGGGAACCGCCCCAACGCAAGTCCGTGCGGCAATTGCACAAGCCCGTGCGCACAGAGCCGGAGAAAAGGCATGAAGCGTCCAATCGTGATGTCCCTGATGCTCGGTGCCGTGCTTGCGCTCGCTGGATGTGGTGCGGCCAATGGCCTGAAACCGCTTGAGGGCAACAGCCTGCCGGTCGCCCCGCTCGGCGCGACCGAGACACCGACCGCAAAGCAATTGCTGACGCCGACGACGCAGGCCCGCCCAGATCGTAGCGACGAGTTGTTGCGCAAATCAGAGGCGCGGCGCGGCGACGATTTCGATCTGCCGCCGCCGAACTGATCATGGATCATTTTGCTTTTATCGACGGCGCGCTGCATGCCGAAGATGTACCGCTGGCGCTGATCGCCGAACAGGTCGGCACACCGGTCTATGTCTATTCAACCGCGACGCTGACCCGGCATGCCGAGGTATTCCGCGAGGGGCTTGCCAAGGCTGGGCGCGTGCACCTTGCCTACGCGATCAAGGCCAACCCCAATTTGGCGGTGCTGCGCGTGCTCGCCAATGCAGGTTACGGCGCTGATGTTGTGTCGGGTGGTGAACTGGCGCGCGCGCTGGCGGCGGGGATTCCAGCACGTGACATTGTGTTTTCTGGCGTTGGCAAGACGCGGTTGGAGCTTGAACAGGCGCTGGGCCTCGGGCTTGGTCAGTTTAATCTGGAGCTTGAGGAAGAAGGCCAGGTGCTCGCCGCGATTGCGCATGCGGGCGGGACGACGGCGAACGCCACGCTGCGCGTCAATCCCGATGTCGATGCGGGCACACATGCCAAAATCTCCACCGGCAAGGCCGAAAACAAGTTTGGTGTGGCGATCCATCACGCCCCGGCGATCTTTGACCGGTTGGCTGGCTTGCCCGGCCTCAACCTGCGCGGTGTTGCTATCCATATCGGCAGCCAGCTGAGTGACCTCGCGCCGCTGGAAGCAGCCTATCGCCGGGTCGGGCAATTGGTGACCGAGCTGCGCGCGGCGGGCCACGTGATTGACCGGGTCGATCTGGGTGGAGGCCTGGGCGTGCCCTATCGGCCCGGCGAGATCATGCCGAGCCCGGCTGAATTCGGGGCGATGGTCACCCGCGTAACGGCGGGCTGGGATGTCGAGCTGATGTTTGAGCCCGGCCGCGTGCTAACGGGAAATGCAGGCGTCCTGCTGACAAAGGTCATCTGGGTGAAACCCGGTGTGCGTCACCCTTATGTGATTGTCGATGCGGCCATGAACGATCTGGCCCGTCCGGCACTTTATGACGCCTGGCATGATTTTGTCGCGGTCCGCCCAACGGGTGAGCGGATGATCGCCAATATCGCAGGGCCAGTGTGCGAGAGCGGCGATACCTTCGCAATGGCCCGCGATATTGATACGGTGAAATCCGGCGATCTGGCGATTTTTCGCACCGCCGGGGCTTACGGCGCGACGATGGCGAGCACCTATAATAGCCGCCCACTCGTGCCGGAAGTGCTCGTCAGCGGTGACCGATACGCCGTGGTCGCAGACCGGATAGCGCCCGCGACGATCCTGGCGGCCGAACGCGTGCCCGAATGGCTGAAAGCGTAAGCCTGCACAGCCTGCCGCTGTTTGTGCGGCTGGCGGGTCGACCGGTAATCTTGATCGGCGACGGCGAGCAAGCGGCACCCAAGCGACGGCTGCTTGAACGGGCGGGGGCGCTCATCGTTGGCGAGGCGGATGTTGCATCACTCGCGATTGTCGCGCTGGAGGCAAATGATGCTGCCGAGGCTGCCGTTGTCCGGCTGAAGGCGCGCGGCATCTTGGTCAACGCCGTTGATCGGCCGGCTTTGTGCGATTTCACGATCCCGGCAATTGTCGAGCGCGGCCCGGTTCTCATCGCGATCGGTACCGGTGGTATTTCGGCAGGGCTAGCGGCGGCCCTGCGCCAACGGATTGAGGCATTGCTGCCGCCGTCGCTGGGCAAGCTGGCGCTTGCGCTTTACGCTGCGCGCGCGGCGTTGCGCGAGCGTTTACCCGATGGCGGAGACCGACGCCGAACGGTTGGTGCGGCGCTGGCGCCCGGCGGCATACTTGATCCGATGGACGGCGACAGCCACCACGCCGTGGCAACTTGGCTTGAAAGCCCCGCCCCGCCTGCGCCGCGTTGTGCAACCATCATGCTGCGATCCGGCGATCCGGAAGATTTGCGGCTGAAGGAGGCTCGACTGCTTGCGCTGGCGGACCGGCTCTATCACCGCCCGGACGTGCCAACCGCAATACTCGACCGCGCCCGTGCCGATGCCGATCGCGTGCTGGCAACGACCCCGCCCGCAACGCTCCTGCCCGGCCTGTCGGTCTATCTGGAGATGCAGCCGTGATCGGCTTTGCATATGGCGTGGACGGCAAGACGGTCTGTAAAATGCTGCCGGCCGAATCGATCAGCGCAAGCGGCGAGCTCGTGTGGGTGCATCTCAACACCCAGATCGAGGAGGCCAAGGCCTGGCTGTCCGATACCGGCAAGCTCCCCGACTTCATTGTCGAGGCACTGACTGCAGTGGAGACCCGCCCACGCTGCGACCAGATTGGCGACGGCGCCTTCATTAACCTGCGCGGACGGGCGGTCGATGAAATGACCATGTCCGATCCGCTCGCATCGGTTCGAATCTGGGCGGTGGCGGGCAAAGTCTTTTCAGTGACGCGGCATCCGTTGACGGCAGTAGACTTGGTTGTGCAGGCTGTGGAGCAGGGCCAAATCCACGATCCCGGCGACCTTATCGCAGAGTTTGCCGCCGCTATTACCAGCGAGCTTGATCCCAAAGTGGCCGATCTTGGCGACTTACTGGATGATTGCGAGGCCGAGCTCGATCAGGATCGCATTTTTGAGCTGCGCCGCACCGTCACCAAGGTTCGCGTCCAGGCAATTGGTTATCGCCGTTTCTTGACGCCACAGCGCGCGGCAATCGAAAAACTGGCTGCACTGCCAGTGCCTTGGCTACAGGATGAGGACCGGATGCATTTAAGCGCCGCTGCTGATCGGGCAGCGCGGATGGCCGAAGAGCTTGAATCCATCCGCGAACGATCTGCGCTGACGCATGAGGCGTTGACCGATTTGCGCGCCGAACAGATTGATCAGCGCGCGCTGCTGATTTCGGTGGTCGCGATGATTTTTCTGCCGCTGACTTTCCTGACCGGTTTGCTCGGTATGAATGTGAAGGGCATTCCCTTTGCCGATCAGCCCTGGGCGTTTGACGGCATTGTTTTGTTCTGCGCGGCGATTGCTGGCGGTGTAACGGTGTATTTTATCCAGCGGCACTGGTTCCGCTAAGCCGTTCCGGCTGGTCGTTCAGCACATTGAGCGAGGCGATCAGTCGCAGACGATCCGCCTGTGTCTCACTCAGCGGACTCCGCACCTCCCCCAGTTCCATCGCACGTGCGGCGAAGCGCGCGTCAAGCCCGGCGTTCGAGCGCTTCAGTTCGTTAAACCGGCGCGCACGCTCGATGACCCGCTCAATCCGTGCGGCCAAAACGCCAAAGGAGAAGGGCCTCGCGACATGGTCATCGGCTCCGACAGCCAGCGCTTGCACAGCGGCTTCAGGATCTGCGCGGCTGGTCACCATGATTACCGGCAAGTCAGCGGTTGCGCGATTGCCGCAAATCTCGGTGAGCACCACAATCCCCGACAAATCCGGCATGACCATATCGAGCAGTATCAAATCAAACCCGCGCGCTGCGATGAGATCAAGCGCCTCGGCACCATTGTCACTCAGCGCCACCGGGAAGACTTGCACCGGCGCGGCGACACAGGCACCTGAGACGCATGCGGGCTCAAAGTGATATCATCGTGATCGGGGGCGGGCATAATGGCCTGGTCTGTGCCTGGTATCTGGCGCGCGCGGGCAAGCGCGTGACGGTGCTTGAGCGGCGCGCAGTCGTCGGCGGCGCGGCGGTGACCGAGGAATTTGCGCCGGGATTTCGCAATTCAACCGCCAGCTACACCGTCGGCCTGCTTGATCCGCAGATCATCAGCGATATGGCGCTCCATGACCACGGGCTGCGCATCGTCGGGCGGCCCTTTTCAAACTTCCTACCCCTGGAGGATGGGCGTTCGCTGCTGATGGGGGGTGGACAATCACAGGCAGCGATTGCGCGCTTCTCGCCCAAAGACGCCGCCACCCTGCCCGATTATGAGCGCCGATTGGGGCAGGTCGCCCAAGTGCTGCGGATGCTTGCCAATCGGACGCCGCCCGATGCGGCAGGTGGCGCAGGCGATGTGCTGCGCGCGATCGATCAGGTCTGGCGGCTGCTCAAACTGCCAATTGAGGCCAAGCGCGACACGCTTGATCTGTTCACCCGATCAGCACGCGAGTTTCTGGATGGCTTTTTTGAGAGCGCACCGATCAAGGCCGTCCTTGGCTTTGATGCAGTGGTGGGCAATTATGCCAGCCCCGATACGCCCGGCAGCGGCTATGTGCTGCTGCATCATGTTTTTGGCGAGGTGAATGGTCAGCAGGGCGAATGGGGCCATGCGATCGGCGGCATGGGGGCCGTGACGCAGGCAATGGCGAATGCTTGCAAAGCGATGGGGGTCGCGATCTGCACCAACAGCCCGGTCGCGCGAATCCTTGCTGACAAGGGACGCGTTGAAGGCGTTGAGCTCGCTGATGGCAGCCGGATCGTCGCGCGCAAAATCGCGGCCAACGTCCACCCCAAGACGCTGCTGCTGGATATGGTCGAGCCCGACGTGCTCGAGCCTGGCCTGCGCGACCGAATGACGCGCCATGCCAATGGATCGGGCACCTTCAGGATGAATGTTGCGCTATCGGTATTGCCGCGATTTACGGCACTGCCCGAGGCCGGCGACCATCTGAAAAGCGGGATCATCCTTGCGCCCAGCCTTGATTATATGGACCGCGCCTTTGTCGATGCGAAAAGCCTGGGCTGGTCGGCACAACCCATTGTCGAAATGCTGATCCCGAGCCTGATCGATGATAGCCTGGCCCCGCCCGGTGCGCATGTTGCAAGCCTGTTTGCGCAACATTTT
>Ga0163144_10028653_pt1 | contig 10725 bp, 5 predicted proteins | sample OliLak19BULKMAT1_FD_123175 | JGI IMG/M metagenome (GOLD analysis project Ga0163144, IMG submission 123175) | Freshwater microbial mat bacterial communities from Lake Vanda, McMurdo Dry Valleys, Antarctica - Oligotrophic Lake LV.19.BULKMAT1 | ecosystem: Environmental > Aquatic > Freshwater > Lake... | reverse complement strand
CGCAAAAGTGGAAAGGAAGGAGTGTTTAAATGTGATGTTAGATTTAAGAGCCAAGAACCAATAGACAAGAAAGGAGGATTGGTGCGGTGAAGAAGAAGTTGCGAGTGACAAGTTGCGAGGAACAGCCGCCCTTCGGCTTTGCTAAGCGTAACAAGCCACAAATACAGGAATGAATACAAATGAGCGGATTGTGAGGTTAGGAGTTTGAGATATGAGACCCCGCGAACCGATTATGAGACCCCGCGATCGAGGTATAGTGAGAGGAAATTGGGTTATAAGAGCCGCTATAGTGAATTTCATTTCATTTTAACGAAAAAAAAGGTGGTTGGTAGTGGTAGCTGGATGGTGACGTTTGTGGTTGGGTGGAGAAGGGACGAGGGACGGGAGACGGGGGACTAGGGACGAAAAAAAACAGCCGGGTGAGAGGAGTGGTGAATGATGAATTATGAATTATTAATGAACAGCCGTGGTTCGGCAAGCTCTGCAGTAGGATTTTTTAAATGATTATCACCGCCTTCGCTCGCCTCTGGCGGGTGAAGAATATGTGCGAGTCTTGCGTATTAAAAAATGCCTGAGAGATTTGAATAGCTCACTCGCGGGACGCGAGCGAGGGCGGGATGAGGAGACATTGGGGCGAAATAGAGAATAGAGGTGTTGTACAGTTGCGCTTCATGGCACGCAGAGTGACTTTTAGGACACTCTGCTGCGAAGAAATAATTCATTTTTCTATTTGGTCTAGCGTGTTCTAATAATTTCAAATGTTCCACACACTTAGTAAAAGGGCAATATGTGAGCGACTCTTAATTATTAATAAAGTTGTTTCTTTTTTACTCATTCATTTCCTATATAATTGCACCATGTTAATTTCACTTAAAATAAAAATCATGAACTTTTTTAAAAAGTTGGCAGTATTCTCACTAGTAGCAAATTTTACGCTTACTTACGCATCCGATCCTAAAATAAAACTAACATGGGGGCAAGAGTATATACTTCCAAAAAAACATTTTGATTTAGGCTTTCTGGGAAACAATGAAGTTGGCTATATGCAAATTGGCCACCTTTATGGAAAAAGTCTTTCGCTGCAAAAATTTTCACCAACGTTGAAATTAGAAAGCGAAAAATTGATTGACTTACGCACCTTACCAAAAGGGTATGATAGTGAGCTATTCAGCGAGTGGAACGGAAGTAGTTATTGGTTTTATACCACTTGGAATAAAAAAGAAGGTAAAGAAAGATTGTTTGTGCAAAACGTTGACCTTAAAAAAGGCGATCTTTCAGGAAAATCAAAAGAGTTGATTCAATGTCCTAAAGTGACAGGCAGTTTAGTGGTTACAGGGGTGTATCAATTTCATAAAGGAAATAAATTCAAAATTTCATTTGCAAAAGATTCTTCAAAAATGTTTGTTTATGTAAATTATCCAAATGCGAGTAAAATAAATGCCAAGAACTATGAAGAATACGGATTTTGGGTTTTTGATAAAAACATGAACGTAATTTGGTCTAAGCCAAACGTAAAAATGCCCTACACAGAAAATAAATTAAGTATAATAGATTTTCATGGCGATAAAGACGGTAATTTTCTTTTACTATCAAAAGTTTTTAACGATGAGTCAACCAAAGAAATTGTTGACAATGCCCCTAATTTTCATTATGAAATTTTGAAGTTTTCAAAAGATGCAAATGGTAGATCTATCAATTTTAATTTTGATGATAAGTATGTATCGCAGATTATAATTTTTGAAGATCCAAAGTTTAATATCGTTTGTTCAGGATTTTATGCCAATAAAGATAAGAACGGTAAGCTTAAAGCAAATAAAAGCAAAGTAGATGGGTCATTTATCTTAAAACTAAATGCGGCAAGTGATAAAATGGAAAAATTCCAACAAGGATTTTATGAAATACCGAATGAAGTTTTTCGAGAATATGAAAAAGGTATTGCAGCAAAAAAACTCGAAAAGGGAAATGAAAAAGGAGAAGACCAATCAGCTTATAACATTTTATTGCGGAAAGTAATTTTCAATGAAGATGGATCGGCTGTGTTGGTTGGCGAAGAATATTACCGTAGCGTAGTTACGCATAATAATGGAAGAAATATAACATATACTTATCACTACTATTTTAAAGATGTTTTAGTTCAATACATTGGTAAAGATGGTGCCCAAAGTTGGGTGAAAAAAGTGCCTAAAAATCAACATGGCATAAATAGTACTTGGGGACTAAGTGTGAGAGTTTTGCCCTACAAAGGAAGTAACTATTTATTCTTTTTAGATGACATGAAAAATATTAATTTGACTAAAGATAAAGCACCTGTAACACATATAGCGGGTTGGGGAGGCGTGCTGATGGCAGTGCGTTTAGATGAAGTTGGTGAAATGAAGAAAACAAAGGTTTTTGATACCCGTGAGGTGAAAAATAGAATTGATATTATGAATGCCGATAAAGTGGGCGATGGGATGTTGATTGATAGAACACAATTTGGAACATCACCTTATGCTGCATTCAGACCTAATTCGCCCAGTAAAATTTGCCTTATTAAGGTTGAGGAGTAAATTTTATTGCAGCAGCGTAGTATAAGCACTGTGTGTGTTTCTATTGCGCAGTTTCGCCTAAGCCAGAAAACCTAACTACCAGAGGTAAGAAATTATGGCACGCAGCGATTGAAGCAGACGGCTGCTATGAATGGGATTGATTAGGGATTGATTGAGGAGTGTGGGATAGTATAGGAGACTAAAAGTCAATTAGTATAACAGTTTTTAAATTAATTATCGGTTTAATATTCATTTTAATCTGCATATCCTTTGATTTACATTCTCTATATCTTCGTTACATTGCTCATCGGACATTTGCTCAAGTTCCTCAATCCTACTTTCAATCCTCAATAACGTCTCGGAATCATTGATAGAATCTATCTTTTACTGATAATAGATGCTTTCTAAAAAACTAATTTTTTTCCATTTTAGACTTTTGGTATTTTCCATTTCTGTGTAATTAGTAATGTTAAAGTATAAGTTCTTTCCAGTAGATTGTCGTTAAAGCACTTTGCAACTTTCAGAAAATCAGCGTTGGGCTATGCCAAACTCCTCTTATTGGCTCAATATAAGAGCTTATAACTTTTAGCTAGGTTTGTTTTGCTTCTAGCAGAAACAGATTTGCTCGTAAGGTTTTTCCAGTTTTGTCGCACTCTTTTACCTATCATATTATTTACAGTATCGGGCTTGTTGTATAAGGCGCATAGTTCCATGTACGTTTTAAGTAACTTCTTATCATTTTCGATTAACTCAAAAACGTTACCAGTTACGTGTTCATCCTTCTTAAGTTTTCCAGTTGCCTCAACAGCAATTAAAAGTTTGTCAATTTGCGGTTGAAGTGTTGCTGACTTTGCCATCACTTATGTTATTTAGTTTATTAAAAATAGTTTTTATAAAGATTAATACCCATTTATGTTTACCTGATATTGGTTGTAGTATCTGTGCTAATGCAATTTCAAGGGCTGCGAGCTAAGCTTCAAAACCCTTCGATAGCACAATTATATACAATTGTAATCCAAGCCCAAATTCTTCGCCCAATGTTGGGGCGAAAAAATTATATTGTTTCAAAATAAAGAAATAATGACCCTTCAAGAAGTTTTCAATAACAGTCATCTTTTACTTCCTAAAGCACACGTAGGAAAAACTAATTTCAGAAGTTTTGTAAAAGAGCTTTTTGAAGGCTATTTTCTCATTGCTAACATCTAAATACTAACTACATCCCATGCTATTGCCGCAGTTCAAGCATTTGTAGCAAGTTCCGCTGCGGATGGTGATGTTGCCGCAAGTGCTGCAAGCTGGTGCATCGCCCATTTGTCCTTTTGCTGCTTGGTTAAAAGCTTCCATGCTACCCGATTTGATTACTGTTAACATAACGCGTGGTGCATCTGCCTTTTTTGTTTCTGCCTTTTTCACCGGCACCGATACAGTTGCTGTAGTTGGCTTGGTTACTTTAAATTCAGAGATGCTATGTTGGCGTTCAACTATTGTTTCATCATCAGAAATGTCTGTAGTTAAATCTAAGGTGCTGCGTTCGCGCATTGCCAATTGCTCGGGTGTAACGTGTACTAAATCTGTACGCGTTAGGTATTCAAAGCCCAACAAGCGGAAGATGTAATCTACAATAGAAGAGGCGTTTTTGATGTTCGGATGGTCCACCATGCCGCTTGGCTCGAAGCGGGTGAAGGTGAATTTGTTTACAAACTCATCTAAAGGTACACCGTATTGCAAACCTATAGAAACAGAGATGGCAAAGCAGTTCATCAGCGAGCGGAATGATGCGCCCTCTTTGTGCATGTCAATAAAGATTTCGCCTAATGTTCCGTCTTCGTATTCTCCGGTGCGCACAAAAACGGTTTGTCCGCCAATCTTTGCTTTTTGTGTAAAACCATTGCGCTTGTGTGGCAGGCGTTTGCGCTCTACAATTCTTGCCAATGCGGTTTTAAATTGTGTGTCGCTGCTTTCCTGCATAAAGATGCGGGCAGCTTCCAACACTTGCTCAGGCGTTAGTTTGCTCAGCTCCAATTCAGGCGCGGCAGTAGAGGTAGTGGATACAACTTTAGTGTCTTCTTTCTCTTCGTCTTTCTTGTTTGAAAGCGGCTGAGAAAGTTTGCATCCATCACGGTATAAAGCATTGGCTTTCAAGCCCAATTTCCAACTTAACTCATAGCATTCTTTAATATCGTCAATCGTTGCTTCGTTTGGCAGATTGATAGTTTTAGAGATGGCACCGCTGACAAAAGGTTGCACAGCCGCCATCATGCGAATGTGCCCGTGTGCATGGATAAAACGCACGCCTGTTGAACCACATTTGTTAGCGCAATCGAATATCGGCAAGTGTTCGTCTTTCAAGAAAGGAGCACCTTCCACCGTCATGGTTCCGCAAGTGTAAACGTTGGCAGCTTCCACTTCTGTTTTGCTAAAACCAATCTGGCGCAGCAAGTTAAAGTTTGGATTGTTGTATTGCTCGGGCGTGATACCGATGCGTTTCAAAGTATCTTCTCCTAAGGTCCAAACGTTGAAGGCGAAAGTGATATCGAAAGCAGCAGGTAAGTGTGCTTCTATTTTAGCAATGTCACCCTCGGTGAATCCTTTTGCTATTAAGCTGTCAGGATTTACTGAAGGGCAACCATATAAAGTGCCGTGACCTTTAGCATAGTTTACAATGATTTCAATTTGCTCTTCGTTGTAGGCTAGATTGCGCAAAGCAGCCGGCACACATTCGTTTACAATTTTGAAATAGCCACCACCAGAAAGTTTTTTGAATTTAACCAAAGCAAAATCAGGCTCCACACCTGTGGTGTCGCAATCCATCAATAAACCGATGGTACCTGTTGGCGCAATTACAGTAGCCTGTGCATTGCGGTAGCCGAATTGCTCGCCCAATTTCAAAGCATCGTCCCAAGCATTGGTTGCAGATTGCAACAAATAATCTGGGCAATACTGAGGGTCAATACCCAAAGGTTTGATTTCGATGCCTTCGTAAGTTTCGGGTGAAGCGTTGTAAGCAGCGTAACGGTGGTTGCGCATTACGCGCAACATGTTTTCTTTATTGCGTTCGTAAGCTGGGAATGTACCCAACGAAGAAGCCATTTCTGCCGAAGTTTTGTAGGCAATACCCGTCATGATTGCAGATATAGCACCGCCAATAGCACGAGCACGGTCGCTGTCATAAGGTATGCCGCTCACCATCAATACCGAACCAAGATTGGCAAAACCAAGACCAAGTGTGCGGTAATCGTAAGAAAGCTGCGCCACTTCTTTTGAAGGGAATTGAGCCATCAATACAGAAATCTCCAACACCATTGTCCAGATGCGGCTTTGGTGTTCAAACCCTTTCACATCAAACTCTAATGTTACATCATTAAAGAATTTACGCAGGTTGAAAGAAGCTAAGTTACATGCAGTGTTATCTAAAAACATGTACTCGCTGCAAGGGTTGCTGGCGCGGATTGGACCATCGGCAGCACAAGTATGCCACTCATTAATAGTAGAATCGTATTGCACACCAGGGTCTGCACAACGCCAAGCGGCAGTTGCAATCTTATCCCACAACTGAGCCGAAGGAAAGGTTTTCATTGTTTTGCCTGTACTGCGAGAAGTTAAATGCCAGTCTTCACCATTTTCTAATGCATAGAAGAACTTGTTTGGAATGCGCACAGAGTTGTTGGAGTTTTGACCGCTCACTGTTTTGTAGGCTTCGCCTTCGTAGTGGCTATCGTAACCCGCTGCAATCAAGGCGGCAACTTTATCTTCTTCCTTCATTTTCCAGTCAATGAAGTCCACCACTTCAGGATGGTCTAGGTCTAAGCAAACCATTTTGGCAGCGCGTCTGGTAGTTCCGCCCGATTTGATGGCACCTGCTGCGCAATCGCCAATTTTCAAAAAGCTCATTAAGCCTGATGAAGTTCCACCACCGCTTAGTTTTTCACCTTCGCCACGAATGTTGCTAAAGTTGGTTCCTACACCTGAGCCATATTTAAAGATACGTGCTTCGCGCACCCACAAATCCATGATGCCACCACCGTTTACCAAATCATCATCTACCGACAAAATGAAACATGCGTGTGGTTGAGGACGCTCGTAAGCTGAAGTTGATTCGCTTAAAACACCGTTGTCGGGATTTACGTAATAGTGACCTTGAGGTTTGCCAGTGATACCATAAGATGCATGCAAGCCAGTGTTGAACCACTGCGGGCTATTTGGAGCAGCCATTTGGCTTACCAAAGCGTAAACGATTTCGTCATAGAAAACCGTAGCATCTTTATCAGAAGCGAAGTATCCATATTTATCGCCCCACATTTTCCAGCAATGTGCTAAACGATGTGCAGTTTGTTTAATAGACGTTTCGCCACCGATGCTTCCATCGGCAAGAGGCACTCCGGCTTTGCGGAAATATTTTTGAGCTAATATATCTGTAGCTACCTGGCTCCAAGATTTTGGCACTTCCACATTGTGCATTTCAAATACGGCATCACCTTTTGGATTTCGAATTACACTGCTGCGCAATTCATAGTCAAAAAGGTCGAAAGGATTTACACCTTCTTTGGTAAAGTAACGGTCTACTTTGAGCCCTTTGGTAGATTTTTTTGCCATCGGTTAAATATTTACTGAGAATTAAAAATGTTGTTTGAAATTGCTGTTGACGACCTCAAAAAAAACACTGTGTTTTTTCTTTGGTGCAACGAATGTAAATTTCTGGCAAAGATATTGGAAGGGCATTTTTCAACATACTATGTGTGCATCTAGTTTTGAAAATTCACATCCTTTATGGGGCGTGGTTTTCGTTTGTGGATAATGGTTTTAATCAAAATTTACCCACATTATGTTGACGAATTTACAGGGTGTTGGAGTGGATTGAATTTTGGACAGATGAAATGTGAAAAAGAGTTTCCATTTTAGATTTTAGATTTCGTTTTTAAATTTTTTAGTGTGCAATGTTTGTTCAATTCTGTTGAATTATCAAGCCTTATAGCTGTTTTCTAAATATAAAATTATAGTTCTATTTTCAGAAAAAGCTACTTTCGGTTATTCTTTAAATTTAATAAGGGTTATGCAATTAAATCTACACGCAGTTTTTGCCTTGATGGTTTCGGCTGGTATTGCCAATGCACAAAATACTTCACCTGTAATTTCCAATGTTGCGTTTAATAAGGATGCACAGAACTTTACGGCTAATTACAATTTAGCCGATGCAGACAATGATGACTGCGAAGTGATTGTTCGTCTTTCATTAGATGGCGGCAGAAGTTTTAATAAAGTAGCCTCAACATTGGGCGTAGGCTTTCCTGTGTCGCCCGGCAATGGCAAGCAAATCTCTTTTCCTAGTTCCGAATTAGATAGTGCGCAATTTGGAATTCCTCCAATTGTGCGCATCATTGCTACAGACCGCAAGGCTGTGGATATTCAGCAAATGGTGAATCAGGTAGATAGCAATAATCTGTATGCTCATCTGCTCGGCATTCCTTTTCCGCGTTTCTTTAATAATGATGCGGCTAATGTGAGCCTTACGAAGAACTATCTTGAGTCGTTTTTAATTCAGCAAAATCTTCCTACTTATCGTCAAGATTTTCCTTACTCAAGCTATACCGCGCACAATATTCATGCGCGCCAATCGGGTTATGTGAGCGACACCAATACCTATATAGTAGATGCGCATTTTGACGGTGTGACGCAAACACCAGGTGCAGATGATAATGGCTCAGGTGTGGCAGGTGTAATGGAAGCTGCAAGAATTTTGTCCAACTATCATTTCGAAAATACCATTCGTTACATAGGTTTTGATTTGGAGGAATTAGGAACAATTGGCAGCCAACGATATGTTCAAAGTGGTATTCCTTCTTATGAAAGAACTAAAGGTGTGGTTAATTTTGAGATGATTGGTTACTACAGCGAAAAGGCAAATACCCAAACCTTTCCGCAGGGATTTGACTTGCTGTTTGCATCGCAATCTGCTGCGGTAAAAGCCGATAGCAGTCGCGGTAATTTTATTGTGAATTGCAGCGATGCAAGCTCGGGTGTGCTCGCAAATGCTTTTGATTCTGCGGCTACAAAGTATGTGCCAGCTTTGAGAGTTATTTCATTGCCTGTTCCCGGCACAGGAACTATTGCGCCTGATTTACGAAGAAGCGACCATTCGCGTTTTTGGGATGCTGGTATTCCTGCATTAATGATTACGGATGGTGCAAATTTTAGAAACACACAGTATCATACAAAAGGCGATAGTATCGAAAGATTGAATTTTACTTTTATGAGTAATGTGGTGAAAGCTGCCGTTGGCACTATTGCAACTTTAGCCAAGCCTATGAGTGCTGCCCGTTATGATATTGAAGTGTTGGAAACAGGTATCGAAGAACACGACCACCACCACAAAACAGGTTGTGCATTGCAAGTTTCGCGCAGCAGAAGTAATTTGGGAATTACCTTTAATTCATGTCGCGAAAATTTTGGAAAAGGCACTATTCGTATTTTTAGCTTAGATGGAAAAATGCACCATAGTATGGATATTGCCGATGGCTCGCAAAAGACATTTAATGCCAATGTGCAACTTGTTCCTGGCACTTATATTGTAGTTGCCGATAACGGACATGAAGCCGTTAATGGAAAATTGCTGGTAGATTAAATTCGGCTTTTGATAAGTCTCTACAGAAAAGCAGTGCACCTCCATTTGCATTGCACCCCACCTTTCATACATTTGCCTTGATCAGTTAATGTGTCACTTTTTCGTGCACAATTACTGTAAAATCAAACACCAATGAGCATTACCATTTCCATTGCAGCAGTTACAGCCTTGATATCCTTTCTTGCTTTCAGCAACCACAGCCTCATTGACAAACTGATTTTTCAGCCATATAGAATTTGGCGTAACAATGAATGGTACAGGCTTGTATCCTGTTCATTTATCCATGCCGATATGGGGCACCTGCTCTTTAATATGCTTGCCTTCTGGAGCTTCGGCACTTATGTAGAGCAGTACTTCAGTGCATTATTTCCATTCGGTACTTCGCTGTATGTGCTGATGTATTTTGGTGCGGTGGCGCTTGCCGATGCGTATAATCTTTTTACGCAAAAAGACAATTACGAATACCGCAGTTTGGGTGCCAGTGGGGGAGTGGCTGCCGTAGTTTTTGCCTCCATTTTGCTAAACCCGACAGGTGGCATTTCTATTATGTTTTTGCCTTCTATGCCTGCATACATCTTCGGACCCATCTATCTTTTATACTGTGCCTATATGGCAAAAAGAGGAGGCGATAACGTTGGGCACATTGCGCATTTTACAGGCAGTGTAATTGGCTTTGTATTCCCCATTTTATTGCAACCTTCATTGTTTGGCAAATTCCTTGATCAGGTTTTTAATTAGAAATTTATTTTCTAAAAATTCATCTGTCGCAAATCGAACACCACAAATCATAAACACCAAACCATGCAAGTCATAGATTTTAGAAGCGACACCGTAACCAAGCCATCGGCAGCCATGTTGCAGGCTATGATGAATGCACAAGTGGGCGATGATGTATTTGCAGAAGATGAAACAATAAAAGCTTTGGAACAAAAAGTTGCTGCACTTTTTGGCATGGAAGCGGGCTTGTTTTTTCCTTCGGGCACCATGAGCAATCAAACCGCCATCAAGGCACACACACAGCCACTAGACGAAGTAATCTGCGATAAACTTTCACACATCTACAACTACGAAACTGGAGCATGGGCAATGATTTCGGGCGTAAGCGTGCGCCTTACAAATGGCATATACGGCAAGACGACCATCAGCGATATTGAAGCAAGTATTTTGCCCGATTTTGATTGGTATCCCAACACCCGCATGGTAGCTATTGAAAACTCCATCAACAAGGGTGGGGGAGGAGTTTATACTGTTGAAGAGATGCAAGCCATCAGCGCATTTTGTAAAAAACATAACCTGATTTTACATTGCGATGGCGCACGTATTTTTAATGCACTTTGCGCGCTCCAAGCCAAGCCTGCGCACCTCCGCGGATTGTTCGACAGTATGTCGGTGTGTCTATCAAAAGGATTGGGCGCACCCGTTGGCTCGGTGTTAATTGGTAAAAAGGATTTTATTAAAAAGTCGCGCAAAATTCGCAAGGCTTTGGGTGGAGGCATGAGACAGTCGGGTTTCTTAGCTGCGGCAGGCATTTATGCTCTCAATAATAATGTTGAAAGAATTGAACAAGATCATCTTCAT
>Ga0163144_10028652_pt1 | contig 10726 bp, 6 predicted proteins | sample OliLak19BULKMAT1_FD_123175 | JGI IMG/M metagenome (GOLD analysis project Ga0163144, IMG submission 123175) | Freshwater microbial mat bacterial communities from Lake Vanda, McMurdo Dry Valleys, Antarctica - Oligotrophic Lake LV.19.BULKMAT1 | ecosystem: Environmental > Aquatic > Freshwater > Lake... | reverse complement strand
TTTTTACTTTGGGCATATTGCTGATCTTCACTTCAATATTTCTTTGTCCGCCTGAGGAGAGATAAACAGATTTGCTGTTGGCAAAGCTGATAGCAGGTTCCAGTTCACCAAAAGCAATATTGCTGCTGTAATTTTCTTTCAGCGTTCCCCCAAGCTTTCCACGTAAACCCTTTGCCAGTAAAAGTTCATAGCTGTTCTGCAGATTGAATGCATCACCGGTGATGAGTAATCCATCTTCTTCTACCTCCACTCCAAATTTTGTGATGGGATTGAACCTGATAAATGAAGCCAGCCCTTCTGCCAGCACCTGTTGCGATGTAAACACTTTTATGGTAGCGGACAATCCATCGTGTCTTGATTCTACATTGTTGATGGTTAAATTATACGGAGAAGGTATCGTCAGCTTTTCTTCAATGGCTTCTTTTGTTGCATTCTTTCCACCATCAGGAATCAATCCTTTGCCAAGCGACACTACTGTAATATAATCCTTGTCTTCTGATTTTACCTCTAATAAACGGATCGATACTTTTTTATCATTGGCAATGGTTTGAACAGTGTATTCCTTTTTCTCACCGTCTACCGTTACTTCCAGTTTATCTTTCAACACAGCAGGACTAACCGTATAATTGAAATATAAATCAACCTGTGGCACGGCTTTATTGGTTCCATCATCCTGAGCTACCCAGGTAATGTTTGAATTCTCCAGTTTCAGATCAGGTGTATAAAAGTCAAGGTCATCTTTCAATGTTACTTTATTAAACTTACTGAAAGCAAGTACTTCTTTACCTACAGATGCTTTGTAGGTTGTTGCAGGTGCTAAGGGTGCAGAAGGCGAAAAGATCAGTTCATCGCCATGCTCCCAACGAAACCTGCCGGCAATCTTTGGTTCAAACTGAATATACGAAACAGAATCCCATCGGTTGAGCAAGGAATCGGGCATCAGTTGTTTGGAAAAACGAAAAACGAGGTTGCCGAGAACAGGCACTTCGCCTTTTGCATTCGTGTCGTTCAGTTGTACGGCATTTCGGTTACAGGAAATCAATAGGCTTACCGTTACTGTCAGTAACAGCAGGTGTAGTTGGCTACGCATAAACTTGAAAGTTGAAAGAGATTTGAAGAAGTGAGAATTTGAACATGAATGTAATACAGAGTTGACCATATTTACAAGTGCTATTTATTAAATATTTTATAAATGATGTAGGTATGCCATACCTCAAACAGGTTGCAATTAGTTGGTGACACTGTAAAAGGTATGGCATACCTATGTTACACTAGCTCAATTACAAATGGGAGGTATGCCATACCTCAAGCAGGAGGTACACCTTCGAAAACACTGCAAAAGGTATGGCATACCTTACTACCTTTAATAAAAAAATAACTGAGATGGAATTTCACTCCAACCAAATCTATCATATTTATAACCGTGGAAATAACAAACAGCCCATTTTTTTTAAGCCTGAAAACTATCTTTACTTTCTGGAAAAAGTAAGAAGATTCATTCTCCCGCATTGCGAAATTCTGAGTTATTGTTTAATGCCTAACCACTTTCATTTTCTGATTTATGCCGACGACAGAACTGTTGAAACAAAACTGATTAGCAACAGGCAAAGAAATGTTTTATCAGAAGGTATCAGAAATCTGCTTCAAACATATAGCAAAGCAATCAATATCCAGAATTCTTCAACAGGTTCACTGTTTCAGCAGAATACAAAAGCAAAATGCCTGACGAACGGGAGTATCTATTATTCCGAAACCTGTTTTCATTATATTCATCAAAATTCGATGAAAGCAGGATTGGTTGTTAAAATGGAAGACTGGATATATTCTTCTTTTCCTGATTATAGCGGTTTCCGAAGTGGAACACTTTGTAATAGAGAGTTGGGCTTAGAATTACTTGATATTGATAAAGAACATTTCTATACTGATTCATACAAGATTATTAATGACTCTCATATTAACATGATATTTTAAACACTTGACAGGTATGCCATACCTTGAAGGTATGGCATACCTCATTCGTCACTCCGTATATGAAAAAAAGTCTTCCAACATTTTTTAAAAGTAAAATTCTGAAGGGGCTTGGGTTTGCTCTTGTTGCTTTCTTACTGTTTTTTTTCTGTCTCCATTTACTGTTTCCTTTACCTGATAAAATTGAATACTCACCGCTTATTACCGATAACAAAGGAGATGTGATCCACGCCTATCTCACTAAAGATGAAAAGTGGCGGATGAAAACAGAACTGAACGAAATTTCTCCACTGCTGCGTAAAACCATTGTACAGAAAGAAGACAAGTACTTTTATTATCATGTGGGCATCAACCCCGTTGCAGTTATAAGAGCTTTCGTTATGAATGTGTTTCAACTGAAACGCACATCCGGTGCCAGTACCATTACCATGCAGGTAGCAAGGGCACTGGAACCCAAGCCAAGAACGTTTGTAAACAAACTGGTTGAAATGTTCCGGGCATTGCAGTTGGAGTGGACATACAGCAAAACCGAGATACTTCAGCTCTATCTCAATCTTGTGCCTTATGGTGGTAATATAGAAGGAGTGAAATCAGCTTCCATCCTCTACTTCGGGAAAAACCCCAATCATCTATCCCTGGCGGAGATCACTGCACTATCCATTATTCCCAACCGCCCTTCTACCCTTGTAATGGGCAGGAACAATCATGCTATTGTTGAGCAACGTAACAAATGGTTACGCCGTTTTGCCAAAGAAAAAATCTTTACTGCTAAAGAAATTGAAGATGCACTGGCTGAGCCTCTGAATGCAACAAGGAACACAGTGCCCAAAAGTTTACCACAACTTTCTTATAAGTTGAAACAAAGCGGCGATGTAAATATTCAAAGCAGTATTGACCTCAACACTCAATTGAAAGTGGAGAAACTGGTGGAAGATTATGTACGTTCACAAAGGCTGAGTAATATCCGGAATGCATGCATCATGATCATTGATAATGAAACACACCGGGTGATTGCTTATGTAGGCAGCGGCGACTTTAAAGACACAACCGATGGCGGACAGGTAAATGGTGCAGCAGCTGTTCGACAGCCGGGCAGCACCTTAAAGCCTTTGTTGTATGGATTGTGTTTTGATGAAGGCTTGCTTACACCTAAAAAAATGATGAATGATGTGCCAGTAAATTATGCCGGTTATGCACCTGAGAATTATGACAAAACATTCAACGGGCCGGTTACTGTTGAATTTGCGCTTGAACATTCGCTTAACATTCCTGCTGTAAAAGCATTGAACATGTTGGGTAAAGACCGGATGATTGAAACGCTGAGCCGCATGAATTTTAAACAGGTGCAGGCAAAACAAAAAAGCCTGGGATTGAGTTTGATTCTTGGTGGATGTGGTACAACATTGGAACAACTAACGGCGCTGTACAGTTGTTTTGCCAATGACGGATTTTTTTATCAACCATCTTTTATAATGGGTGATTCGGTTGTTCAAAAGAAACGGATCCTTTCTGCAGATGCAGCTTATATGATCAATGACATCCTTAGCCGCATTAACCGCCCTGATTTTCCATTGCATTGGGATGCTACCGCAAGGCTTCCACGTATTGCATGGAAAACGGGTACTTCTTATGGCAGACGTGATGCCTGGAGCATCGGTTACAATAAAAAATATACGGTTGGTGTATGGGTTGGAAATTTTTCAGGTGTGGGTTCGCCGCATTTAAGCGGCGCAGAAACAGCCACCCCACTACTCTTTCGCATTTTTAATACATTGGATTATGATGCAGACAGGGAATGGTTCGCTCCACCCAAAGAACTGGAGCAACGAATGATTTGCAGCGAAACAGGCTTACCCCCCGCTGCACATTGCCGCAACCTGGTGCTTGATTATTTCATCAGTGGTATTTCATCCACCCAAACCTGTAATAATATTTCAGAGATTGCTGTGAGTGCAGATGAAAAGATCAGCTATTGCAAAAGCTGCGAACCAGAAGCAGGTTATAAACGAAAGATGTACAAACTCATTGCGCCTGAATTACAGAACTGGATGCAAAGCAGCAGCATTGCCTTTGAACCCATTCCAGCACACAATGCCGGTTGTGAGAAAATTTTTAAAGAAGGAGCCCCGGCTATTACATCACCTGTTAACGGAACTGAATACCTCATCAGTAAAAAAAATCCGGAGCCTTTGCAATTAGTTTGTGAAACGGGAAATGATGTGAGCCGTGTGTATTGGTATATCAACAACCAATTTTATAAAGTAACCGATGCCGGAAGCAAACAATTCTTCATCCCTGCTGAAGGTGTGGTAAAAATTTCCTGTACCGATGACAAAGGAAGAAACAGGGATATAAAGATTACTGTAAAATATGCTGACTTATAGAAACTAAAAAGGAAGCTTTCGCTTCCTTTTATTAACCAAAAACACGTTAAAAAAGATCATGTTTCGAAATGGGCCTATAATAATTTTACAAGGTATCGCATATCAGTTTTCAGAAGTACCGGATATTTTCTTCGGAATTGCTGGATCTAAAAACGGGTCACCGCTGCAAATTTATAACATTGCACAATCTCTTTTTGTTTAAATGGGTTTCTTTATTGCCTTCAGGAGTCATGAATAGGTTGCTCAATCGATTGAACCGAAAAATTTTACTCTTTTATGAGATTACCTGACCCTGCTGATTTCGATTTAATGTCGGTCGGGTTGCCATAATAATGAATATCACCACCTCCTGCTACACGTACATCAAGCTTCATACTGGCATATACCCATACATTACCTGAACCTGCAATTTCTATTTTGGCATTCTCAGCTCTCAGTTCTTTCATCAGCACATCACCACTCCCGGCTACATTAATTTCGAGGTCCTTGGTTGTACCGCCACCTTCTGCTTTTCCGCTTCCGGCAATCTTAACAACAATTTTTGGTGCATCTACGTCTGCAATTTTTATATCGCCGCTTCCTGCAATGCCTAATATGATTTTTTCTGTTGAAACAATTTTTGTTTCTGCAATCATGTTGCCGCTACCTGCAAGACTTACTTCAGCAAATTGTGGTGCCTTTACATATATTTTTACATCCTGGCTTGGCCGTATGTTAACCCCCCTTCTGGTTTTAATCTTGAGTACACCATTCTCAATTGTTGTAATAATATACTGCATGAGATTTTCATCGGCTTCAATCTTTATTTCATTCTCATCGGCCTGGGAAAAATATACATCAAAGGAACCGGAGGCTTTTACACTTTTAAAACTGCCTTCTTTTCTCACACTGGTTGCAATTTCACCATTCCCCTTTACACTTCTCCATCCACAGGAAGTAAGAAGGACTGTGAAAACGGTTAAGAACATTGCTCCTGCTAAATAATGTTTACGCATCATGATTTGGTTTTTTACTTTTTATAATGGTTAATGATCTGCCATCAAACTCAGACGTCCTTTTCAGGAAAAGGTTACAAAACGGAGTGAATTGATGACTAAAAGTGGTTAAAGCCGGAGTAGGGCAAAAGTAACAGAAAAAACAGATGTTCAACTTAATTCATTGTAAACTTTTACAAGCTTACAAAAATGAGTTTCAGCAAAAGTTGTTGGATGATAACGGGTGAATAACTGCATTTTCGCAATCCTTGCTTTTTATTACCTTCGCCGCACAATGACAGACAAGATTCTTATTCTCGATTTCGGATCACAATATACCCAGTTGATAGCCCGTGCAGTTCGTGAATGCAATGTGTACTGCGAAATTATTCCCTATCACAAACCTGTTATTATTGACGAGTATCTGAAAGGGATCATCCTCTCCGGCAGTCCGTTTTCAGTGAATGATGCAAATGCTCCGATGGTTGATGTGGAGTTGTTAACCAACCAACTTCCTGTTCTGGGAATTTGCTACGGTGCCCAGCTTACGGCCAAACAATTAGGTGGCCGTGTTGAAAAAAGTGAAAAGCGTGAATACGGAAGAGCCATCCTCAGTCAAAAAGAAACCGATGTTTTACTCAATGGCATCAGCGAAACCTCACAGGTGTGGATGAGTCATGCTGATACCATTCTTGAACTGCCGCAGGGTTTTGAAATATTAGCTGTTACTGAATCAATTCCGGTTGCAGCTTTCAGATCAAACGGCACCTTCAATCATCCTTTATACGGTTTGCAGTTTCACCCCGAAGTATATCATTCAACGGAAGGCAAAAAAATTCTTAAAAACTTTTTGATTGATATCTGCGGTTGCAAAGCCGACTGGACTCCTGCATCCTTTGTGCATGAAACAGTGGAAGCATTGAAAAAACAAATCGGTGATCGTAAAGTGATCATGGCCCTGAGCGGAGGTGTTGATTCAACCGTTGCTGCCACATTGATTCATCGTGCAATCGGTAACAACCTGTTTGGAATTTTTGTTGATAACGGTGTGTTACGTAAAGATGAATTTCAACAGGTGCTCGATACCTACAATGAAATTGGTTTGAATGTAAAAGGCGTTGATGCCCGTGAACATTTTTATACCAAGCTGGCAGGTAAAACAAATCCTGAAGAAAAAAGAAAAATCATTGGCGGAACTTTTATTGAAATATTCGACAGGGAAGCACATACAATTGAAGGTGTAGAATTATTGGGACAGGGAACCATTTACCCCGATGTAATTGAAAGTGTTTCTGTACACGGGCCTTCCGTTACCATCAAGTCGCATCATAATGTGGGCGGATTACCTGATACCATGAAATTGGAACTGGTGGAACCGCTTCGTTATTTATTTAAAGATGAAGTTCGCAAAGTGGGTGCTGAATTAGGCATCCCTGCCGCCCAGTTGAATCGGCATCCATTTCCCGGCCCTGGTTTAGCCATTCGTATTTTAGGAGAAGTAACGGAAGAAAAAGTTGATTTACTACAGAGAGCCGATGCCATTTTTATCAATGGTTTAAAAGAACATCAACTGTATGATAAGGTTTGGCAGGCCGGTGCAATCCTGTTGCCTGTAAAAAGTGTAGGTGTAATGGGCGATGAACGCACCTATGAATTTACGTTGACATTAAGAGCTGTTACATCCGTTGATGGTATGACGGCCGACTGGGCACATTTACCCTACGAATTTCTGGCACATATTTCGAATGAGATCATTAACAAAGTGCGGGGAATCAACCGTGTGGTGTACGATATCAGCAGCAAACCTCCTGCAACTATTGAATGGGAATAATCATCTGTTAAGTTCAACATGAAAAAACTATTTTTTCTTTTCATTTTATCATTGAACAGCTTTCTTTCGTTTGCACAGGCAAATGATTCTGTAAAAGTTTACAGGGTAGGCATTTTTGCCAACCTGTATTTGGATTCATCCTTTATTGGAACGAATTACAAGTTCACCCATCAAATGCCCAAACATATTTTACCCGGTTTGGATTTTGTACAGGGAGCGTTGATGGCTGTTGATTCATTGAAAACCGATTCCAATCTTGAAGTTAAAATTTATGACCTGCGTTCTGCCGATCAGAATCTGAATACACTCTGGGCCAATAAAAGTTTTGATTCATTGGATCTGATGATTGCTGCTGTAAGCGGAAATGAATACCGGATGATGGCTGATATTGCCTTGCAGAAAAAAATTCCGTTTGTTTCTGCCACACTTCCCAATGATGGTGCTGTTACCAACAACCCTTATACAGTTATTGTTAATTCTACATTGCCTGTTCATTGCGAAGCGATCTATAATTTTATTATGCGAAACAATCCTGCCGCCAACATTTTATATGTGCGGAAAAAAGGAATACAGGAAGACAGGCTCCAGACCTATTTTAACAATTATAATAAAGGATCAAATAGCAGCCAGGTATTAAAATGGAAGAACATTACTCTCACCGATTCTTTTACCGTTGCTGATTTACGTACAAGCCTTGACAGTGAAAGAGTAAACCTGGTTATTTGCGGTTCATTAGATGAAAGCTTTGGCCTGAGACTGGCAACTACTGCCAACAGCCTCAGCAAAAAATATGCGTTTGAATTGTTTGGCATGCCAACATGGGATGCATTGAAAGACCTGGCAAAGCCCGAGTTTAATGAACTCTCTATTTTTTACAGCACTACTTTTTTTAACACCGGAACGGTTAAGTGGACAAACTTCACCAAAACATTTACAGATTTTACTTACGGTCGCCCTTCTGATCTTGCATACAGGGGATATGAATTAAGCTGGCATTTTATTGGATTGTTGTTAAAGCATGATGATGAAGTGATGCAGAATTTAAACGATCCTTCTTTCCGTTCTTTTACGGAATTTAATTTTAGACCCAATTTCAACGCTACTTCAGGAAAGCCTGATTATTATGAGAACAAACGTATCTATATTCTCAAACGCAGCAACGGACTTATTTCCAGGATGAATTAAATCAATTCAACTTAGTTAGCAATTAGAACCCCTTCCGCCCCAACCTTCTGGCGGGGGTTCATACTAAATGAAAACATTTTTCCTTTTGCATTGTTTCTTATTGCATTTCTCATCAAAAAAAACATCTTCCTCAAAAAATATGTTTGATTTGTAATCGTCCTTTCAGTTGGCGAAAGAAATGGGAAAAAGTATGGGATGAAGTGAAGTATTGCAGTGACCGTTGCCGCTCTGCAAGAGCTTCATCAAAAAAAATGATTGGCAGGAAATAAAAGACCGGTTGCTTTCACAACCGGTCTTACCTTTTTTATACTGAAGAGATGACTCTCTTATCAGTCTTGTCCTACCTTGATCAACTTCACTACTTTCCGTTGATCGCCTTGTGTTACTTCAGCAAAGTAAGTGCCTTGCTTGTAACTGCTTCCCAATTCAATTACCTGTCCGGCATAGAGCTGTTGTTTCAACTCAACTACACGTCCATTGATGTCAAACACTCTCACAGTAATCTTCTCTGATACATTACTGCTTTGCAATTGCAGTTTGAATGTTGACAGCGTTGGATTGCCGAATACTTTTACATTGAATTGAACACTAATTGACGGAACTACTAAAAGAGGAGTATTGTTCGGTTCTTCTATCCTTACAACAGTACCTACACTAAATCCACTATGAACAACCAGGTTACCACCAGATAACTTCATCTGCTGTGTTTTGGTTGATACCCAATTGCTGGAGTATAGAATATTAGATAGTATACTTGGATCTGCGGTACTTGTAACCAACACAAATGAAATGGAATCATTCACTCCAGGCTGTCCATTATCAATCATATTAACATACAAGAACAAATTACCTCCTTTTGCAACTGGCAACAACGGATTTGTTATGTCAGTCAGGTTTGATTTCGTAATAAACGTAGCTGTTTGTCTATTTGGATTTCTTGCATCTACCGCCAGAGACTGCAGGGCATTTGCTTTAATCTGGTATGTTCTAACAACACCAGCTTCTGTTCTGCGGAAGATCACATTCATATTACCCTTCAGATTTTTACCATTCGTGCCAAACTTCACATTAAAGCCAAAATTCGTTTTCTTATTTGGATCAGATGCATATGTTCCTACAGAGTTTGTAGGTACTATATATCCACCTCCTGTAACAAAATCACCAACAGGTTTATAAACTGTTATCACTGTTGCTTCTTCCTGTGCAATATAGTATCCATTATAAGTGCCATTATCATACCCTACCAAAATCCGTACGGTATACTCTTCATCTGTTGCTGCACCAATATTTGCAAGGAAAGGATAACTAACTGTTCCAGTTCTGATATCAGCAGCGTTTACCAGGTTAACAACCAGAAGCCAACCTGAATTGAGAACAACTGTATTTGTCATTGTTGTTACTATAAATTTAATTTTCGCATTTCTGATATCACCGGCATTTGGATCACCCAAAGGATTCGTCAAATTAATATCAGAAATATTTGCTTTCAGTGTTACAGTTACAGTTGAAGCTGTTGGAGAAGCTGTAGCTACAATATGGTCTCCGGTGTAATCAATTGTTGCATCTTCCTGCGTAATAACTAATGTAGCTGTTGGTGCCAGATTAGCAATACTGAAATTTGGATCAGGGCTATTAATCACCGCAGTAACTGTTCTGTTGCCCGGTGCCATTTGTCCTGTTGGTGCAGTACCATAAGGACTTGGCTCAAGCAATGGTTGATTGCTCAACGTAGCAACAAGGTTTAATCCTGACACTGTAAAGGCTGCTGTTCCTATTACTTGTGAGCCAACTTTAAATGTGGCAGATTGTGCAGCTTGCGGTCCTCCTGTTACTAAAGGTGCACCTCCCACAATTGTTGCGGTATAAGTTACAAGATCACTATACTGTTTTGTTGATGGTGATACGTTTACAGCAGATGTAACAATTGCAGGTGTTATTGTCAGGTTTGCACCAACATATGTTATTGTATAATTGCTGTTCGCAACACTTCCCAGATTGATCGCATATGGACTACCCACTACTGTTTCTCCAGGTGCTCTTGTTAATGAACCACTGAATCCAATCACTTGTCCGTTTGACAATACAGTTCCTACAACTGGTGATGAGGTATATGTCAATGCAGGATCTACATCGCCATACACTTTTGTTTTCGCTGCTGCTGTTACCGTTACTGCAAGTGGCGTAATGGCAAAGTTTGCTGTGTTGAACGTGATGGTATAGTTACTGTTTGCTAATGTTCCCTGGTTTATTGCATACGTACCTACATTCTCTCCTGCTACTCTGCTTAACAAACCTGTGAAGGAGATGGCTTCTGCATTTGGTAATGCAAATCCTACAGCAGGACTTGATGTATACGTATAGGTTGGATTAACCGAACCATATAC